>Ga0265797_10003552_pt1 | contig 24801 bp, 24 predicted proteins | sample P2T30metagenome_FD_192433 | JGI IMG/M metagenome (GOLD analysis project Ga0265797, IMG submission 192433) | Plant litter microbial communities from East Loma Ridge, Irvine, California - P2 T30 | ecosystem: Environmental > Terrestrial > Plant litter > Unclassified | place: USA: California... | reverse complement strand
GCATTCGCTGTAAGCCCATTCCATCATGCCGATCGAATTCGACCTGCCTGCCGCCGCTGCGTCCCCTGCCGCGCCCGCCACCGCCACCGCCTGGTACAAGCTGGGCAGCCGGCCACTCGGCGTGCGTGACCGCATGCTGTTTACCGAACGCCTGGCGCTGTTGCTGGAAACCGGGGTGCCGCTGCACACCGCGCTGCAATCGCTGCACGAACAGAGCGAGCAGCCGGCCCAGCGCGCCATGGTCACGGCGATGTCGGACGATATCCTGGCCGGCGAACGCTTTTCGACGGCGCTGGCGAAGCACGCCCTGTTCCCTTCGTCCTATGTCAACCTGGTGGCCGCCAGCGAGGCCGGCGGCTTCCTGTCGGCGGTGCTGGAACAACTGGTCGACATGGACGAAAAGGAAGAGCGGCTGCACCGCACGCTGGTGTCGGCGCTGTCGTATCCGCTGATCCTGATGGTGTTTTCGGTGGCGGTGGTGCTGTTCATCCTGATCTGGGTGTTCCCGAAATTTGCGGTCATGTTCGAATCGATCCGCGACAAGCTGCCGTGGACCACGCGCTTCCTGATGGGCGTGAGCAAGCTGCTGACCGAGCATGGCGCCATCGTGGCCGCCTGTGTTGCCGGCCTATGCGCGCTGGGCTGGATGCTGGCGCGCCGTCCCGAGGTGAAGCTGGCGCTCGACCGCGCCACCCTGCGCCTGCCGCTGGTGCGCGACGTGTTCGCCAAGATCTACCTGACCCGCCTGCTGCGCGTGATGGGCATCTCGCTGGAACGCGGCGTGACCATCCTGGCCACGCTGGAAGCCTGCCGTGCGGTGGTCGCCAACCACGACGTCCAGCAATTCATCCTCGCCCTGGAAAGCGATGTCACCGAGGGCAAGGGCATCTCGTCGGGCTTCCAGCACAGCCCTTTCATTCCGCCGGCGGTGCGCCAGATGGTGGCCACCGGCGAAGCCACCGGCACCCTCGGCCGCGTGATGGGCCGCATCGCCGACGCCTACGACCGCGACCTCACCAAGCAGCTGGCGCAGCTGTCGAAACTGGCCGAGCCGGTCATGCTGATGGTGATGGGTGTGCTGGTCGGCACCATTGTCAGTTCACTCATTTTGCCGATTTTCAAGCTCTCCAGCGCTACTCACTGAGCATAATTGTTAAAGATACGCCACAGTTGCTCAATAGATAGAAACTTGCCGAAGATAACCAGAAATTTCGTGTTACGCTGCGGAACTATTAGATTCACCACATAAAGTCGTCGTTCGATGACCCAAATCAAAATGAGAACCCAAAACATGTCCTCCACCATCAAGCGCAGTGTTGCGCGTGGTTTTACCTTGATCGAGTTGCTGATCGTCGTCATCATTTTGGCGATTTTGGCGGCAATTGCGATTCCGCAGTTTTCGTCGAGCACTGCCGATGCGCAGTTTGCAGCGCTCGATTCCAATCTAGCCACAGTGCGCTCCGCGATCGAGCAATACCGGGCGCAGCATACCGGTAACGTTTACCCGGGTGCGAATGCGGTCGTCGGCGCGGTAGCCTGCCCAGTTGGTAACTCGACCGCAGCTGCGGCCGGCGCGGAAGCCTTCAGGGCACAACTGACCTTGTTCACCAATGCCGCGGGCGAGGCTTGTTCAAGCGGCAACGCCACCTTCCGCTACGGTCCTTACCTGCGCCAGGGCGTCCCAACCGAACCGTTCAGCAATTCGAATGTCGTGACCGTTCCTGCAAACGGCGCAGCCGCAGCGCCGGTGGCAGGCGGCGCAGGCTGGGCGTACAGCACCGGGACCGGCCAGTTCGTCAAGAACAATAGCGATCTGGATGGCAGCGATACTCCCAACCGCGCTTTCTCCGCACACTGATCGTATAGTCCAGCATGCCTGAACGCCGCCACAGCCGCGGCCATACACTGGCCGAGCTGATGGCGGTGTGCGCGGTGCTGGCAATCGCCGCGGCAGTCGCACTGCCTTCGTCGCAACCGGTGACTGGAGCCCGCGTCGACGCCGCCGCCGGCGAAGTCATCCAGGCCCTGCGCTTCGCACGCCAGGAAGCCATGCGCAGCGGCGCCAACCGCATGCTGCGCTGCGATGCCGTCCGCAACGAGGTGTCGGTCTACGTGCCCGACGCCAGCGGCGCCATCGCCACCATGCTGAAGCACCCCTTGAATAAAATGGATTACACGGTCAACCTGGGCCAGGCGCCCGCCGGCAGCAATATCGCGCTCACCGGCTGCAGCTTCCGGTTCGCCAACGGGTCCACGGCCACCAGCGTCGCCTTCGATGCCGGCGGTAATCCGGTGCGTGGCATCAGTGCCGGCGCCGGCACTGGCCCCGGCACGGCACCGGCTTCGGACCCGAACCAGATCCTGAGCAGCGGCATTATCGTGGTCGGCGCCGGCAACGTGACGCGCACGGTCGCCATCGACGCCGGCGGCCGCGTTACCGCTTCCTGACCATGTCGCGCCCGAAGCACCCGAATTGCACGCCAGGCCGCACCGCCGGCTTCACGCTGGTTGAAGCGCTGCTCGCCATCTCCCTGCTGGCCATCTGCCTGGTACCGGCCGCCAACGCGCTGCGCGGCGCGGTACAGGCCCCCGGCGCCGGCGCCGCCGCCGCGCGCAACCTGGAGTGCGTCAGCACCCTGATGGAAACCGTGCTGGCCGAGTCGCATTGGCGCCTGCTGTCGCTGGCCAGCAGCGCCGGGCCGGCCAATTATCCGGCCGACGATCCCGATTGCCCGGCGCGCACCGTGACCATCGCGCGCTACGGCAACAGCAGCACCGGCAAGATCGGCCCCGGCGGCACCAACGATTACCTGCTGCTGGTCAGCGTCGCGCTGAAAAATCCGGCCGACGGCAATCCCTATACGCTTTCCACGCTGGTGACGCGATGAGCCGCGTGCGCGCCCACCAGGGCTTTACCCTGGTCGAGCTGCTGCTCGGCCTGGCCATCGCCGCGCTGTTGATGGTGCCGCTGGCCGCCATGTTCCAGAGCGCCTCGGGCAGTGCCGTCGCCACCCGCGCCGCGCTCGACCTGAACGCCGACGCCCGCTTCGCCCTCGACCGCATCGCCCGGCGCGTTGCGGCGCTGTCTCCCGTCGCCAGCGGCGCCACGGTGACGGATGCCGGCGCGGCGGCGTGGCTGGGGGCGCTGAGCTACACGGTCGTCAATGGCAACCTGGTCGAATCCGGTACCGCCACGGCCACGGCGCCTGCACCAGGCCCGGCGACGGCGGCGGCGGGAACAGCACCCGGCATCGCCAGCAGCGCCGGCACCGGTGTCATCGCATCCAACGTCAGCGCCTTCCGCCTGTCCACGCCGGAGGTCGGCGACGGCCAGCCCGTGCTGAAGATCGACCTGCGGCTCGAGGCCGGCGGCAGCAGCGTGAGCGCCAGCCGCACGGTACGGGTGGGAGCGCCGTTTTGAAACGCCGGACCGACACGCGCCGCCAAGCGGGCGCCCTGCTGCTGACCGTGGCGCTGCTGCTGGCCCTGATCGCCGCACTCGCCTTCGGCCTGAACCGCGCCGCCGGCATGGATGCGCAATCGGTCGGCGCCGACTACGAACGGCGCAACGCCGCCTACCTTGTAGCGGGTGCGCTGGCGGCCGCGACGTGGGCCAACGAAATCAACAAGTGCAACACCAATAACAGCGTGTCCACGGTGTCGCTGCCGAGCGGCACGATCAGCGCGGCGGTCAGCAAATCGCCGCCGAAGAGCATCAACGTCGTCGCCACTGTCACGCCGGTCGGTGGCGCCACCGTCACGCAGACACGCAATGCGGTCAACCTGATCGACCTCTCGAACACCGAAACCAAGGATCTGGGCGGCGGCCCGCGCGATACATACATCACCGCCGGCATCCTGGGTGGCGTCAGCCTGCTCGACGGCATGACACTGGCGCTGGCGTCGAACCAGCAGCATGCGCTGTTGTACTGGCCGATGACCGATATTCCGAAGAACACCGAAGTGCTGTCGGCACGCCTGGCGCTCACGCAAAACGGCAGCAGCAGCGTGGCCCGCACCGTCAACGTGCACCGGATGACGTCCTCATGGGACACCAGCGCCACCTGGAAGCTGTCGCGCAACAGCCTGCTGGGCGGCACCTACTGGAGCTCGACCACGACCGCGCTCGGCAGCGACGGCGGCGGCGACTACAGCAGCCCGGTGCTGGCCTCGACCAAAGTGACGGGCGCCGGCACCTATTACTGGGATGTCACCGGCCTGGTCGACGGCTGGGTCAGCGGCCGGCTGGTCGACTACGGGATGCTGCTGCGCCTGCAGGACCCGAACCAGAGCGTCTCCTTCCACAGCCTGGAAGCACTCAGCAACGGCAACAAGCCGGTCCTGCGCGTCACCTTCGCCAAGCAGTGCTGATCCATCGACCGACGCCACCAGAATGAAACTCTTTAAATTTCCCGCCCGCGCTTCGCAGCCGCCCCCGATCGGCGCCGACTTCGCCGCCCACGGGCTGAACCTGGTGCAGGCGGCGCCGCGCGATGGCGGCTTCAGCCTGATGGCGGCCGCCTCGCTGCCCTACCCGGTGCCGCGCGCCGAGCTGCTGGCGGCACCAGGCGAGCTGGCGCGCTTCGTCGGCACCGCGCTGGCAGCCAGCCCGTTCAAGGGCCGCCGCGTACTGTCGGCGCTGCCGCCGGCCGACGTGCGCATCCTGCCGCTGACGCTGCCGCCGGCGCCGAACCAGTCCGAAGCCCAGGCGGTGGCCAAGGCCGCCGCCGAGCAGCTCGGCGTGGACGGCGCCAGGTCGGTGCTGGATTACTACCCGATCCGCGGCGCCGACGGCGACACCAGCGGCCGGCAAGTGCTGGTGGCCGCGGCCGACAAGACGCGCGTGCTCGATTATCTGGCGATGCTGGAAGCGGCGCGCCTGGAACCGGTGGCACTCGACATCGGCCCGGCCGCGATCGCGCGCCTGCTGGCCGCGATCCACGGCAGCGATATCGGCCAGTCGACGCTGCTGCTGAATTTCGGCAGCGCGCGCAGCTTCGTCACCGTGATCTGGGGCCGCCGCCTGATGCTCGACCGCGAGATCGACTTTGGCGAAGACCAGCTGGCCGCCACGCTGGCGGCGGCGCTCGAACTGCCGCAGGCCACCGCCACCAGCCTGCTGCGCGAGCATGGCATGGGCGGCCGCGCCGCCAGCCAGCGCAGCGACGGCGCCCATGCGGAGCTGCGCCGCGCCATCCACGAGGTGCTGCACCCGGCCTGCCTGGCGCTGGCCGACGAGCTGGCGCACACCCAGGTGTACGTGGCCTCGCGCACGCGCGGCAGCACCATCAGCCGCGTCTACCTGAACGGCAGCCTGGCGCGCTACCCGGACATCCAGGCGCGCATCGGCGAATTGATCGACGTGCCGGTGCACCTGCTGGATCCGTTCGGTGCGTTTCACGAAGCGCCACGCCAGGACGGCGACCGCATCGGCCGCGAGATCGCGCTGGCGGCCGGGCTGGCGCTGCGGGGAGCGGTCCATGGCTGACATCGACATGATCCCGCGCGAATACCGCGACGGCGTGCGCGTGCGCCGCACCCTGCGCCTGGCCGGCGTCGCCCTGGTGCTGGTGGTCGCCGCCGGCACGCTCGCCAGCATCGGGCTGCGCTGGCGCAGCGCGGCGCTGGAACGCAGCGCCACCGCCCTGCAGACCGCCGCCGCGCAGGCGCAGGCCGACAGTGCGCGCGGCGCCCAGCAGCAGGCCGAACGCAGCCGCCAGGAGCAGGCGCATGCCGTCCTGCGCACGCTGCGGCGCCGGGGCGAACTGGCGGCGCTGGCGCAGAGCCTGGATGCGGCGCTGGCCCAGGGTCCCGATGCGGTGTGGCTGACCGGCTTGCAGGTCGAGCGCGACGTCCAGGGCGCCCCGGCCGGCGCCAACGCCGCTGCGCCGGCTGCGGCGGCACTGCCGGACGGGACCGAGGAATTCAGCGCGCCCGGCGCCACGCCGGCGGCGGCGCCCCAGACCTGGCGTCTGCGCAGTGCCATCGAATTGAACGGCCAGGCTGCCAGCTACGAAGCCGTGACCGCCTTCCTGTCGGCGCTCGGACGCCAGCCCGGCATCGCCGGCCTGCGGCTGGTCGGCAGCAGCGCCGCGGCCGAGGGTGGCGTCGTCGATTTCCATGCTTCCGGCGCGCTGGTCCACCCACCGCTCCATCAAGGAACACAAGAATGACACCGACTTTGCGGAAAGCGCTGGCGGCCATGCCGGCGCGCCAGCTGAACCTGGTCGCGATCGGCGCCGTCGCCATCGTGGCCGCCCTGATGTGGGCGCTGGCGATCCGGGCCCCGCTGGCGGCGCTGCGCCAGCAGCAGGTGCGGCTCGCCGCCCTGCATGCCACGCAGGCGAATGCACCCTTGCCGGCGGGGCCCGCGGCCGCGGTGGACTTGCCGCCGCTGCCGACGGCACCAGGCCCGCTGGCACTGATCGCCGCCGCCGGCGCCGGCGCGCGCGCGGCCGGGCTGACGGTGGGCGCTGCCATGCCTGGACCGGAGCGCAGCGTGGCCGGCATGCGCCTGCAGACCCTCGACATCGAAGCCAGCGGCAGCTACGGCGCCATCCTGGCCTGGCTGGACGACATTGAAACGCGCCAGCCGGCGGTCGGCATCATGCGCCTGAACCTGCGCGCGGCAAAAGAAGAGCCGCGCCGCGTGGTGCAGCTGCAGCTCGGCGCTTATGGCGAGGAGGCCAAACGATGATGCGTGCGTTTGCCATGCTGGTGCTGCTGTGCGTGACGCTGGCAGCCACGACGGCGGTCATCCCGACGGTCACCGCGGCGGTGCCGGCAGCCGCCACGGCCGCGCCATCCATACCTCCGCGCGTGCTGCGCGATCCCTTCGTGCGCCCGGCACCGCCGCCGCTCCCAGCCGCGGCAGCGGCAGCGGCCGAACCGCAGGTCGAAGTGCCGCCGCTGCGCCTGCGCGCCGTCATCCTGAACGGTACCCACTCGATCGCCAACATCGACGGCGACATCGTCGCTGCCGGCGGCCAGGCGCGCGACTACACCGTGCTGCGCATCGACGCGCAGGGCGTGCTGGTGGCGCGCGCCGGCAAACGGCAACTGCTGACCATCCATCAAAAGGACACGCAATGAAATTCCGGCAATCGCTCCTCGTGCTTTGCCTGCTGGCGCCGGCCCTGCATGCCGAAACCGGCACCGGCAGCGCCGCCGGTATGCCGGCCACCGGGACGCCGGCCGCCGGGACGCCGGCCGCCGGAACGCCTGCCGCCGCGGCACCGGCCGTCATGTCCTACACCTTCCGCGACACGCCGATCAGCGAGTTGTTCAACATGATCTCGCAGACCGCCCACGTCAACATCGTGCTGGCGCGCGGCGTCGGCGGCAACGTGTCGATCAGCCTGTACGACCTGACGGTACGCCAGGCGATCGAGGCGATCGCCGAAGCCGGCGGCTATTCGGTGACCGAGCGTCACGGCGGGTTCCTGATCTCGGATGCGAAAGTGGCGCAGAAGGAGCTGGCGGCGTCGCTGCAGGTGCGCGCCCTGAAAGTGCACTACACCGACATCAAGAAGGCCGCCGATATCCTGATGCGCCAGGTCGGCGTCAACGGTACCGTGACGGTGCTGGAGCCGACCCGCACGCTGGTGGTGGAAGCCACCGAGGCCGGCCTGGCGCGCGCGGCGCGGGTGCTGCGCGAGATCGACACCCCGCCGCGCCAGATCCTGATCGAAGCCAAGATCCTCGAGATCACGCTGGACCGCAGCGATGCCTTCGGGGTCGACTGGACCCGCATCTTCAACGAAGCCGGTCCGAACACGGCGGGCAGCACCGGCCTGTCGACCGCCGTCGGGCCGCGCTTCTTCCTGAATGTGGTCAACAACAACATCGAAGCCCACCTGACGGCCCTGACCAACAAGGGCCGCGTGCACGCCCTCGCCACCCCGCGCCTGCTGGCGCTGGAAGACCAGGAAGCCAGCACCAACGTCGGCGACCAGCTCGGCTACCGCCTGACCACCACCATCAACAACGTCACCACCGAGTCGATCCAGTTCCTCGACACCGGCGTGATCCTGCGCGTGACGCCGTCGATCGACGCCGACGGCCGCATCATGATGAAGGTGCGTCCGGAGGTCAGCTCGGGCTCGGTCTCGGGCGGCATCCCGTCCAAGAAGACGACCGAGGTGAACACCCAGCTGATCGCGCGCGACGGCCAGCCGGTCCTGATCGGTGGCCTGATCAAGAGCAGCAGCAATTACCGGAGACAGGGCATCCCGCTGCTGAGCGACGTGCCGTTTCTGGGCCGCGCATTTTCCAGCACCGACGACGGCGGCAGCACGACCGAGACCATCGTGCTGATCACGCCACGCATCGTGGCGGCGGACGGACCGGCGGTGGATGCGGTCAGCGCGAAGAAGGTGGAAGAGGCGGAGCGGGTGCTGAAAGTGCGGGGGGAGGTGCTGGATCAGAAGATCGAGCGGATCATGCCGGGGCGGGATCGGGCTTGGGATTGAGTACCAGCCGCACCGCAACCAACCGTCGTCCCCGCGCAGGCGGGGACCCATGCTGAATAACGGAACTCGGTATCTCGACATATTTCAGTGACTCAGAAATCCTGACCTCGGATGCTGAGTATGGGCCCCCGCCTTCGCGGGGGCGACGGGCATTTACCTCCGCGCGCCTTTTGGCTTGCTCTTGATAGTCGACAGAATCGACGGCTTCACCTTGGACGGCGGTGCCATGAACGGCGTGCCCGCCGGGACACGATCGCCACCGCGTGCATTGGCGGCACCGCGGCCGGCACCGCCACGCTCGTTGCTCCGTTTAGGCGCCACCTCGATCACCCGGCCGCGCGGCACCGCATCGCTGCGCGGTCCCATCGGCGCATTCGGGGCCGGACGGCGGTCGCCGCGCTGCTGCTGCAGGGCGGCCTCCTCGCCACCCTGGGCAGGCACCAGGTGCCGCTCGCCATTGCCGATCAAGTCGCCGCGGCCCATGCGGCGCAGGCCCTCGCGCAGCACCGGCCAGTTTTCCGGATCGTAGTAGCGCAGGAAGGCTTTATGCAGCTTGCGGGTCTTGCCGCTCTTCGCGGTTTCGACGGTTTCCGAATCCTCGGTCACCTTGTGCAGCGGGTTCTTGCCGCTGTGGTACATGGTGGTGGCCATCGCCATCGGCGTCGGCGTGAAGGTCTGCACCTGGTCGAGGTGGAAGTTGTTCTTCTTCAGCCACAGCGCCAGGTTCAGCATGTCCTCGTCGGTCGAACCCGGGTGGGCCGCGATGAAGTAGGGAATCAGGTACTGCTTCTTGCCGGCTTCCTTCGAGTACTTGTCGAACAGCGCCTTGAACTCGTCGTAGGCGCCGATCCCCGGCTTCATCATCTTGGACAGCGTCGCTTCTTCGGTGTGCTCGGGCGCGATCTTCAGCAGGCCGCCGACGTGGTGCGTCACCAGTTCCTTCACATACTCGGGCGAGCGCACCGCCAGGTCGTAGCGCAGGCCGGAACCGATCAGGATCTTCTTGATGCCGGGGATGGCGCGCGCCTTGCGGTACAGCGAAATCAGCTTGCTGTGGTCGGTGCCCAGGTTGGAGCAGATGGTCGGGTACACGCACGACAGGCGGCGGCACGATTCCTCGATCGTCTTTTCCTTGCACGACAGCCGGTACATATTGGCGGTGGGGCCACCGAGGTCGGTGATGGTGCCGGCGAAGTTTTTGGTCGTGTCGCGAATCAGCTCGATCTCGCGCAGGATCGACGGTTCCGAACGGCTCTGGATGATGCGGCCTTCGTGCTCGGTGATCGAGCAGAAGGTGCAGCCGCCGAAGCAGCCGCGCATGATGTTGACCGAATAGCGGATCATTTCCCAGGCCGGGATGTGAGCCTTGCCGTAGCTCGGGTGCGGCGCGCGCGCGTAGGACAGGTCGTAGACGTTGTCCATCTCGTCCATGGCCAGCGGCAACGGCGGCGGATTCAGCCAGACGTCGCGGTCGCCATGGCCCTGCACCAGCGCACGCGCATTGCCCGGGTTCGACTCGAGGTGGAACACGCGCGAGGCGTGCGCATACATCACCGGGTCTTCGCTGACGGTTTCAAAGCTCGGCAGGCGCACCACGGTCTTGCGTGCCTTTTCGCGGGCGGCGGCCTGGCGCTCTTCGCGCGTCATGAAGACGATCGGTTTCACGATCGGCTGTGCGTCGGGCTCCGGCGCCGCATTGTCGATCGCGCACTGCTTCGGGTCTTCCAGCGCCATCGCGTACGGGTTCGGCTGCTTGTCGATGCGGCCCGGTATGTCCACGCGGGTGGAGTTATGGACGGTCCACTCGTCGTCCGGCAGCCAGCCCTGCGGCACCAGGAAGGCGGTGCCGCGCAGGTCGCGGATGCTCTTGATGTTCTCGCCGGCCGCGATGCGGCGCGTGACGTCGACCAGCGCGCGCTCGGCATTGCCGAAGATGACCAGATCCGCCTTCGATTCGAACAGCACCGAGCGGCGTACCTTGTCCGACCAGTAATCGTAGTGGGCGATGCGGCGCAGCGAGGCTTCGATGCTGCCGGCGATGACCGGCACGCCCGGGAAGGCTTCGCGCGCGCGCTGGCAATACACGGTCACGGCGCGGTCCGGCCGTTTATTCGGCGCGGCGTCCGGCGTATAGGCGTCGTCCGAGCGGATCTTGCGGTCGGCCGTATAGCGGTTGACCATCGAGTCCATGTTGCCGGCGGTAATGCCCCAGTACAGATTGGGCTTGCCGAGCGCGCGGAACGGCTCCACCGAGGTCCAGTCGGGCTGGCTGATGATGCCGACGCGGTAACCCTGGGCTTCCAGCAGACGGCCGACCAGCGCCATCCCGAAGCTCGGGTGGTCGATGTAGGCGTCGCCGGTGATCAGGATGATGTCGCACGAATCCCAGCCCAGTTTGTCCATCTCGGCACGCGACATGGGCAGGAAAGGGGCGACGGGAGCACGGCTGGAACGTTTGGCAACGTTCGCGAAGAGATTGGCAGGGGAGTTCATTGGCCGATATTCTACCGGAATTCCAATGTGCGCTCTCCCCTCCCCTCCAAAAATGGCTTGATTATCAACGACTTGGCTCAGCCATAAAGGATTTTGTTGTTTCAGATCCCCATATTCGCCAGGATATTGCCGAGCTGGCGCAGCGCCGGTTCCAGGGTCGGATGCCTGGCCGCGAAGCGCGCCGTGATTTCCTGGCTGCGCGAAGCCAGTCCATAGGTGTTGGCGTCCGGATCGTCGGCGCGGCGCTCCAGCACCCGGTTGATGTCGCCGTCGAGTTGACGCAGCAGCATCTCCAGCTCGTCATCGACCTCGCCGCGCTCTTCGAGGCTGCGGTGCAGGGCCTTCAGGTGCGCTTTCAGGGTGTCTTCATTCTCGTTCTGCATGGCGTTCCCTTACTTGTTGAATTTGGTATCGAGATACAGCTTCTCGACCTGTTCCCGGGCCCAGGGCGTCTTGCGCAGGAATTTCAGGCTCGACTTGATGCTCGGGTCGCTGATGAAACAGTTGATGCTGATGCGACGGCCGAGCTCGCTCCATCCGTAGTGCTCGACCAGTCGGCTCAGCAGGGATTCTAAGGTAATACCGTGTAATGCTTGAACACTCATTGCAGGGGCAATGCTAATGTGGGTTGTTGGGGAAAGTTTATACCGGTTGGCACGCGCTTGGCGCATCCTACCGTCGCCCCCGCGAAGGCAGGGGGCCGCCAAGGCCGGGGACGACGGTGTTGATTACTCGCCGGTCAGGCCACGACGCTCCAGCAGCGGCTCGATCTTCGCATCGCGCCCGCGGAAGCCGCGGTACATCTCCATCGCATCCATGGTGCCGCCGCGCGACAGCAGGGTCTTGCGGAAATGGTCGCCGTTCTTGCGCGTCAGGCCGCCGTGTTCCTTGAACCACTCGACGGTGTCGGCGTCCAGCTTTTCGGCCCACAGGTAGCCGTAGTAGCCGGACGAGTAGCCGCCCGAGAACACGTGCGAGAAGTAGGTCGTGCGGTAGCGCGGCGGGACCAGCGGGAAGTCGACGCCGGCGTCGTGCAGGGTCTTGGCTTCGAAGGCGAGGACGTCGGTCGGGATCTGGTTCGGGCCGAGCTGGTGCCAGCTCTGGTCGAGGATCGACGCCGCCAGGTACTCGGTGGTGCGATAACCCTCGTTGAACTTGCTGGATGCCTGCACCTTGTCCAGCAGTGCCTGAGGCATCGGCGCGCCGGTCTGGTAGTGCTTGGCATAATTCGCCAGCACTTCCGGCCAGGCCATCCACATCTCGTTCACCTGCGACGGGAACTCGACGTAGTCGCGCGGCACGCGCGAGCCCGAGAAGCGCGGGTACTTCACGTTCGAGAACATGCCGTGCAGCGCATGACCGAACTCGTGGAACATGGTGCGCGCTTCGTCGTAGGTCAGCAGGGTCGGCTCGCCGGCCGCCGGCTTCGGGATGTTCAGGTGGTTGGCCACCACCGGGTGGGTGCCCAGCAGTTTGTTCTGGCCGACATAGGCATTCATCCAGGCGCCGCCGCGCTTGTTGGCGCGCGCGTAGGGGTCGTGCAGGAAGATCGCCAGCTGCTTGCCGTCGGCATCGAACACGTCGAACACGCGCACGTCCGGATCGTACACCGGCAGGTCCTTGCGTTCCTTGAAGGTGATGCCGAATTCCTTGGTGGCGGCGAAGAACACGCCGTTCACCAGCACGTTGTTGAACTCGAAATAGGGACGCAGCTGGTTCTCGTCGAAGGCGTAGCGCTGGGCGCGCACCTTGTCGCTGTAGTAGTTCCAGTCGTACGCCGCCGCCTTGAACTGGCCACCCTCGGCATCGATCACCTGCTGCAGGTCGGCCGCTTCCTTCTTCGCGTTGCGCACCGCCGGCTTGGCGAAATCGGCCAGCAGCGTGTTGACGGCGCCGGTGGTCTTCGCGGTCTGGTCTTCCAGCATGTAGGCCGCGTGGCTCGGGTAGCCCAGCAGCGCGGCGCGGTCGGCGCGCGCCTTGGCCAGTTCCAGCACCAGCGCGCGGTTGTCGTAGTCGCCGCCGCGGCTGCCGCGTGCCAGCGAGGTCGCCAGCAGCTTTTCGCGGGTCGCACGGTTGGTCAGCACGGACAAGGGCGCCTGCTGGGTGGTGTTCACGACCGGGATCGCGAACTTGCCGTCCAGGCCGCGCTTCTTGGCTTCCGCCGCGGCGACGTCGATCGCCTTGTCCGACATGCCGGCCAGTTCTTCACGGGTGTCGACCACCAGTGCCGAAGCGTTGGCTTCCTTCAGCACGTTCTGGCTGAACTGGGTCTGCAGGGCGGCGATGCGGCCGTTATAGGCTTTGAGCTTTTCCTTGTCGGCGCTCGAGAGCTTGGCGCCGGCGCGTACGAAATCGGTGTGGTAACGCTCCAGCAGGTACTTGGATTCGGCATCCAGGTGCAGCTTGGCGCGCTTGTCGTACAGGATCTGGATCCGTTTATACAGTTTCTCGTTGAGGCGGATCTTGTCGCTGTGCGCGGCCAGCTTCGGCGCCAGCGTCTTGTCCAGCGCATTCAGGGTATCGTTGGTATTCGCACCCACCATGCTCGAAAAGACGGTCGAGACGCGGTTCAGCAACTGGCCCGAACGCTCCATCGCGACGACCGTGTTCTCGAACGTGGGCGCCGCCTTGTTGTTGGCGATGGCCTCGATTTCCAGCGACTGCTGGCGCATGCCTTCGTCGAAGGCCGGCGCGTAGTCCTCGTTCTGGATCTTGTCGAAGGCCGGGTAGTTGAACGGCAGGGTGCTCGGCTTGGCGAACGGGTTCGATGCCGGCAGCAGCGACGCCGGTTCGGCGGCGCAGGCAAAATTGGCGACGGCCGCGGTCATGGCGAAAGCCAGGATGTGGGAACGGTGCATGTGCTTGTTTCTCCGGGTGTATCTCGTTATTGGTGGTAGCGTGGGCGCGGCCGGCGTAGGCACCCCGTGCCCACGCGGACATATGAACAGCCTTGGCCGATCAGTTACCGGTCAAGCCGCGGCGTTCCAGCAGCGGCTCGATCTTGGCATCGCGGCCGCGGAAATTGCGGAACAGGTCCATCGCGTCGGCCGAACCGCCGCGCGACAGCAGGGTCGCGCGGAAATGGTCGCCATTCTTGCGCAGCAGGCCGCCGTTTTCCTTGAACCACTCGACGGTATCGGCATCCAGCTTTTCGCTCCACAGGTAAGCGTAGTAGCCGGCCGAATAGCCGCCCGAGAAGCTGTGCGAGAAATAAGTCGTGCGGTAGCGCGGCGGCACCGGCGCGAAGTCCACGCCCGCATCCTTCAGGGCCTGCGCCTCGAAACCGGTCACGTCGGCCGGTACCTGGTTCGGGGTAAGCTGGTGCCAGCGCTGGTCCAGCAGCGAGGCCGACAGGTACTCGGTCGTGATGAAGCCCATGTTGAACTTCTTCGACGCCTGCACCTTGTCCAGCAACTCTTTCGGCATTGGCGCGCCGGTCTGGTAGTGCTTGGCATAATTCGCCAGCACCTCGGGCCAGGTCGCCCACATCTCGTTGACCTGCGACGGATACTCGACGAAGTCGCGCGGCGTGTTGGCACCGCCGAAGGTCGGGTAAGTCACGTTCGAGAACATGCCGTGCAGCGCGTGGCCGAACTCGTGGAAGGCGGTGCGCACTTCATCGTAGGTCAGCAGCGTCGGCTGGCCGGCGGCCGGCTTCGGGATGTTCAGGTGGTTCGCCACCACCGGATGATTACCCAGCAGCTTCGATTGGGTGACGTACTCGTTCATCCAGGCGCCGCCCTGCTTGTTCGGACGCGCGTAGTAATCCAGGATGAAGATCGCCAGCTGCTTGCCGTTGGCGTCGAACACGTCGAAGGTGCGCACGTCCGGGTCGTACACCGGCAGGTCCTTGCGCTCCTTGAAGGTGATGCCGAATTCCTTGTTCGCAGCGAAGAACACGCCGTTCTGCACCACGTTGTTCAATTCAAAATACGGCTTCAGCTGGCTTTCGTCGAACGCGTATTTCGCCTGGCGTACCTTGTCGGTATAGAAGGCCCAGTCGTGTGCGGCGACTTTAAAGCCGCCTTTTTCGGCATCGATCACCTTCTGGATCTCCGCGGCTTCCTTCTTCGCGTTGTCGACGGCCGGCTTGGCAAGTTCACCCAACAGCTTGTTGACGGCTTCCGGCGTCTTCGCGGTTTCCTCTTCCAGCGAATAAGCGGCGTAGTTCGGGTAACCCAGCAGCGCGGCCTTCTCGGCGCGCAGCTTGGCCAGGCGCTGTACCAGCGTGCGGCTGTCGAAGTCGCCACCGCGGCTGCCGCGCGCCAGCGACGCCGCCATCAGGCGCTCGCGCGTGGCGCGGTTGGTCATCAGCGACATCGGTGGCTGGATCGTGGTGTTCACCAGCGCGATCACATACTTGCCATCCAGGCCGCGCTTTTTCGCTTCCGCCGCGGCGGCATCGATGTCGGCATCCGCCAGGCCGGCCAGTTCCGCACGGGTATCGACCACCAGCGCCGACGCATTGGCTTCCTTCAGCACGTTCTGCGCGAAGTTCGATTGCAGGCCGGCGATCTCGCCGTTAAAGGCTTTCAGCTTGTCCTTGTCGGCGCTGGAGAGGTTAGCGCCGGCGCGCACGAAGTCGCGGTGATAGCGCTCGACCAGGTGCTTAGACTCGGCGTCGAGTTTCAAGTTATCGCGCTTGTCGTAGATCGCCTTCACGCGCTGCCACAGCTGGTCGTTCATGAAGATCGCATCGTGGTGCGCTGCCAGCTTCGGCGACATCTCGCGGTCGATCGCATCCAGCGCGTCATTGGTATTCGCGCCCTGCAGGTTCGAGAAGGTGACCGACACGCGCGCTAGCAGCTGGCCCGAGCGTTCCATCGCGACGATCGTGTTCTCGAAGGTCGGCGCGGCCTTGTTGGCGGCGATGCCGGCGACTTCGCGCAGCTGCTCGCGCATGCCGGCGTCGAAGGCCGGCTTGAAATGCTCGGACTTGATCTTGTCGAAGGCCGGGTAATGGAAGGGCAGCGCGCTGACTTTGGCGAAGGGGTTCGATGCGTCGAGGGAGGCGCCGGCAGCAGGTGCGGGCGCGGCGATCGCTGCCTGCGCCAGCACAGCGGTGGCAGCAGCAACGATGAAGCTGTAAGAACGATTCATTGGATCTTTCACGGACATCAAAAAACGCTGCCCGAGCCGGGCCCGGCAGCATGTGCGCAAAGATCATAGCAAAGTTATTGCCGCATCGTCACATTTGAGTTGCGGCCAGTTCACATAGCTGGCCGCATAGCCGGCGCTTAAGAATTGCCGTGCGCGCTGCCTGCTTCCTGGCGCTTCTCATCGACGACTTTTTTCTCGATGCGCCGGTCCGGAATCAGCCACATGATGGCCACGCCCACATACACCAGGAAGCCGAGCCAGGCCGCGAACCAGGACACCACGACGCCGACGAGATAAAACACGATCGAGATCTTGCCCTTGCGATCGTCGCCGATGGCTTCGGCCAGCTTTGCATTCTTGTCGTGGTGCTTGACCAGCGTGCGCACCAGCAGCGAATACGCAGTGGCGCACATGAACAGCACGACGCCATAAGCGACGGTCGGTGCGGTTTCGAAATGGTTTTCGCCGGTCCAGGCGGTGACGAAGGGAATCAGGGAAAGCCAGAACAGCAGGTGCAGGTTGGCCCACAGGATGCCGCCGCTGACTTCTTCGACGGCGTGCATCATGTGGTGGTGATTGTTCCAATAGATGCCGACGTAGATGAAGCTGAGTACGTAGCTCATGAGGACGGGCCACAGCGGCAGCAGCGCGCGGAAATCGGCTTCGTGCGGCACTTTGAGTTCCAGCACCATGATGGTGATGATGATGGCGATGACGCCGTCGCTGAAGGCTTCCAGTCGGGTTTTGCCCATTTACGCTCCACTTACTGAACAGTATGAAACTGCAGTATTTGTTCAATCTCACCGGTTTCAGTCGCAAGGTCGATTTTGAAAGGCGAATTGTCCGAACTACATATGACGAAACAGCGACCGTCGATTCCCTGTAGTTCAATCCTGCTTCCACTTCGAATGCATTGGCACCCAGAGGCACGCGCTGAAGACGCGATACATGCTGCACAGAGTGCGGACCGGAACCCAGGAACTGGCCAATGTCTTGCGCAGGCTCCAACCACTCCGCACGCCACAACGACCTTGCACGACAAACCGTCAGCGGTGCAGGTAGAGGAGTCCATTTGAACGTGTGTCCCGATAAATGGTCGGGCATGACAATGTCAATCTTGAGCGGGAAAACTTCGAACCATTTGCCAACGCAAACTTCTTCAACGCTTGCCACGATGATTGTTCCATCGTCGAACCCAAGCGAAACCCAAGTGTACTCGGCATAGTATTGCGTCAGGATTCGTCCAATCCACCAGTCTTTGGATAGGGGAATTCCGGCGATTATCGGCGTTGTCATACGTAGCGAAAAGGTGGGTGACGAGATAACCGGTGTCGCCATCATCTTAGAAGACGGTTGCGAAAGGGCCGTCCGGGGCAGGCCCTTCGATCACTGTTTTGCGTCCTACAAGAATCTCTTCTTCAGCAGTAAGGATGATTGGCATGGAAATCCTGCGACCTTTGACGTCAACTAGTTAAAAGCCGGAGATGGATTGCGACCAGCCGAAAAACGCAATTTCATCGCTGGGCAAATAATATTCAAGCGCTGCGGTCCAGATCAGCTTCGCCATGATGCGTGCCGTGCAACACCCAGCATCACTGCGGAGGCACCGGCTCCATGTAACGGTCGAAGTTGGCGATGAAATCGTCGAGATTCTCGGCCATCATGCTGCGGAACTGCTCGGTAAAGTGGTCCAGCGCCCTTTGCTTTTCGCGCTGCATGTTTTCCGTATTGCCGGTGCTGCTGGCCACGATGAAGGCATTGAAGCGCGCTGCGGCATACATGGTGGACGCGGTGACGTGGTTGGGATCGGCCGAATCGCACTGGTCGTTGGCCGAGTTGATGATGGTGTTGACGCGATGCCAGAATGCCTGGTCGAGAATTTCGTTGCTCATGATTGCGTAATGGATTGAAAGTGAAAACACTTTAGCATACGCAAAGTTCACTGTTGGACGGCAGCCGACGAGGTCGATCAGTGTGTCGGACTGAGACCAACAAATACTGCATCTCGATCTCCGGGCGAAGGTAAAACGGGCGATGCCGGCACTGGCACGCATCCTGCAATCGAATGCAGTGTGCCTGGCACCGTGCCGGGCCCTGTCAAACCATCGAGGAGAGTGAAATGAACAAGCTGACGATCAAGGACCTGCCCGTCGCCACGGTGCTCGAGAAACAACAGATGACCAGTGTGCTGGGCGGCATGGGGCGCACGCCGCCGCAAATCCTGGCATTCGAATTGACCGGCAAGCCGGCGAACTGGCAGGGGATGGTACTGGAAGACGATAACCGGTTTTATCCACCGCTTATCTGAGCTCTCACGACGCCGGGATTACGATAGCAGTTTGTTATCGTAGCCTGCGCCGTCCAGCTCGTAATAGATATCGTCGAGATAAGTCGCGCTGTCTTCCGTTTCCAGTACTGAAGGAATGAAAAGATCGATCGCAACATCCGTTTCGGGTTGGCGATAGACTTCCCAGACGTCGTTTTCCCGCCGGACTTCGAGCTTGCGCCGGCCGTAGATATTGAACTTCATATCACTGTCCCCTGCCGGGAAAACCGGCAAGTGCCACGGACGAGATATAACGGCTGTAAGTCATGGAAGTATTCGAGCTGTTGGGCTGATTATTTATACGCAGAAGCGCGTGTAAATAGAACGATGCCGCAGGAAAATATTCCCGTCAATAAATACTTCAATTGTGTCGCGAAGTGACAATCCTTTTCGGACGAAACTACAACACATTCGAAAATATAGTAGCAGAAAGAAAACGAATTTTCCAAAAATTCGATGCAGCACAGCAAGCATATTCGGTTTCATGCCACTGAACGTTTCTTGCGAGTTAACACCTCACAATGAAATTACATATCAAATGCAAACACGTCACATTAACGTCAATAATGCGGCGGTCTTTCGTTCACAGGTCCCTGCCCGGCGTCGCGCAGCGCACGCAGGTGTTCGGCCAGCTTGGCCACCAGTGCTTCCAGCTGGTCGATGCGGCGGCCTTGTTCGTAAATCGTGCGGTTCAGTGTGTCGACCAGGTTTTCCTGTTCGCCCAGTTTGATTTCGATATCGATGAAGCGGTCTTCGTCACTCACGGCAGTCCCTGGCTAAAATAAAGACGGCATCATACCAGCGCCCAAAAACAAGGCGCCGCATGTCTCCATGCGGCGCCGGGGTCATCGCCTGACAGGAATCAGGACCGGAATCAGACCGTCATCAGCGACAGATGCACAATGTCGTGCTGGGGCGTGCCAACCAGCTGCGCCTGGCCTTCCACGCTGTCGCCCACCAGGTTCGATGCCTGCGCACTCGCGGCAAAGCTGTTGCTACTGCCGGTCGTCCCTTGCGCGATACCGACAAAGGTGTGGATCAGCTGGATCGTGCTGGCGACGTCGCCGACGCCCTGCAGCGCGGCCAGGATGCTGCCCGGCGTATAAACCGCGTTGACGCCGAAAGTGGCCACGCCGCTGGCGGCCGAGGTGTTGCCGGCGGCATCGGTGGCGGTGGCGTAGACCTGCTGGTTGGGGCCGTCTTCGAAGTGGTTCAGCATCAGGCTGAAGGCACCGCTGGCATCCGCCTTGACGCTGCCGACCGGCTGCTTGCTGGCATCGTAGACGGTGACCGTGGCATTTGCTTCGGCCGAGCCGGTCACGACCGGCTTGTCGCCCTGCACGTAACCTTGCGCATTCTTGGTCACGGCCAGCGATGGCGCCGCCGGGGCCGTGGTGTCGGGCGAGAGGATGTCGGCACGCGCGATGCTGCCGTCGGCAAAACGCAGCGTTTCGATCGACGACAGGGTGTCGATGCCGTCGTTGGCGGCGCCGGCCAGGTTGTGGGCCACTTGCAGGTCGCCGCTGGCCAGGTTGGTGAAGCTGTATTCGCTGCGCAGGCCGCGGAAGACCGCGGTGTCGCTGCCGTTGCCGCCAAAAATCAGGTCGTTGCCACCGTCGCCTTCGAGCACGTCGCCGGCAGCGGTGCCGGTGAGGGTGTCGGCGCCATTGGTGCCGGTGATGTAGCGCGCGCCGGTGGTCGAGTTGATGCCCAGCGCGCCGGCCAGGCCGTCGTGGCCATACAGCCAGTTGAGGGCGGCGATGTCGTCCTGGCGGTAGGTCGTGTACGGCCCGCCCAGGTCGGTGTACGACATCAGGGTGTTGCTGGTGTTGTCCTGTGAGGCGGGCAGGACGGCGGTGTTGTCGGCGGTCGTTTCGAACGAGTGCTTCAGGCCGAGTGCATGGCCCAGCTCGTGCAACAGGGTTTCGTAGCCGTTGCCGCCCGGGGTCAGGTTGCTGTTCTGGGCATTCCACTCGGCATTGTCGAGGTAAACATAGGCATTGGCGTCGTAGCCGACCAGCTGGGTGCCGCTGTAGCTGTAGTTGCTCAGCCAGCTGCACAGGCCGGTGACGTTGGCGCCGGCGATGTCGATATTGCTCAGGTGGATTTGCGCATCGGTACCGATTGCGGTTTCCACGAACTGGATGCCGGTCAGCTGGGCGATGTAGGCGAAGGCCGTGCGCACCGCTGCCTGCTGGGACACCGAAAATGCCTGCTGGCCGGTCTTCCCGGTTTCGGTGCCGGACGTAATCGAAAACGTGTATTGCAGCGTATTGCTGGAGAAGTAGTTCCAGTCGGGACCGCTATCGAGCAGGGCATCGATGTGGTTCAGGCCAGACAAGGGGGTGTTGGTGATATCGGATACGGTTGCCATCGACAGGGCGCCTTCAAATGCGGCGAATAAATTGATTTCTGAAATGTGAACTTTTCAAAAGTATTTATTGGCACACAGTTGAAGTCAAATAAGAATTCGAATCGTGCGCAGTCCTTGCCTCGGGATCAAGGCTTATGCGCAACTAATCATGTCGCGCCGCCATGACTTATTAGCGGATGCACACGAAAACAGGTGCCCCGGCATGCGCAGGCACCTGTCCCGTCCGGGTCAAACCTTGGGCGTGGCCAGCAGCGCCTTCAGGTTGGCCAGCCGTTCTTTCGGGCTCAGCACTTCGGTTTCCTTGGGCGCCGCATCGCCGACTTCCAGCGCCATTTCCTTGATGAAGCGCGACGGATCGCAATGCACCTGCTCGCCGGCGCGTTTCCTCTTTTTGCACCAGGTCACGTGCAGCGTGCGCTGGGCGCGCGTGATACCGACGTACATCAATCGCCGCTCTTCCTGGATACGTGCGGCGATCTTTTCGATGGCATCGTCGGGATCGCCCTTGTGCTGCAGGATGCCTTCTTCGACGCCGACCAGGAACACGTGCGGGTACTCCAGTCCCTTGGAGGCGTGCAGGGTCGACATGCGGATCGCGTCCGGCTCTTCGTCCTTGCCCTCCAACATCGACATCAGCGCCACCATCTGCGTCAGTTCGAGCAGGTTCTTTTCTTCGCCGTCGCGGTCGCGTCCGCCACGGCCGCGCTCTTTGAGCCAGTTGGTAAATTCGAGCACGTTCTGCCACTTGCCCTGGGCGGCGCGGTCGTCGAAGTTTTCGTACAGGTAGTGCTCGTAATTGATCTCTTTCATCATGTCGTCGAGCAGCTCGGCGGCGTTGTCGCCGCTGCCGGACGGACCGGGCCGGGTGGCGCGCGATTCGATCTCGTTGATGAAGTGGCAGAACTCGCGCAGCGGGTACAGCTGGCGGTCCGACAGCTTGGCTTCGATGCCGCCTTTCAGCGCCGCCTCGAACAGCGAACAATTCCACTGTTTCGAAAATTCGCCGAGCGCCTCGATGGTGGCCATGCCGACACCGCGCTTGGGCGTGGTGACGGCGCGGATGAAGGCGGGGTCGTCGCCTTCGTTGGCGATCAGGCGCAGGTAGGCGATGATGTCCTTGATCTCGGCCTTGTCGAAGAAGCTCTGGCCGCCCGAGATCGTGTAGGGAATGCGTTCCTTGCGCAGCGCCTGTTCGATCACGCGCGCCTGGTGGTTGCCGCGGTACAAGATCGCGTAGTCCGACCACTTGTTCTTGCGCTGAAAATGTTCCGACGAAATCATGATGGCGACCTGGTCGGCCTCCATCTCGTCGTTCGGCATGCCCAGCACCTTGATCGGCTCGCCCAGGCCATGCTCGGACCACAGCGATTTCTCGAACAGCTTCGGGTTGTTGCCGATGACGGCGTTGGCCGCCTGCAGGATGCGCGTGGTGGAGCGGTAGTTCTGCTCCAGTTTAATCACACGCAAATCCGGGAAGTCGGTCTGCAGGGTTTTCAGGTTTTCGACCGAGGCGCCGCGCCAGGCATAGATCGCCTGGTCGTCGTCGCCCACCGCCGTGAACATCGGCTTCTTGCCGATGCCGGTCACCAGCAATTTGACCAGCTCGTACTGGCAGGTGTTGGTGTCCTGGTATTCGTCCATCAACAGATAACGCAGGCGGCGCTGCCAGCGGTCGCGGATATCGTCGTTGTTGCGGAACAGTTCCACCGGCAGGCGAATCAAGTCGTCGAAATCGACCGCCTGATAAGCCTGCAGCGTGGCCAGATAGCTACGGTAGATGCGGCCGGCTTGCGCTTCGTCCTCGTCCTTGGCGTCGCGGATCGCGTCTTCTGGGTCGACCAGGCCGTTCTTCCAGAGAGAAATTTCGTTCTGGATGCGGCGGATTTCGTGCTTGTCGGTGGTCACGGCCAGGTCGGACACGACCGTATAGCAATCGTCGGCGTCCATGATCGAAAAGCGGTCTTTCAAGCCGACGCCGGCCGCTTCCTGGCGCAGGATTTTCACGCCCAGCGAGTGGAAGGTCGACACCGTCAACTGCTTGGCCTGCTTGGGCTGCTTGAGCAGCTTGCCGATACGCTCCTGCATCTCGAGCGCGGCCTTGTTGGTGAAGGTGAGCGCGGCGATCGTGCGCGGATCGTAGCCGCGGTGCTCGATCATGTAGGCGATCTTCTGGGTGATCACGCGTGTCTTGCCCGAGCCGGCGCCGGCCAGCACCAGGCAGGGGCCGTCGAGATAGAGCGCGGCTTCGCTTTGCGGACCGTTGAGGCCGAAATTCGGGGTGGTGGACATGGGATGATTTCTGGAGGGCTAGCTCAGCATTGTAAGGGAGCCGGGCTGTGCGCGTAAAAGACTGTATGCAAACGGCGACGTTGTTGCCGACAATGCTTGTGGAAACGATCAAGCGCCACCACATACCCCATTTGCTGAACACGACAAGAGATCGCACGATGAAATTCGAACACCTGATCGAGATTAACGACCCGCTCAACCCGCTGCTCGACACGCTCACCCGCGAACAGTTGTGGCGCGGCCTGGTGCTGCGCGCCGAAGACCCGAAGCGCTTCATTCCGCATCTGGACGAGTGCACCATCGTCGAACGCAGCCCCGGCAGTTTCACGCGCCGCCTGCGCTACGGCGAACTGGTGATCGACGATACCGTGTCCCTGGTCCCGTTGCAGGAAGTGCGTTTCGATGTGCCGGCCCAGGGCGAGATTGCCCAGTCGCGCCTGACCATGGCGATCGAGGCGCCGGGCGATGCCATGCTGCTGGTACGCTTTACCTATGACGACGGCAATCCGTCGGCCGGCGACGAGATGAGCAGGATGTACGAGGATTTCAAGAAGTCGGCTTACCAGGAGGCCGATATCGATACGGTCAAGATCGTGCGTCAGCTGGCTTCCGAGGGGAAGCTGGATGCCAGTTATTTGAACTAAGTTCCCGGCTCCACCTCGGCCGGATCGGTATTGCTGGCATCCTTCGCCAGCTCGGTCGCCAGATCCCGCAAGGCCGTGCGCACGCCCTCCTCGATCACCGGGTGATAAAACGGCATCTCCAGCATCTGGTCCACGGTCATGCGCGCCTGCACCGCCCAGGCCAGCAGATGGCCCAGGTGCTCGCCGCGCGGCGCGATCATCTCGGCGCCCAGGAAGCGCCCGCTGCCGTACTCGGCGTACACGCGCAGCATCCCCTTGTTCTGCAACATGACGCGGCTGCGGCCCTGGTTCTCGAACGACACCGACCCGATCGCGAACTTCGGCTTGCCCGGCTCGCACAGCCCTTTATAGCTGGCGCCCAGCGTGACGATGTTCGGCTCCGTGAAGGCGGCGGTGAGCGGCGCGCGGCGCAGGCCGGGACGGATGTCCGGATAGCGGCCGGCATTGTCGCCGGCGATCTTGCCGTGGTCGGCCGCTTCCGGCAGCACCGGACGCTCGTTGTTGGCATCGCCCGCAATGAAAATGTGGCTGGTCCCGCACTGCATGGTGCGGCTGTCGAACAGCGGCACGCCGTTGGGCCCCAGCGCCAGGCCGGTGTGCTCGATGCCGATGTCGGCCACATTGGGCGTGCGCCCGGCCGCCACCAGCACGTATTGAAAACGCGCGCAGCGTTCCTCGCCGCCTTCGCGCATGCACAGCACGACCTCGTCGCCTTCCTGTTCGGCCTTCACGATCTCGGTCTGGAAGTGCAGGTCGATTTCTTCGCGCAGCACCTGCCCGGCCTTGCGCAGCACCACCGGGTCGGTCAGCTGGGCCACGCTGCCGCCGCGCGCGTACAGGCTGACGCGCACGCCCAGGCGAGAAAGTGCCTGGCCCAGCTCCAGGCCGATCACGCCGGTGCCGATCACGGCCACCGAGCGCGGCAGATCCTGCCAGTCGAACACGGCATCGCTGGTGATCACGCCGGGACCGACGTTGTCCAGCTTGGGCAGGCGCGTCGGCGTGGAGCCGGTGGCGATCACCACGCGCGCGGCGTCCACCTCGGTGACAGTACCGGCGCCGTCGTCGACCAGCAGCGTGTGCGGTCCCGTAAAGCGCGCATGG
>Ga0265797_10003551_pt1 | contig 24811 bp, 24 predicted proteins | sample P2T30metagenome_FD_192433 | JGI IMG/M metagenome (GOLD analysis project Ga0265797, IMG submission 192433) | Plant litter microbial communities from East Loma Ridge, Irvine, California - P2 T30 | ecosystem: Environmental > Terrestrial > Plant litter > Unclassified | place: USA: California... | reverse complement strand
GGCGCTGGCCGTGCTGTCGCTGGCAGTCGGTAACCTGACCGCGATCGCCCAGACCAACCTGAAGCGCATGCTGGCGTATTCGACCATCGCCCAGCTCGGCTTCGTCATGCTGGCCATGATGTCGGGTGTGGTCGACGGCAATATCGCCAACGCCCCGGTCGCCTACAGCGCCGCGATGTACTACACCATCACCTACGTGCTGACCACGCTGGGCAGCTTCGGCCTGATCATGATGCTGGCCCGTGCCGGCTTCGAAGCCGAAGAACTGGCCGACTTCCGCGGCCTGGCCAAGCGCAGCCCGTGGTTCGCGATCGTCATGACGGTCCTGATGTTCTCGCTGGCCGGCGTGCCGCCGATGATGGGCTTCATGGCCAAGTGGGCGGTGCTGCAGGCGGTGATCGCTACCGGCCAGCTGTGGCTGGCGGTGGTGGCGGTGCTGTTCTCGCTGATCGGCGCCTTCTACTACCTGCGCGTGGTGAAAACCATGTGGTTCGACGACGTCGCCGACGCTTCGCCGATCGTGACCCCGACCGACATGCGCGTGGTGCTGTCGCTCAACGGCGTGCTGGTGCTGGCGCTGGGCATCATGCCGAGCGGCCTGCTGGCGGCCTGCCTGAGCGCCATGAAGGCAACGCTGAATTCCTGATCCCGCGTGGACGTGTCTTCAGCTTCCTGGTTGGTGATCGCGGTTGCGATCGCGTTCGCCAACCTGCCTTTTCTGAACGAAAAGGCATTCGGTTTCGTGCCCCTGCCGCCCGGCAGGGGAGGCGCCTCCCCGGAGGCGCGCACGAAACACTTCGTGATCCGCCTTCTCGAGTTGTTTGTCTTATACTTCGTCGTCGGCGCACTGGCTTACGCATTGGAATCCCGCATCGGTAACGCGTTCGCGCAGACCTGGGAGTTCTATGCGATCACGGGCTGCATGTTCGTCGTCCTGGCGTTTCCCGGTTTCGTCTATCGGTATCTGAGGAAGCGCCGGAGTTGAGTATCGGCGTCCTTGCGGCGCCGGCGCTTTTTTTGGACGCAGTACACCGGAGATCCCGTGGACGATTCCCACCTGAGAGAAACCCGCATCGAAGGCAAAGTCGCCTACGATGGCCACTTCCTGAAAGTCTCGAACGACCGCGTGCGCCTGCCCGACGGTGCCGAGACCGGCCGCGAATACATCCGCCATCCGGGCGCGGTGGTGGTCCTGTGCCTGTTCGACGACGGCCGCGTGCTGCTCGAACGCCAGTACCGCTATCCGAACGACCGCGTGTTCATCGAATTCCCGGCCGGGAAAATCGATGCCGGCGAAGATTCGCTGGTTGCCGCCAAGCGCGAACTGGAAGAGGAAACCGGCTATACCGCCACCCAGTGGGATTTTGTCTGCACCATCCACAATGCGATCGCCTACTCGGACGAGCACCTCGATTTGTTCCTGGCGCGCGGTTTGACGGAGGGCGAGGCCAAGCTGGACGACGGCGAGTTCCTCGAGACCTTCACCGCCACCATTCCCGAGATGCTGGCGATGGTGCAGCGCGGCGACATCACCGACGTCAAGACCGTCATCGGCAGCTTCTGGCTCGAGAAGATCGCGGCCGGCACCTGGCAGCCCACGGCGTGGACGCCTGCAGACGCCAAAGCCACCGACGCGGAAGCGGCAGACTCGAAGGTCGACTAAGTGGGGCCGACGTGGCGTGCAGCCGTCGCCGTCCTGGCGATGCCGGCCCTGGCCGCGGCCCTGAGCAATGCCGCACAGGCACGCACGCCGTTCCAGCAGCGCTGCGACGCCATGGCGGCCGGCGCCAGCGCCAGCTTCAGCTCCCACGATAACGGCTACCGCATCGACAACAGCATTCCGTACCGCACGCTGACCCGTATGAAGCGTCCGAACGTCACCAGCGGCTACGTGCTGGGCCTGACCCGTACCGAGTCGCGTGTCTCGATCAAGGTCGACGGCAAGATGCTGTCCGACCAGAGTGCCGGCCTCGAATGCGTGGCCCCGCGCATCGAGGTCGCCCTGTATTACCAGCCGGTGGTGATCTACGTCGGCCGCGAGTTCGAGCCCGATACCTGTGCGTACCGCGAGATACTTGCGCACGAAATGCGCCACCTCAAGTCGTATATGGACTACCTGCCGAAAGTGGAAGAGCGGGCGCGCGCGCGCCTGGGCAGCCGCTTCGCCGGCAAGCCGCTGTATGCGGGCAGCGGGCGTGCGCGCGAGCTGCTGCAAGGCGAGATCGACCGCAGTTGGATGCCCTACATCAAGGCCGAAATGGGGCGCGTCGAACGGCTGCAGGCCGAGATCGACAGCCCGCGCGAATATGCGCGTCTCAGCAAAGTTTGCCAAGGTGAGGTACAGTCCCTTATTGGATCGACAAGACGATCCCCGTCCTGAACAGAACACCTACATGACTCAAGCACCACGTTATTTCGCTGTAATTCCGGCCGCCGGCGTCGGCGCCCGCATGGGCGCAGGCAGCCCCAAGCAATACCTGAAAATCGGCGGCAAACCGATGCTGCGGCACACGCTCGACGCCTTCCTGTCGAGCGACCTGATTGCCCACACCTTCGTGGTGGTGAGCCCGGACGACCCCTATATCGACAGCGTCGCGCCGCACCATGGCGTGACCATCCTGCGCTGCGGCGGCGCCAGCCGCATGGAATCGGTGCGCAACGGCCTGGCGGTGCTCGCCAGCACGCTGGCGCCGACCGACTGGGTGCTGGTGCACGATGCCGCCCGCCCGGGCCTGACCGCCGAACTGATTGCGAAACTGATCAACGCTACCGGTGACCACCCGGCCGGCGGCCTGCTGGCGCTGCCGGTGGTCGACACGGTCAAGCGCTGCATCGAAGGCGAATCCTGCGGAACTGTTCCACGCAACAACTTGTGGCTGGCCCAGACCCCGCAAATGTTCCGTTATCAATTGTTGCGCGAAGCGCTGTCGGCGGATGCCGATCCGAATACGATTACCGATGATGCCAGTGCGGTTGAAGCGCTGGGATTGACCCCTAAATTGGTGGAAGGCCACCCCCGCAACCTGAAAGTGACGCTGCCCGACGATATCCGCATCGCCGAAATGTTCCTGGCAGTGTCCCAACCTGAATTCGTTTAAAAGACTATGGCTCTCGCATCGTACAACCCGACTCCGCCGTTCCGCATCGGGACCGGCTATGACTGCCATGCACTGGTCGAGGGGCGCAAGCTCATCGTCGGCGGCGTGACCATCCCGCACCGCCTCGGCCTGCTGGGCCACTCCGATGCCGATGTGCTGCTGCACGCGATCATCGATTCCTTGCTGGGCGCGGCCGCGCTGGGCGACATCGGCAAGCACTTCCCCGACACCGACCCGATGTTCGCCGGCGCCGACTCGCGCACGCTGCTGCGCGAAGTCGCCTCGCGCGTGCTCGCCACCGGCTACACCATCGGCAACATCGACGCCACCGTCATCGCCCAGCAGCCGAAGATGGCGCCGCACATCCCGCAGATGGTCTCGCGCATCGCGGAAGATTTGGGTGTGTCGCCGCAGCAGGTGAATATCAAGGCCAAGACCAACGAGAAGCTCGGTTTCCTCGGCAGGGAAGAGGGGATGGCGGCGCAGGCGACGGCTTTGCTGGTGCGGGCGCAGGCTTAATCAGTTAGCAAAACCCCGTCGTCCCCGCGAAGGCGGGGACCCATACTGAATCTCCGGATTCGCTACTTCGAAAATACTTCGGTGCGTTTGAAGTACGGCTTTCGGAACCTCAGCTTGGGTCCCCGCCTGCGCGGGGACGACGTTTTTGTGGTGCCGAAAAATAAGCCCAGCCGTGCAGGTTTCCCGACATCGTGCCACACTGGCAAAATAACAAAACCGGGGAACCGAACATGTCGACCTCACCAGAAATGAGCCCGCGCACAGCCTGGCTCCTGATCCTGTCCGCCGCCGCCATCCTCATGCTCACCATGGCCGCCCGCCTCACCACCGGCCTTTTCCTCTCTCCGATCAACACCAGCACCGGCCTCGGCATCGCTTCGATCAGCCTGGCGCTGGCGGTCGGCCAGTTCATGTGGGGCGCCTCGCAACCGGTGTTCGGTGCCGTCGCCGACAAATACGGCCCGGCGCGCGTGATCGTGCTGGGCGGCGTGATGCTGGCCGCCGGCCTCGCCGCCACGCCCTTCGTCTCCTCGCAATGGGGCCTGATGCTCACGCTCGGTATCCTGTCGGCGGCCGGCGCCGGTGCCGGCAGCTTTTCGATCCTGATCGGCGCCACCGCCCAGCGCCTGCCGCCCGCGCGCCGTCCGTTTGCCGCCGGCCTCATCAACGCCGGCGGCTCCTTCGGCCAGTTCGTGTTCGCGCCGCTGGTGCAGCTCATGATCGCCGCCAGCGGCTGGGTGGTGGCGATGGTGGCGCTGGCCGCGACCACGCTGCTGACCCTGCCGCTGGCGTGGCCGCTGCGCGGCAAGCCGCCCCAGGCCACGGCCACTGCCGGGGTGCGCGACGAGCTGACCCTGGGCCGCCAGGTCCGCGCCGCGCTGCGCGACAAGAGTTACCTGTGCCTGCACGCCGGTTTCTTTACCTGCGGCTTCCACATCGCCTTCCTGGCCACCCATCTGCCGGGCGAGGTCGCGCTGTGCGGTCTGCCGGCCGGGGTTGCCGCCACCTCGCTCGGCCTGATCGGCCTGTTCAACATCGCCGGCTCGCTGACGGCCGGGGCGCTGGGCCAGCGCTACCGCATGAAGTGGCTGCTGGCGCTGATGTACGCCAGCCGCGCGGTCATCATCGGCCTGTACCTGGCGGCGCCGAAATCGGCGCTGACCTTTTATATATTTGCCGCCGCGCTCGGTTTCACCTGGCTGGCGACGGTACCGCCGACGGCCGGCCTGGTCGGCAAGCTGTTCGGCACGCGCTATCTGTCGACGCTGTTCGGCCTGACCCTGCTGTCGCACCAGATCGGCGGCTTCTTCGGCGCCTGGCTGGGCGGGCTGGCCTTTGTCCGCTTCGGCGATTTTTCCTGGATGTGGTACGCCGACATCCTGCTGGCGCTGGCGGCGGCGCTGGTCAACCTGCCGATCCGCGAGGCGCCGGTGCACGGCGCAGCGGCAGTAGCGGTGAAGGCCTGAGATGGCGCGCGATCCCTGGGCCTACCGCGACGTCGCCGTGGAATCGGTGCTGGACCCGCGCAGCGGCACCCTGCGCATCAAGCCGGTCGCGGGGCAGGCCTATTCCACCGCCATGCGCGTGCAGTGCGCGCGCAGCCTGAGCGACCCGGACCAGTATCCTGCCGGCACCCGCTTCCTGATCCGCGCCAAGCTGACCGACCGCGGCGGCGCGCCTTTCCTGTATGCCTGGCACGGCGATCCGGTCAAGGTGCTGGGCAAGCGCGAGGCGGCATCCTTTCTCGACGAGTACCGGCGCCGCCGCATCTAGCATTTATGCCAGCGTCTTCTGCAGATGCTTTTCCAGTGCCTCCAGCGACTTGCCCTTGGTCTCCGGCAGGCACAGCGCCACGAACACCAGCGACGCCACGTTGATCGCGGCAAACAGGAAGAAGGTGGCGCTGCCGAAGCGTGCCATCACCAGCGGGAACAGCAGCGCGACCAGGCCGTTGAAGACCCACTGGCAGGCCACCGCGCTGCCGGTCAGCACGCCGCGCAGGCGCATCGGGAACAGTTCCGACATCAAGAGCCAGTACACCGGCGAAATCAGCATCTGCATGAACAACAGGAACACCAGGATGCAGGCCAGCGCGGCATAGCTTTTCGCCAGCCCGTCCGGCATCCACAGCAGCACCGCACCGAGCGCGGCCTGGGCAGCGATCACCATGCCGAGGCCGGTCAAGAGCATCGGGCGGCGTCCGTGGCGGCCGATCAGCCAGATGCCGATGAAGGTGGCGATCACGGCGACCACGCCGTTGCCGATGGTGGCGGTCAGCGCCGCATTGGTGCCGAGGCCGGTCGACTTCAGGATGATCGGCGTGAAGTACATGAAGGCGTTGACGCCGGTGAGCTGGATCACGAAGCCGAGGCCGATGCCAATCCACAGCAGTTTGCGGATCCACGGCGTGCCCAGCACGGCCGACCAGCCGGTCTGCTCATGGTCGATCTTGTTGAGCCGCACCATGTCGGCCAGTTCGGTCTCGACCTGGGCATTTCTCGAACGGATCTGCTGCAGCACGGCGCGCGCTTCCTGCATGCGGCCCTTGCTGGCCAGCCAGCGCGGCGAGGACGGCACCAGCAGCATGCCCACGCCCAGCAGCACGGCCGGTACCGCCGCTACCCCGAGCATGGTGCGCCAGATGTCGGGCGACCCGGCAAAGTGCGCCAGCAGCGCATTCAATACGTAGGCCAGCAGCTGGCCGCCGACGATCATCAATTCGTTCTGGCTGACCAGGCGCGCACGCCGGCTCGGGCCGGCCATCTCGGCGATGAACACCGGTACCGTGGCCGACGCCCCGCCGACGGCCAGGCCGAGCACGAAGCGCATCGCGGTCATGATCGCCACCGAGGGCGCCAGCGCGGTGCCGAGCACGCCGATCAGGAACACCAGCGACAGGCCGAGCAGGGTAGTGCGGCGGCCATACTTGTCCGATAGCGAGCCGGCCATCAGCGAGCCGAAGGCAGCGCCGAACACCAGCGCCGAGGTGACAATGCCCTCGGTGAGGGCGTTGAGGCCGAGACCGCCCTGGGCGACGGGTGCGCTCATGAAGGGCAGGGCGCCCGAGATGACGCCGGTGTCGTAGCCGAAAGCCAGCGCACCCATGGTGGCGGCAATGGCGACTTTGAACACGAAACGGCTTTCCTTGGAGGTGGCGGCGGGCGTGGTGCCGGCCGCCATTGGAGATGCTGAAGACATGGTTACCTTTCCTTCGAATAGACCCTTTCACGTGGACTATTTATTTTTAGATAACTACATTGTAACAAATATTTTCAGCGAGCGTGCTGAGCGGTAATTTTGCCTGCCGTTCACTGCATGTTGACTGCACTTGCGAACACGGCGCCCGCACCCGCGAGAATACGGCGCACCGCCGGATGGTCGATGCGCCTTTCCACCGTCACCGCATGGAATTGCTCGACGATGGCATCGACCGTCCCGACCGGCATCAAGCCGTACTCGTCGCAGATGGCGGCCGCCAGCACGGTCGGTGCCGCGATGAAGCCGGTGCCGGCGCGCGCGAAGGCGTTGAGCAGGGCGCCGTCGTCGAATTCGCCGACCACGATCGGACGCAGGCCCTGCAGCTCGAACCAGGCCTGCAGCTGGCTGTGCACGGCCGCTTCCAGGCCCGGCAGCAGGAAGGGTGCCCCTTTCAGGCGCTGCGGGAAGGGACCGTCCCAGGCCGCGCACAGGTCCGGGTGGCCGAGCACGGTCAGCGTGCTCGAGCCGAGCAGGTGAGTGTGGCCGCGCAGCGTGCTTCCCGGCGGCAGGCCGCGGTCGGCGATCACCAGGTCGAGGCGGTGCGCGCCCAGTTCCAGCATCAGCGCATCGAAGCCGCCCTCGCGGCATACCAGGCGCATCGCCAGCCCGGCATCGTGGGCCGGCTGCAGCAGGCGGAAGGCCATGGTCTTGGGGATCATGTCGCACACGCCGACGCGCAAGGTTTCCGGGGCCCGGAACAGGCCGCGCCGCACGTTCTGCTCGAGTTCGTTGCCAAGGTCGAAGATGCGCTCGGCGTACAGCAGCACGGTCTTGCCGGCCTCGGTCAGTTCCAGCAGGCGGCCCTTCTTGCGGAACAGGGCTTCGCCAAACTGGTCTTCGAGCAGCTGCAGCTGGGTGCTGATCGCCTGCGCCGACACGTGCAGGCGCACTGCGGCGGCGGCGACGGTGCCGCTGGTGGCCACCGTGTAGAAATATTGCAGGTGCTTGTAGTTGATCAATCGATCACTCCAGAAATGTTGAGGATCGCTAAAGATTAATCGATTTTACTTTCGGATGCTGTGGCCTTAGTCTGAAGCCTCATCATCTTTTGGAGTAGCACCATGCGAACTTATGCAAGCGACAGTCCCAAGGCCGTGTGCCGCCTGCTGGCCCTGGCCATGATCGTCGACGGCCACCTGGCGCCGTCGGAACTGCGCGCCCTGCGCCATTCGGGCATCCTGCAGCGGGTCGGCGTCGACGAAGCGCTGTTCGACGACGTGGTGCAGGAAGTCTGCGAAGACTTGCTGGCCACCGCGGACCGGCGCTGCGCCAGCGAAGTCGAGATCGACAGCCGCATGCTCGACAGCCTGCTGAACGAAGTCGGCGACCCGGCGCTGCAGCTGGCGCTGATGAAGGCGATGCTCGACATCGTCCATGCGGACGAGGTGTTGGACGGCCGTGAAAGCCTGCTGATCCAGCGCGGCTTCAAGGCGTGGGGAGCGACGCCGCCGGTGGCTGCTCAGGCTGCGGCGCGACCATCAGCCGGTTCGTATAGGCACTGAAGCGCGCGCGGCCGTGGTAGTTCACCGGTGCGTACTCGTACATCAGGCAGGGCAGCAGCGAATACTGGATCACCAGCAGCAGGCGCGGGCGCGCCTGCGGCGGCACACCCTTGTGGATGCCCTTGTTGTCGATCGCGATCGCGGTGCCGGCCGGCCCGGTGATGCTGACGCTGCCGCCGTGATGGCGCACGATGTCGTTGTCGGCGTAGCGCTGCATGCGCAGCGGCATGCGGTCGAGGTGGCTGCGCGGGACGTAGCGGTGCGGGCCGGAGGCTTCGTCGACGTCGGTCAGGTAGACCAGCAGCTTGATGCTGCCCGGTTCGACGTCGCGGTGGAAATGCTGGACGTCGGCATCGCCGCCCTCGCCGTCGATTGGAAACGACCAGCGCAGGCCCAGCAGCGTGATCACCGGCGTGTAGCCGAGGTAGCCGCCGGCCAGCGCCAGCATGTCCGGGTCGTTGGCCAGGTCCAGCAGGTGCGGGCAGTTGACGACGGTCTCGAGCGGATAGTCGCCGATGCGCGCCCCGCGCGGGGCTGCATCCAGCGCGAAGGCCGCGCCATTGCCGCGCGCCGCGATCATCGGACGCGGACGCAGCCAGGCCAGCATCTCGGCGCACTGCGCGGCGCTCAGCAGCTGCTCCATGCGCAGGTAGCCTTGGGCGCGCAGGATGGCGACGCGTGGGCCCGGTTCGCGCGGGCGCCCGTCCTGCCCGTGCAGCGCGCCCAGACCGGCCACCAGGGCGCGGGTGGTGGCGCGGCGCAGGCGGCGGCTGGTGCACACGCGCTGTGCGTAGTAGCCAAGCAGTTTCAGGCGGGCACGTGATCCACCGCGGATGGACAGGTATTTCTGCATGGGCCTCTCGGGTTGTCGGATGGACGCGGACCGCCTGCGCAACAGGCCATTGTAGAACGGAAATATTGCAGCTTACTTACGGGGGCTGTTAAACCATGTAAATATTTAGTTGAGCTACCACAAGTCATGGCACACGACAGCTGCGTGTGCCCGCAACCATCGAAAATCGCTACACTGCCAGCTCCGCACTATTATCCATCGAACGCGAAAGGACCGACATGGCAACCCGCAAGATTGCAGTACTGGTAGGCAGCCTGCGCAAGGAATCGTTCACCCGCAAGCTGGCCAAGAGCCTGATGCTCGCCGCGCCGCCCACGCTCGAACTGGACATCGTCGAGATCGGCGGCCTGCCGATGTACAACGAAGACGACGAGACCGACGCGCCGCCGCCAAACTGGACCGAGTTCCGCGACCGCATCCGCGAAGCCGACGGCGTCCTGTTCTGCACGCCCGAATACAACCGCTCGCTGCCGGGCGCGCTGAAGAACGCCATCGACGTCGGCTCGCGCCCCTACGGCAAGGCCGCCTGGACCGGCAAGCCCTGCGCCGTGGTCAGCTGTTCGCCCGGCGCGCTGGGCGGCTTCGGCGCCAACCACGCGGTGCGCTCGACCCTGGTGTTCCTCAACATGCCCTGCATGCAGATGCCGGAAGCCTACATCGGCGGCATCGGCGGCAAGTTCGACGGCGACCAGCTGAAGGACGAATCGCTGCGCGGCTTCCTGCAGCAATTCATGGAATGCTTCGCGACCTGGGTGGAGCGCCATGCCGACTGACGCATGAGCGAACCGAACGCCGATCCGGCCTACGTGCCGCAGGCGCCCGTCACCTACGGGCGGCCGCCGCCCGGCCTGCGCCGGCGCATGTACGACGTCATCTTCGAGGCCGACACCCCGGCCGGGCGCCGCTTCGACATCGCGCTGGTGGGCGCGATCATGCTCAGCATCCTGGTGGTGGTGCTGGACAGCGTGCCCAGTCTGCATTTCGGCTACGGCTGGGTGCTGAACGGGCTGGAATGGGGCTTCACGCTGCTGTTCACGGCGGAGTACATCGCGCGCCTGGTGTGCGTGCGGCGCCCGTGGCGCTATGCCACCGGCTTTTTCGGCGCGATCGACCTGCTGGCGCTGCTGCCCACGTATCTGTCGCTGCTGGTGCCGGGCACCGAGCTGCTGATCGACATCCGCATCCTGCGCCTGCTGCGCGTCTTCCGCATCTTCAAGCTGACCCTGTACCTCGAGGAATACACGCGCCTGGGCGAAGCGCTGGCGGCGAGCCGCCGCAAGATCGCGATCTTCCTGTCGGTGGTGCTGATGGCGATCCTGATCCTCGGCACCCTGATGTACGTGGTCGAAGGCCCCGAGAACGGCTACACCAGCATCCCGGTGGCGATGTACTGGGCCACCGTCACCATGACCACCGTCGGCTACGGCGACATCACGCCGCACACCCACCTGGGCAAGGCGATCGCCTCGTTCATGATGCTGCTCGGCTGGGGCATCCTGGCGGTGCCGACCGGGATCGTGACGGCCGAGATGTCGGCGCAGCGCGGCGACCGCCGGCATGGGCCGGCGCGGGCGGCGGCTGCGCTGAAGGCGATGGCGCCGGCGGTGCAGCCGCCAGCGCCTCAGCCGCCAATATCATTCCGCAGCTGCGAGGCCTGCGGCAGCGGCGGGCATGAGGCAAGTGCCCGCTTCTGCAAGGATTGCGGGGAGCTGTTGGCGCCAGCCGTCAGAACTTGAACCCCGCCCGCACATAGTAATACCCGCCATTGATCCCGAACGGCGAAAACGCCGGATACACCGTCACCGCCGTGTTGTCCAGGTTGGCGCGCTGCTCGGCCAGCAGGGCGCCGTTCACCTGGTCCGGGTACTGGTTGAACAGGTTGTTGGCACCCGCCGACAGTGTCCAGGCCTTGCCCAGCTGGTAGCTGACTTCGAGGTCGGTGATCGCGGTCGGCTTGACCTCCGTCTTGTAATAGGTGGCGCCATCCGACGACTGCAGTTCCGATGCCTTGCCGTAGAAGCCTTCGCGCAGGTTCACGGTCCAGGCGCCGCTGCGCCACAGCGCACCGAGGTTTACGCGCACGCGCGGGGAGGCGGTTTCCAGGTCCGAAATGGCGGTGCGGTCGAGCAGGGTCTGGGGCTGCAGCTGGGTCGGGGCCTGGTTGATCCGGATCACCTGCACCCGGTTGTAGTTGGCCGCCAGCGACCAGTCGACCTTGCCGGCGCTGCCGTAGCTGCTGTTCAGCGTGGCCACGAATTCCAGGCCGCGCGAACGCGTGTTGACGGCGTTCGAGAAGATGTTGATGCCGGTTTGCACCACGGTCGGGTCGAGCACGTTGCCGTTGGCGACGATCGCGGCGGTGACGGCCGGCGAGTTGATCGCGCCGCCGGAGCCGTACAACGCGCCCGAGCCGACGATGCGGTCGCGGATCGTGATCTGGTAGGCGTCCAGCGTGATGGCGAGATTGGCCTGCGGGTTGAGCACGATGCCGGCGCTGATGTTGGTCGAGGCTTCCGGTTTCAGGCCGTCGATGCCGACCAGGCGTGCGCCGGGCGAGTTCGGCGCCAGCTGCACGAAGGCGCTGCGCGGCGAGACGTTGGTGGCCGAATAATAGGACTCGGCGAGGGTCGGGGCGCGGAAGCCGTTCGACCAGGTGGCGCGCACGGCGGCGCTTGGGGAAAAGTCGTAGCGGCTGGTCAGCTTGCCGACGCGGGCGCTGCCGAAGTCGCTGAAGCGCTCGTAGCGCGCGGCCAGGTCGACGGTCCAGCCGCGTACCGGCTGGCCGGCCAGATTCACGTAGACCGCCTTGTTGTTGCGGCTATGCTCCCCGGCGTCGGTCAGCGAGAAGCCGGGGAAGGATTGCGAGCCTTCCTTGTAGCGCGAGGCGGCGTCGCCGGCGCCGATGGCGTAGGTGTCGCGCCGGTGTTCGAGGCCGACGGCGAAGGTCAGCGGGGTGGCCCAGCCGGTGTCGAACTCGTGGCTCAGGTCGAGGTTGTTGGTCCACTGGCTGGCCACGAACTGGCCCGCATGGAAATCCAGCGGCGTGGCGCCGGTGTCGGTGAACAGCGAGATGTTGGCCGAATGGGCGACGCCGAGGTCGGCCCGGTCCTTGCCGTAGGTGCTGGACAGGTCCCAGCGCCAGTTGCCGGCAAACTGGCCCTTGAGACCGGCGGTAAAGGCGAAGTCTTCCTCGTCGAAGGTTTCCTGCGGCGAGAAGCCGGTCGGGTAGATCGAGGGCAGGCGGTCGGGCGTGCGGTAGTTCTCGAAGGCGGCCGCTTCCTTCTTGCCGTAGGTGGCGAAGCCGTACAGGTTCAGGTTGGGCGACAGCTCGGCGCCGAAGTTGGCGGCGGCGATGTGCTGGCGGTACTGGGCGTCGCCCGAGATGTGGTTGACGTTGGGGTAGCCCGGGTGGTCGCGCAGCTGCGGATAGCGCACCAGGTTGGCGGCGTCGATCACGCGCGGGTCGATCCCGCCGCGGTCGGAAAAGCCGTGGTACTTGGTTTCCAGCGTCAGGCTGAGGAAGGCGTCGGTGAAGGGCGTGAGGCCGAGGTTGACGCTGCCGTCGCCGGTGCGGCCGCCGCCGTCGCCATAACCGCCGCCGTTGACGTTGCCGCTGCCGCCGCGGTAGTTCGACTTGAGGATGATGTTGACCACGCCGGCGATGGCATCGGTACCATATTGGGCCGCGGCGCCGTCCTGCAGCACTTCGATATGGTCGATCGCCGCCACCGGAATGTAATTCAGGTCGGCCGCCGCGCCGCCCTGGTAGGGACCGCCCAGCACGGCCAGGTTGGCGGTGCCGTGGCGGCGTTTGCCGTTGACCAGCACCAGCGTGTTGTTGGGCGACAGCCCGCGCAGGCGCGCCGACAGCGTCATGTTGGCCATGTCGCTGCCGAAGGCCTGGGCCGTCAGCGAGGGCAGGTTCTGCGCCAGCGCCTGGATCAGGTCCGGCTGGCCGGTGCGCGCCAGCGAGGTGGCGTCCAGCACCTGCACCGGGGAGGCGCTGTTTTCGACTTTCAGGCCGGCGGCGCGGGTGCCGGTGACGATGACGACGCCGCTGTTCGTGGGGCCGGCTTCGACTGCCGCGACGGCGGGCGTCGAAGCCGGTTTATCGTCGTCGGCCGCATGGGCGAAGCCCAGGCCGCAGGACAGGACACCGGCGGCGACGCCGGAATGGAGAATGGCCTTGTGCATCGTGTACTCCCAGGTTTTGGAAAGCGTTTTATTGGAATGATCGAAAGCGGTGCAGCAGACGGCGGGGTTTATTTTTTGGCGGCGACCACCTCGATCTCGACCAGCCAGCCGGGGTTGGACAGGGCGGCGACCTGCACCACGGCGCGCGCCGGCAGGTTCGGCTGCGTCCCGCCGAAGAATTGGGTATAGCCGGCCATGAAACCGGCGACGTCGGCCTTGCCGTTCTTGCCCGGATCGCCGACCAGGAACACCTGCATCTTGACCACGTCGCCCATCGCCAGGCCCATGCCTTTCAGGATGTCCTGGATCTTGGTCAGCACGCCGACGGTCTGGGTTTTGGTGTCGCCGAAGGCGGCCAGCGCGTTCGGGTCGGCCGCCTTGTCGACGGTGGGCGGCACCTGGCCGCTGATGAAGTGGATGGCGGTGCCGGCCGGCAGCGTGACCGCCTGGGCGATCGGGAAATCGGAATTCGGGATCTTGTGGCGCACGATGCCCTGGGCGCCGGCGAGGAGGGGCAGCATGCCGGCGGCGGCAAATAGAACGGCGGCGAAGGATGTCGATGGTTTCATGGTGGCTTTCGGTAAGGGAGATTCAGTGCTTGTTGCCGAAACGGCTGCGCGTGGCGGGTCCCACGCCGAGGGCGGCGCGGCGCGCGCTCACGGCCTGGTCGTCGAGCGGGGCCGCGCTGTTGCCCCAGCTGGTGCGCACATAGCTCAGCACCTGGGCGATTTCTGCATCGTCCAGGCTGCCGGAGAAATCGGGCATGCCGCCGCGGCCCTTGAGCAGCACGGTGGCGACATCGTCCGGGGCGCCCTGCACGAAGGCGTTGCCGGCCAGCGCCGGAAAGGCGCCCGGGATGCCCTTGCCGCTGGCCTGGTGGCAGGCGGCGCAGTTCTTGGCGAACAGGGTCTTGCCGTCCGCGCCCTGGGCCGCGGCATTCGGGGCCTGCAGGGCAGCGATGGCCAGCAGCGCGGCAAAAATCGAAAGGTGATGCTTCATGCGCTGGCCCTCTTGTGCAGTTGTTCGATCTGCTGCCAGGCCGATTCGATGGCCCCGGCCTGCCAGCCGGTCAGGTAGCTCAGGTGTTCGCCGGCCAGCAGCACGCGGCCTTCGCCTTCGAGCAGGACCGGGTAGGCAGTTTTGCGCGCGGCTTCGTCCCACTCGGCCCAGCCGCCCAGGTTGTACTGGACGCGGTGCCAGGCCACCGAGAACGCGTTGTCGAACGCCGCGCGGTAGGGCGGGAAGATCTTTTCCCCGGCCTGCAGCGCAAATTCGGTGCGCTCGGCCGGCGACAGGGCGCTGGCCTCGATCGCATCCAGCGCGTAGTGGTAGTAGCCGAGCAGCACACCCTTCTTTTGCTGCCAGCCGGAAGAGGGCAGCGAGATGGTGTTGATGCCTTTCAGGTCGGTCAGCACGTGGCCGCCGTAGATCTGGTCGTCCTCTTCCCAGAAGCGGCGCTTCATCTGCAGGCCGATCTTGCCGACCGGCGCATACGACACGGTCTTCAGCGCCTCCTTGAAGCGGTCCGAGAAGCCGCCATCGATGGTGCGCAGCACCGACAGCGGGATCGTGCACAGGCAGTAGTCGGCTTCCACGCTCGAGAGCTTGCCGCTGCTCGACTCCTTGAGCGCGATCGTGACCTTGTCGCCCGTCTGGCGGAGCGACTGCACTTCCTGGTCGTAGCGGATCTTCTTGCCGAGGCGTCTGGCGAAGGCTTGCGCGATGCGGTCCATGCCGCCGACCGGCTGGAACATGGTCGCGTGCATCGGGAACTCCTGCACCGCGCTATACACCTTGCCGACCCGGGACGACAGCAGTTCGCGGAAGCCCAGCGGATCGTAGGGCTGGCCGGGACGCAGGCCGGCCCCCGGATTGACCGCATAGCCGGCGCCGTTGCGGCCGCGGTAGACCAGGTCCTTCTTGCTCAGCGCACCTTCGTGCTCGAGGTAGTCGAGCAGCAGCATGCGGTCGTCCGCGCTCAGCGCGGTGTCCAGCTGCTTTGCCTGCACCGACTTGGCGAGTAGTTCGGCCACGTGGCCGCGCATGTCGGCTTTCACCTGCTCCTGGCGCAGGCGCTTGCCCGAGAACGGACCGGCATCCTCCATATAGATCCAGGCATGGTCGTTGTCGTTGACCATGACTTCGAGCGGCACGTCGAACAGGCGGGTGTAGTACAGCGTCGACTGGTGGTCGAGCGGGATGCGCCAGGGACCGTGGTTGATGTACAGGCCGTCGTCGAAGCGGCAGGTCTGCGGCTCGCCGCCCAGTTCCTGCAGGCTGAAGCCCTTGCGTGCGGTCTGGCAGCGGCCGCCGGCAAAGGGCCGTGCTTCCAGCACCTCGACCTGGTAGCCGAGTTTCGACAATTCGAAGGCGGCGGTCATGCCGGCCAGGCCGGCGCCGAGGATCGCTACCTTCTTGCCCTTGCCGCTGCCGGACAGCGCCGGCGGCGCATCGGTCCGCGACGCGATGCCCATGCCCCAGGCTTGCATGGTGTTGAGTAACAGGGCCGAACCGCCGACGGCGGCGGCGCGGAACAGGAATTCGCGTCGCGTAAGCGACGGACTGAGTCGGGTCATCCATACCTCATGTGGTTGTCACGGCGTTGGTTTTGCCATTTGTCTTTCAGCAATACCTGTGCCAGCCAGATGTGGTAGCGGAGCTATTTTTCAGTGAAAAATGTAGTTTACATGTAAATTATGCAAATAGAATTTGTACGACATTAGGATGGTGCAAATAAAGTTCAATTCCCGACTGTTGACATGTCTTGACAGGAAGTCGCTGGACGGCAGGTACAGCGTGGGCCGTTGCTACTTTATTTTCGTCGAACAAACACTGTTTGGTGGCCTGTCCGGTCCTCGATCAACGCTGCTAAAACCGGGCTGTTGATGCGGTGCACCATCGCGGTCCAGCCTGCACTCGATTGGCAACGGGATTTTTCGCTGCGCACTGGAATGGCCTGAATAAATGCGCCGAGGGCAGATCAGGCCTTGAGAAAACGCAGGTTTTTTTGCAATGCGAGATTTTTCAAGATACAAGCCCGGTGCGCTTGATCTATGTCAAACCAAGCCAGCTCATCCACCGTAGTCTGCATCCTGTTGTGCAGCGCATTGCACGCCGCCTCCCGAAGCGTAGTGATGCAACGCAACGTTAGCTGTAGCAGGTCGCTGCGGCAGGTTAAGAAAGCGTATTCGAACCGTTTCTTCCATTACTCTTTTAAGCGAGGTCCATCATGTATCCATTTCCCCATTCAGTGAACCCAGCCATGCGTTCCCATGTCGACGCACAGACTGCCTACATGAATGACATCACGAAGTCGATCTTCCGCTCCTTCCAGCAAATGATCGACCTCAACATCCAGCTGACGCAGACGATGCTGGAAGAGACGGCGCTAATCGGCAAGCAGATGGTCAGCGCCGACCGCCAGTCGGAGCTGCTGAGCGCGGCCACCTCGCGCGCCCAGCCGGCCAGCGACAAGCTGCGCGCCTACCAGCAGCACATCACCCGGCTGGCCGCCGACACCCAGGTCGAACTGGCGCGCGTCACCGAGCAGCATGGGCAGACCACCGCCCGCACCGCACGCGTGCTGGCCGATGAAGTCGCGCGCGATGCCACCGAGCAGACCGAGCGCGGCCTGCGTGCGCAGCAGGAAACCGCGCGCCAGTTCAGCGATCCGTTCCTGCGCGACGGCACGTCCCAGTCGCGCACGGGGGCGCCGAACGGGCAATCCGGTATGTCGATGGGCAACAGCGACAGCAGCCTGGCGGCGCAATCCACGCCTGCCGGCGACAAACAGCCGGCAGGGCAGGCCGCACGCGGTGCATCCGCACATTGAGTCGTCTCGAGAAGCAAACCGGGGCGGTGCAGTGCGGTGCACCAATCCGGTTCCCGATGCACGCGATTGGTCAGCGGTGCGGTGCGCCCGATGCGGCCGCGTCTCCGTCTCTGTCCCTGTTCAGCCAGTAGCTGAACTGGCCGAAGCTGGGCACGGCACCGGGGTCGCGGCCGGGGTAGAACTCATCCAGCATCTGGCGGTAGGCACCGCGCCGCGAAAAGGCGGGATGGGTGACGCGGTAGCGCGTGGCGGCGGTGCGGAAGGTGGCGCGCGTGGCGGCGTCGATGTTCAGGCCGGGCGGCTGGCCGGCCTTGCGCGGCCGCCCGCGCTTGATGCCGTCGTTGGCGCCGCGGGTCTTGCCGCGCGCGCCCGAATTGCCGTAGTCGGGCAGCAGGGCATGTTCGGTCTGGCCTCGCTCCCAGAAACGGCGCAGGTAGCGCAGCACGCTGGCGCGCGACACGCCGTGCGCCTCGGCGCAGCGCGCCACCAGAACGGCGCGCTCGCGCGCCTCGTACAGGGCCGGCACCTCGGCCTGCAGGCTGCGCACGATGGCCCAGGCCTTGGCCTGCAGGTCGCGGTGTTTCTGCGGCAGCAGCGCCGGCGGCGGCGGGGCGGCATACGGATCCTGCAGCAGCAGGCGCGCGCGCCGCGCCAGCACGTCGTCGGCCAGGGCCTGCAACGACGCGGCCTGCGGCTGGCCATGGGCCCGGCCCAGTTCGAAGATGCAGGCCAGGTCGCGCACGCGGTCGGTCCACAGCACGCGGACCGTGCGCACCGGCGCAGCGTACAGGATCACGTCATTCGGCAAAAACATGGGCGGCTCCTTTGCAAGGCGGTAATTGAACCTATGCAAATATCGGGCCAGCCCAGCTAATTCCTCTCTTTGCAAGCCCGGCACCCTTAGCGCATATCAAAGGTGAATAGTCTGTTGCCCGTAGTCTGTGAGCTTCGTGCCGCAGGTCATGCGGCGCTGCAGCGAAACCTGCGGCGAACAGGCAGCGCCGTCCGTTCATCCAACCATTTATTCATATAGCGAGGCACACTCATGTTTCCGTATCCAAACGCCGTCAACCCCGCAGTCCGCACCCACGTCGATGCCCAGACCGCATTCCTGAACGACGTGTCGAAGTCGATCTTCCGTTCCTTCCAGCAAATGATCGACCTGAACATCCAGCTGGCCCAGACCATGCTGGAAGAAACCACGCTGGCCGGCAAGCAGGTGCTGAGCGCCGACCGCCAGTCCGAACTGCTGAGCGCCGCCACCTCGCGTGCCCAGCCTGCCAGCGACAAGCTGCGCGCCTATCAGCAGCACATCACCCGCCTGGCAGCAGATGCCCAGGTCGAGATGGCTCGCGTGACCGAGCAGCACGTGCAGAACACCAGCCGCACCGCACGTGCACTGGCCGACGAAGTGGCGCGCGACGCCACCGAGCAGACCGAACGCGGCCTGCGTGCCCAGCAGGAAACCGTGCGCCAGTATGCCGACCCGTTCGCACGTGACAGCAATGGCGCCGGCCGGCAATCGCCTGCCGACAGCGGCACCGAAGGCGGCTATACCGGTGGCGACGGCAGCGGCCGTCAATCGATCCAGCCGGGCCAGACCCAGGGCGGTATTCAGGGTCAGCGCGGCGCAACCTCGCACTGATTGCAGGCGAGTCAGGCAGGCTGCCTGAAGGCGCCGAGCACCGCCTCGCGGTACTGGCGGCTGCACGGCACGCTGGCGCCGTCACGCGGCACCAGCTCGCAGTCGCCTTTTTCGCGCGGCACCACCCGCTCGATGCTGTCCAGCTGTACGGCGGCGCGGCGGTGGCAGCGCACGAAGCCCGGTCCCAGTTTCGGCAGCAGGCCGGCCAGGGTCTGGCGCAGCAGGGGGCTGCCGTCCCGGGTGTGCAGCGCCACATAATTGTCGGCGGTTTCGATCCAGCCGATGTCGGCCACCCGCACCACCCGCGTGGCGCCGCGTTCGGTCACCAGCAACTGCTGCAGCGGACGCGCCGGCAATTGCGGCAGCTGCGGCAGGGCCTGGGCCGGCGCCTTGCCGGCGCGCCCGTCATCCAGCCGCATCTGCAAGCGCTGCAGCGCACGCCGCAGGCGGGTACTGTCGCAGGGCTTGAGCAGGTAATCGATGGCGTCGACCTCGAAGGCTTGCAGCGCATAGCGGCCGTGCGCGGTGAGGAAGACCACCAGCGGTGCCGGGTCGGGCAGGGAAGCGGCCAGCTCGATGCCCGACAGTTCCGGCATGGCGATGTCGATGAAGATCGCGTCCGGACGGCAGGCCTCGATCCGCGCCAGCGCTTCGAAGCCGTCGGCGGCTTCATCCACCGCGTCGATGCCAGCGCTTGCGGCTTCCTGCGCCAGCAGGCGCCGCAAGCGCTCGCGCGCCGGGCGCTCGTCGTCCACGATCAAGAGCCGCATGGCAACCTCAGTTCGGCGCGCACGCCGCCTTCCGGCCGCGCCGACAGGGCGAACGTGGCGCGTTCTCCGTACAGCACCGCCAGCCGTGCGCGCAGGTTGGACAGGCCGATGCCACCGGTGGCCGGGCGCAAGGCGGCTGCATCCGCAGCTGTCACACCCTGATCCGCAGCCGTCAAACGACGGGCAGCGGCATCCGGCACCCCGGCCTTGCCATCCAGGCTGCCGGTATCGTCGTCCACGCGCAGCACCAGTTCGTCATCGTGCCGCCGGGCCGACACGGCGATCCGGGTCAGGCCGCGGCGCCGTTCGACCGTGTGCTTGAACACGTTTTCCAGCAGCGGCTGCAGGCTCATCACCGGCACCGGGGTGGCGTCCAGCGCGGCATCTAGGTCCCAGCTGATCTCGACACGGCCGGCGAAGCGTTCGGCCATCACGCCGGCATAGCCGCGCGCCAGGCACAGCTCGTCGCCGAGGGGCGCCTGGTCGCGCTGGCCCAGGTCGAGGGTGACGCGCAGCACCTCGGCCAGGCGCAGCAGCGTGGCGTCGGCCTTGTCGACGTCGCTGTGCATCAGGGACGAGACCGTGTTCAGGGCGTTGAACAGGAAATGCGGCTGCATCTGCTGCGACAGGCGCTGCAGCTGGGCCTGGCGCAGCAGGGCGTTGGCCCGTTCGGCCTGCAGTTTCTGCTCGAGCAGGGCGCGGTAGGATTCGACGCCGAAGCGGACCGCGGTGAACAGGGCGACGAAGATCGAGATCTTGATCGATTCGTACAGGAACAGCTGGGGCAGCGCGTCGTGGGTATAGGTCTCGCCGGCCAGCGCATACACCGCGTGGCGCAAACCGAAGGCCAGCGGCACGAAGGCGATCCAGTACATCGGCAGGAACAGCGCCTGGCGCGCAAACCAGCGCGACGGCGTTGCCAGCAGGCGGCCGTCGCCGCGCGACAGGCGCAGCTGCACCAGCGCCAGCAGCGTGCACACCAGCGCCGACGAGCCTTCCCACAGCACCGGCTTCCACAATTGTTCGGTATGCCCGTTGCGGATGAAATCCTGCACGGCGACCCATATCATCATGGCCCAGAACAGGATCTAGGCGAGGACGAACACGGGCTTGCGACGCAGGGTAGGCATGCGGCAATCATGGAACATCCTCCCCTGCTTGTCAAAACAGCTTTCCTGTTTGACAGGTTTCGTCGCATCCTGCGCGACAGCGACGCCCTCATGCTCCCGGCTTGCCGACGATGGTGCCGATGACGGCGCTGCTGACCCTGCTGACCCTGCTGGCCTGTGCGGCCCTGTGGCGCCTGCACGAGATGGGCAGCAGGCCGGCGCGCCTGGCAGCCGGCCTGCTGACGGCGGCGGCGCTGGCGATCCTGCTGCTGCATGCGACCGGTGCGCCGCTGCCTTTGGTCCAGCGCGGCGGCGGCAAGGCAGCGGGTGCCTGGGGCATCGTCCCCGGTCAGCGCCTTCATGTTCTGCGCGCTCGGCGCCAGCCTGCTGGCGATGGGGCGCCCGCGCCACGTGCGCCACGGCCAGGCGCTGGCGCTCGGCGTGCTGCTGCTGGCGCTGCTGACCCTGGCCGGCTACGTGTTCCGCGATACCTTCCTGTACCAGCTCCTGCCCGGCAAAGGGACCTCGATCCTGACCACCATGGCGCTGATCCTGCTGTCGGCCGCGGTGCTGGCGCTGCGTCCGGCGGAAGGCATCATGGTGGCGCTGGCCGGTCCCGACCCGGGCGCCTGGATCGCGCGCCGCCTGCTGCTGTCGGCGCTGACCATGCCGGTGCTGCTGGGCGCGGCCGTCGGCATCCTGCTGCGCGTGGGCGCGATCGACGTCGGCGCTGCGATCGCCTTCCTGGTGTGGGGCATGGTGGTGCTGTTCACCGCCGTCGTGTGGCGCTTTGCCTTGATGCTGTACCGGATCGAGGTGGCGCGCCGCCAGGCCGAGCTGGAGCGCCAGGCCGCACTCGAATCGCTGCGCGAAGCCGATGCCAACAAGGACGATTTCGTGGCGCTGCTGGCGCACGAGCTGAGGAATCCGCTGGCGCCGATCCGCGCCGCGTCCGAGCTGCTGCGCATGCCGCACGCGAGCGACCCGGTCCAGCTGCGCCGCACCGCCGACATCATCGGGCGCCAGGCCGCCCACATCGCGCACCTGATCGACGACCTGCTCGACCTTTCGCGCGTGCGGCGCGGGCTGATTTCCCTGCAAAAGGTGCCGCTCGACCTGCACACGGCCGTGTGCGACGCCGTCGAGCAGCTCAAGCCGCTGATCGCGCGGCGCCGCCACAGCATGCAGCTGGCGCTCGGCGACGCCCGCCCGCAGGTGTTGGGCGACCACAAGCGCCTGGTGCAGGTGGTCGCCAACCTGATCGGCAACGCCGCCAAGTACACGCCCGAGGGCGGCGCCATCCGCGTCGAGATGCGCTCCGGTCCGGGCAGCGTCGAGGTCAGCGTGGCCGACGACGGCATCGGCATCGACGGCGCGCTGCTGCCGCAGGTATTCGATTCCTTCATGCAGGGCACGCGCACCGCCGGGCGGGCCGAGGGCGGGCTCGGCCTGGGCCTGGCGCTGGTGCGCCACATGGTCGAGCTGCATGGCGGCCGGGTCGAGGCGCGCAGCGCGGGACTGGGGCAGGGCAGTACCTTCACCGTCACCCTGCCCAGGAGCGTCTGAAAAACCTCCGTGGCGGCGCTGCAGCGCTTCAGTTTTCGATCTCGTCGTCGCCCGGCTTGCGCCCGCGGCCGCGGTCCAGCTGTTCCTTCATGCCGTCCACCTCGCGCATGAACTGGTCGATGCCGTGGTCCGGGCTGACCCTGACTTCGGGCGGCAGCAGCACCCACATATACAGTTCGTCGGAAAAGCGTCCGCTGCGCTGGACGTTGGCGACCAGGATCAGGCCCGAGCCCAGCACCGCCATGGCGGCACACAGCCAGCGGTAGCGCAGGCGGTGCCCCGGACGGATGGTGCACAAGTGAAAATAGATGACGCCGGCCAGCAGCAGCGTCGCCGCATGCGAGGCGTAATGGGTGAAGCCTTCGAGCGCGAACGCATAGCCCAGCAGGCTGGCCAGCAGCAGGCAGGCGCTCAGGGCCAGCAGGCCGCAGCCGAACACGAACAGGTGGCGCCCGAGGCGTGCATGGCGCCCGAACAGGCGGTTGGCGAAGGCCCAGGCGCCGCTCCACAGCAGGGCGGCGCCGACGCCCCAGGCCAGCGCCTCGAAGTAGCGCACCAGCTCGACATACTGGATGTCGCTCAGCCAGCGCGCGAACAGGGTGACCACGCCCACCAGCAGGATGCCGGCGGCACCCGGCAGCACGCCTTCCCAGCGGTGCAGGGTGCGGTCGCGCAGTTCCGGCGCCACCTGGAAGCCGGCCGCGCGGATGCGGATCGCGGTGTGGCCGATGCGTGCCACGGTGTCGCCGCTCAGTGACAACAGCGTATGGCGCCGGCCGCGGTGGTGGATGCCGTTGCGCGAGCCGAGGTCGCGCAGCACCAGGCGCCCGCCGGCGTCGAGCTCGGCCACGGCGTGCGCGGCGGCGGCGTAATCGTCGTCGAGGATCACGTCGTTGCCGTAGCCGCGCCCGAGCCGGATCGGCAGCGTTTCCACGCGCTGGCGCTGCAGCACTTCGCCGGAGCGTGCCAGAATCTCGACGAAGTAAGGCCCGCTCGCCTGCGGCTCGCTCAACGGCGGACCGCTCGCCTGTGGCTCGCTGAACGGTGGCCCGCCCGCCTGCGTCGCGCCGGCGGCCGGCCCGCGCCCCGGGGATGCATGCGGCCCGTTCATCGGCGCGTGCTCCTGCCCAGCGCCGATAAAAAGGCGCGCGTGGCCCGCGTCCCGTTTTCGTAGGAGACGCCGGCCAGGTCGAGGCGGCTTTGCAGGCTGGCCTGGCCGTCGTCGGTGCTGGCAGTGAGCAGGGTGAAGTTGTACAGGCCGGCGAACTTGCGGTAGGCGCGCACGCAGAGTACGGCGCGCACCGGCAGGGTGGCGGTGTGCACGAACTGCTCGCTGCAGGCGGGCCGGGTCAGGCGGGTGTCACGTGAGGAGCCGATGCGGTCGACCCGGAAGCGGCTGCTGGCCAGCGCCGAAAACTGCAGCGGCTGCAGGCTGGCCGAGCGCAGGTACTGGTGGCTCATCGACACGTGGCCGGTCTGCTGGGTGTCCGAGACGTAGATCGCGGCTTCCATCGCGCAGCTGACCGCGTCCACGCTGAATTCGGCTTCCATACGGAAGTTCGAGCGCCCCCAGCAGCGCAGCTGCTGCGATTCGCGCACCGGCACCCGGTAGGGGCCCATGGCCTTGAGCGACAGCGGTTCGGCCAGCAGGCGGTCGATCATCGCGCGCTGGTGGGCCAGCAGCTGCTGGGCGATCAGCGGATTGAAATTCCTGGGCGGGTGCCCGTGGCGCGCAATCTGAAGCGCAACCGTGGCCAATAAATCCTGGGCATACTTCACCGGCACCAAAAAGCTGACCGATTCGCCGTCGCGCCGCTTGGAGACGTTGATGCCGGCCACCATGCCCGAGGCGGTGACGCTCGGTCCGCCGCTCATGCCCGCGTTGATCGGGCCGGTAAAGATCAGCTGCTCGTAAAAACTGCGGGTGATGGCGCCGTTGTACGCGCCTTCCGAGATGGCGAAGCCGAGGTCGAGCGGATTGCCGAGCGAGTACAGGTACTGTCCCTGGACCAGCGCCACCGGGTGCTCGGGCACCTTGAAAAAGCCGCTGCCCTGGCGGTCGACCCGGACGATGGCCAGGTCGTGCAGCACATCCACCGCCATCAGTTCGATCGGTCCGCCCTTGCCGTCGGTGTCGACGTATTCGCCGCTGTAGACGTCGGGGTCGAGCGCCATCTGCGAGACCACGTGGTAATTGGTCAGCACCAGGTTGCCGGTACCGATCAGGAAGCCGGAACCGACGGTCGACTGGCTGCGGCCGTTGCGCAGCAACATGCGGATCTGCAGCAAATCGGCGCGGGCGGCGGCATACAGCTGCTGGGCGGCGCTCGAGGGTGTGGGCAGCGTGGCGCTGTCGTCGTTCTCGCCGGGACCGGGGGCCGCGGGCGTGGTGGCGGGCGGGGTCGTTGGCGGCGTGACCAGCGGGGTGGCCGGCGGCGGCGTCAGCGGCGCCTGGGCGGCGGGTC
>Ga0265797_10003550_pt1 | contig 24816 bp, 32 predicted proteins | sample P2T30metagenome_FD_192433 | JGI IMG/M metagenome (GOLD analysis project Ga0265797, IMG submission 192433) | Plant litter microbial communities from East Loma Ridge, Irvine, California - P2 T30 | ecosystem: Environmental > Terrestrial > Plant litter > Unclassified | place: USA: California... | reverse complement strand
ACCCGCAAATCGAAAGTGCATTGTCAGCCCCGCAGCAGCAATGCCCTTCAAGAAAGGCCACAAGGGCCACCCGCGCAAGTCGCTGGGCAGTGAGTCGCGCCTGTTCCTTCCACCCTGCCGTCTCCACCAATACTCACACTCTCGCAGGAAGTCCCGCACCCGTCATCAAAGACGATGGATCCGACGAGGAAATGACCGATAGAGTTCACAACGCCGACGGCGATGTCGACGCTGAAGCAAACCGCGACGCGACACCCCTCGAGGGCGCTGGAGAGGACGACGACGAGGCGCATACACCCGCTCCGGACGAGGAAGACGACGACGACGATGGCCCACCCCAAATCACCACCATTCCACGCCGTAGAGGGCGAGGCAGAGGACCTGGAAGACCGCCGAAATCACACCTCGACTTATCCGAGGCCGGCGATGACGGGAGCGAGTCTGGGACGCCGTTCAAGCGGAAGAGAGGACGACCGGTTGGATCAGGTCGCGGAGGGTTCAGAGGAAGAAGGAAGGGCGCGCCCCCAGAGGCTCCTCATGTCATGTTCGAGGGTACCAAGTACGACGTGGTCAACGACGAGGCGCAAATCGACCAAGATGACGAGGGTGACGAGAAGGTCGACGAGAACGGCCACTTGCTGGGAGGACGAGAATACCGCGTGCGCACATTCACGATTGAGGGCCGCGGCGAGAAGCTTTACATGTTGTCCACCGAACCCGCCAGGTGCTGCGGCTTCCGCGACAGTTACCTCTTCTTCACAAAGCACCCGAAGCTTTACAAGGTTCTCGTCAACGACGCCGAGAAGAAAGACTTGATCGAGCGAGAGGTCCTGCCTAGCAGCTACAAGGGCCGCAACATCGGTGTGGTTGCTGCGCGATCTGTCTTCCGCGAGTTCGGCGCCAGGATCATCGTTGCTGGAAGAAGAATCACAGACGACTACAAGGTTTCGCAGGCCCGCGCAGATGGCTTCGTCGAGGGAGAGCTGGCAGACCCCGATGATGCAGTTCCTGGGAAAGACGAGCAGTACAACCGCAATCGCTATGTTGCGTGGTTCGGCGCAAGTGAGGTCTACCGAAACACAGGAGGTGCCGGAGCTCCCGGAGGCGGCAAACCTGCGCCCATTGGCGGCAAACGAAGAAACAACATTACTCTTGGCAACTGGCAGACTATGCATGCTAGCGACGCGAGGTATGTCCACATCTTGCCAGAAACCATTTCATATATACTAATCTTAATTCCAGCCGCTTCAACTCCCTCATGGCAGTCACGCGCAAATCGACACACGGCGGCGTATACGACCCGCACACGAACATGATGTTCTTCCCCAAAATCACGCAACCAACACACGCCAGATGGGAGCAAATCCCGCCACCAGCCCAGCCGGATTCAGCACCCCACCTCTCAAACGGCACCGCCCACACCAACGGCGACTCCACCTCAGACTCAATGTCCCTCGACCCTTCACAGCACCAACAAAACCAACCCTCACAACCCAAACTCTTCACCCCAGTCCCACCAGTGGTCTCGCGAAACTACGCCGTAATCGACACAGCCTACACAGCCCCGCCCATCACCTCCGCCGGCTACCCCGGCCCAGACGGCAACATCACAGACCCCACCTCCGGCTCGCAAGGCCTGAGCCAGATTCCGCAAGACCTGCTCGACGAGCTGCCCGAGGACTGCAGGCGGGCGTTCGAAAGCGCCAGGGCCGCGGAGGTCGGTTGGAAGAAGCAGTGGGGCGGCGAGGGCGAGAGTTGCCTGCGCGGGGGATTGAAGATCGGCTTTAGCGGGTATCCTGTTTGACGTTATCAGGGCGTTGGGCGAATAAGGCGTTGCATTATTTTTTGTTTTTGTTTTTTTTGTGATGTGTTCTTCTGGTGGGTGGGTGGGTTGGTGTGGTGTGGTGTGGTGGGCGGCATTCTTCTTCTTCATTTTTTCTTTTCTAATGAACCGTCTGATGCGTCTGATCGACCGACCGACTATCTGAATACTGGTGCTATTACTCCGATTTCGGTGGTTTGGCTTTGCTTCTTCTGCGAGAAGCTTTCCTCTATCTTGCCGTCTCGTTCCAGAGGCCGTTGCATTCTCTCTCTGAATCGTTGAGTTGACCTAAGTATACAAGAAAAGGAAAAAAGCACCTGATTGGTCTTGAAATAGCCCCCGATTGTCAAATCGAATCGAGAATACTCTGAAAGAAAAATGCTTCAGGACTCTATAAATCATTGCGAGTCTTGGTGTGCAGTCTTTTCCACTCCCCCGGTTATGAATTTGACCTTCCTACCAACCAACCAGGTCAGGACAGATCGAGAGTAAGCGTTCAAGAGTACATAGTGCCATCATTCTGTTCACGATGAATGGCACTGTCAAACAGAGGAATCGACAAACATATATGCCTCCTTCACACTGTACATAACATTCTGATCATCAATGTTGAATTCTTTTCCAAATGTTTTTGCATTGCATTGACTTGCGTTATTAATCCTATCATCTTTGCATACTGTTTTCACTGCAATGATTAGGAACTACCTACCAACCGACCAAAACCGGCTAGCCCAGTTCCCCAAAAACCCAGGTCTATCTAATTAGGTCGAGCAATGGTGGCAAACCGCGGATCAACTGTAGTAGACTTGAATCAATGAAGTCCGCTCTCGCCCGTCGCAGCCATGTGCTTCTGGCACGCCGCCAAAATCTTAGCCTGTTCGGCGACTTGCTGCAGCCTGCCCAGCACGACGCCGTTGCCCGCCACAAAGTCGTGCACCATGTACTCGATGTCGGTTTCGGCGCAGAAGTCCTTCACCAGCGCCGATAGGGCGCGGAGGTTGTGGCGTGGGACGCGGGGGAAGAGGTGGTGGACGGCTTGGAATTGCAGGCCGCCGTGGATGAAGTCGAGCCATTCCGGGCAGGAGACGTCCATGGTGGTGCGAAGCTGCTTTTGCGCAAAGGACTCGCCGGGACCGAGGTCGGCGGTGCTGGTGCCCCAGTGGGAGAGGGTGATTTGGACGTGCAGCGGCATGGTGATGAGGTGGCTGGTCAGGATGAAGATGGCGCGTGAGGTCCAGGTCGGGATGTTGCACCAGAGCAAAACGTAGAAGTAGAGGAAGAAGTAGGTGCTGATGCCGACGACTTCGGCCGGACGCGTCCACCACATCTTGCCCTTGGTGCGGGCGCGAGGTGACAGGAGGAAGCCCCAGGAGAGGATGTAGAGGTTGAAGCGGGCGAGAGCCATGACGGGGTAGTAGGTGTATTTCTGCACGGTGACGGCGACGCCCGCGACGGCGTCCCAGACGAATTCGAAACCGCCGTAGTAGGTCGACTTCATGGTTTCGAGGAATGCAGGGGCGGTGGCGAAAAGTGGGATGTTCTGAATGTCAGGATCATGTTCCTATGGTATCAAAGTCAGTTGGCTGTGCGAGATTAAGATGTGAACGGTGCTTTGTGTCACTTACAGGAGCGTTGGTGACAAGGTGGTGGACGTTGTGACTGCTCTTCCACCATCCAATAGACAACCCGCAGCAAAAGTCGGCGATGAAGATTCCGATCATGGTGTCGGCAGTGATGTTGCGTGTGATACCACGATGTCCAGCATCGTGAGCGGTGAACATGATCTGGTGCCAGAAGAGACCGAGAAAGCATGCCGAGACAAAGTACCACTCCCTTTTCAATGTGAAGACGAACATGGCAAAGAGTGCAGAGTAGCGGACCATTTCCTTGCCATACTCGATGTAACGACATTCGTAGTAGCCTTCGGCCTTGACACGCTCGTGCAGCGCCTTGAATTTGAGAGCGATATCGCGCTGGGTGTCGAAGTCGAGGGACGGGTACTTGGCGAGGTCTGCATCGATTTCCTCCTGGATGGTGTTGGCCACATACTCGGCGGGTGTGCGCAGCCTTTCCGTAGCCGCAACCTTGTCTACGACGTCGATTGCGCTATCGATGCGTTGCAAGTCGATGTTCTGTGCATACAAATGTCGCTTGGAGGGTATGTTCTTGAAGGGAATGTCGATGCTGCTGGTATCCGAGGCAGTGTCGCATTCAATGCCCGAGTCTTGTTTGTCGTCGTCGGTGAGGATCGATGCATCATCGCATGCGTCGTCTGACTCGGCCTCGTCGCGCACTTGGTAAAGTCCACCTTGAATGGGCGGCACCATGTTCCTCCATTGTCCAACTACTTTTCCAATGCGGTAACGCTTCATCGTTTGTAGGGTGGCCTGTGTGTGCATGCTATAGGTGAATGATAAGTCAGCATGACAGCTTTAGCGGCCGCGGAGAGTCGAGCTTGCGGGTATGGGGGAATTGGTATAGACCCACGCATCGATCTCGTCGGAGGCATCTCTGCCGATCATGTGGTCGAGGACGAGCTTGCCGCCTGGGTGTCTGTCTTTCCAGGCATCGCTAACTCGTAGGACGTTACTTTGGTAAATAATGATTGTTTGGCCGGCGGCGATGAGGTTCTCGATCTGGCGCCGGGTGTATATGCGGGAGTCGACCATGATTGTGGTTGTCGACGTTGAAGGAACAAGTATGGAAGGTGGGAGGAAGAAAGAAAGAAAGCAAGAAAAGAGGTGAACGTCGAAATCGAAGGTCGTCAACAAATGGGAAAGAACGATGCACGCTCGCTCCTACCTTCACTCGTCGTAGTAGGGAGAGGCGAGGTGCTCCTACCCTCACCTCACCTTGATACTACTCCACAGCCCACACACAAAGTGGTGCAGGCGGCGCAGCATTCCAGGCTCCACCAAATTGGCCGTGCCACTGCGACCCTGCCCACTTGTGCTGGCAGTCTCGCCCACGACTGGCCCTCTCGTACCCAAATTCCACCGAAGCGTGCAAGTGTCACGGGCAAAAAGACAAGACAAAGCAGCACAGGCAGGCGGCGTGCGAGCACGTAAACGAGGCCCCGGGGCGCCAGAAGGCAGCTAGCGACAGCGTGGATTCGCCCAGACTAAAGATGTGACAACGATAGACGGTCGTACCTGCGTTTAGCGGCCAGATTTAGGGAGATCAGACCGGGGTCACGTACGCTGCAGGCAGCCGATTCGTGCGTCCAGGCCGTTTACTCGCATACACGCGCGACAGGATAGACAAGAGACTAGGCGACGTTCACATGCACGTGGGCCACGCTCGCCCAGGGTCTCAGCAAATGCAAAGGACCCCTGCTAGCCTGCCGAGGGCCTGTTCACGGTGCGAGGGGAGGGAGGAAGGGAGGATTGGCAGTGTAGAAAGCCGCGCGGTGGTCGAGGCTGTGGCTTTTTCCATGCTCGTGGAGAGTGTTGCGTGGAACTTTAAGGAGTGCTGTGCTGCCGGCAAGTCACAGACTGATGCGTATGCGTGCGTGACATGATAGCTGGCCAGGGGCGAACTGAACTGAAGCTGTGTGGCTTTTGGGTATGTATATCCCTCGTGCCCGGGTGAAAGTGATTGTCTTTGTTTATCTTTGCTGTGCCTCCACGAAACGAGGTGTTGGCGTAGGCTGCAGCATAAGGGTCTCGATGCCAAGGACCCTTCTGACGACCGGGCCCCGCTTATATGATCTCCACAGACCCTGGCGTCGTCGCGAGCCGAAAGACGTTTCGTTTCGCTCTGCCGTATCCTAAACGTTGTCCTTTATCCGTGAACCTTGCGCGTATTCGGGTTTCCAGCGAGTGAAGCGCGAGGTCTATCGGACTCGTTTACAGCTGTACGTGCGAACACTTTTCCGTCTCTTTCTTGTCATCCTCCTCTTTCCAAAGGATCCCCATATCGCCTGCAATCATCTCCCCAGCCTGCTTCGCTTTGCCCCAAGCTGCCAATCCGTGTGGCTGCACCAACACGGCGCTACCTTCAATACGGTCCACATCCGAGCAATTCTCTCCTCTTTTCGCCTGCCGGCCGAGACTTCTTGCTGGCCATCATCCCGTTTACATGCAAGACGTACGTAGATGGCGCCTTAGCTGTTCGCGAGCCATGGCGGCAATTACCAGGTCTGATTTGCGAGGTTCGACTTTGCTTTTGTTGCGGCCTGACGTCCAAAATCTGCTCACGGCTCCTGGAACAATACATGATGTGCTGCGGAGCAAGCCATTCGGAGTTGTTCATCCAAGAGGAGCATGTCCGTCCAGGTGGTCCCATGGCGCCGAGGTTTATCTTGTCAACGTCTCATCGCGCTGCATCGCAGCACAAATCGATGATGCAGAACACCGATCTTCGTTTGACTTCCGCGCGGCGGCGGCGCGCTTCGCCGAAACACCGCATGTGAAATTGCCAACCTTAAACAACTTCTCGCTCTGCAGGTGGATGAACTTCATTGAATCGTGCCGAATATGGAAGGTGTTTAATCGGCTTTCGGTGGGTTGGCCAGAGTACTCTGAGTGGCCAAGAAGTCCGTCGGTCCTCGCAAGACAGCGCCTCACAGTGGACATGCTCCTGGTCGATGGACAAGTCTGCATGGCTTGCTCCGCAGCATGTCCCAACTCATTTGTCCGTCCAGAGAGTGCCACGCCCTCCTCTTGACACAGCTGCCACGCCCGTCGGTCCGTCTACTTGTTGTTGTTGGTAGCAAGGCCCCAGAAGTAAGCACTCCAACCTCCCAACATGAGCACTCCCACTGCAACGAAAGGTAAGAAACCACCCTTCACAACACCGCCCCTCCTTTCGACCTCCTCCTTCCTCTGGTTGATCAAGTGACCCTTGATCATCCGCTGCTTCTTAGTCCACTGCAGTTTCGCCACATCCAAGGTGAGGAAGCTCGCCACAATGAGGGCCACAGAAACCACCACCGCACCACTCGCCAGGAAAACATAGACGACGACGACGCGGTCGTAGGAGTTGTTGTCCTGGTCTTGGATCACGCCGCATAAAATTCGGATACCGACATTCATTGAATTGTTGACGAGGATCTTCACCGCGTACCCGAAGCCAAAAACGTCCTGGTACCAGATCGTGCTGCGGATGCTGTCGATGATTGTCGTCGCTCCAAGACTGGATGCGAAAGCAAAGACACCGAAGCTCGCCGCCGTCCCGGAAATCGTCGGACCGAAAGCCGCGAGGACCATGGCGAGAAACGTGAAGAACCCACATACGGCCAGGACGGACACGCGGTTTCCCAATAGGTCGATGAAAACGCCAAGGCAAGGCACGAAAACGAAGCCCAGGTACTGTGTCGCCGCCGAATACCAACCAGCAGTCACAGCGTCGACGTTGAAGCGCTGCTCGGCCATTTCCGTCGCGTTCTGCGAGAAGACGATAGACGTCGAAGTCTGGAAGACCGTGAAGGCGATGATACCCCAATAGGCCCACGGTAGCTGGACCATCTTCCGCCATTCGAACTTGCGGTTCCTCTCGGTCAGGACTTCTCCCGTGGCCGGATCCGTGCAACCGCCATAGTGCTTCTCGGTCCAGCGCTGGAAGAGGAAGAAGACCAGAGTCGCCAGATTAGTCGCCAAGTTAACAAATACAGCTGCCCTTCGCTTTGTTAGCATGACCTTCACATGGGAGAGCGCTTTACCGCTAGGTCATCCATGTTGACTTACCAGTACACCCACATGAAATCGCCAGATTTCTTGGCGATTATGTTGGCTGTCGCCTTTCCCACAAACGACCCGATCCTGCCAATTCCCAGCTCGAGACCGAGAGTCGAAGCGAAACCGTTCGATGGCGCGAACCATGAGCTGAAGACTTTGTACTGCGCCACCTGCGTCGCGATGTCTCCGAGAGACTGCACGATAACGCCAACAATCATAAAATTGTAGCTGCGGACTGTCGTCGCTGCCGCAATGAGGATGGCTCCTGCGCTGAAAATCAGGTTGCCGTATAGCATGGCGCCCGCGCCTCCGATGCGATCCGTCACGGAGCCAGCGAAAAGGATCAAGACTGTGGTCATGAAGTCCGATGATGCCTCGAGTGCTGCGTAGCGCGTGTTGTCGATATTCAATTCCTGCCAGAGTTGCCTGTTAGTCGGTCGTCTCCTCGTCTGAACGCACACCTATTGGGCAAGATCGCTTCGATCGTCCAGAATTGGTAGGTGCCCACGGTACCTTTTTCAAAGTCGACTTCATCGCTCCTGTGACGCCGCTGCTCCAGTGACCTCCGAAGCCTATCGCCGACACAAGCAGCACGGCGATAATCTTCAAGCGCAGGGGGATTTGAACAGGCGGCTGGGTGATGGTGTCGGGTGATCCATCGCCAGCAGCAGCAGCAGTGACTAACACAACACCGCCATCACCATCGCCTTCATGCTTGAGCTCATGTACGGAAGGCGTCACGTGCTGGCCCGACGGCTGGGTAGCGGCCATCTTGGGCGAATTTTAGGTATTGCCGAAACGAGAAACGTAAGTGAAAGAAGAGAGAGAGATGATCTGATAAGACCAAACGTCTTCCCACCCGGCAGCCTCGAGACTTTTACTCTGGAAAGAGCCTTGCGGCATGCCGGTGAATCACCGCTCTCGCAGCAACCGCGACCGGCATCTTACGACTCTGAAGCAAAGAAATCCCCGCTAGATGGGTCGTTTTGTTCTCTAGCGTTGATCCCGGAGCTCAAGAGAGTCAAGTCGAGCCAAGCCAAGTCTTCCCATTCTTTAGACGTGCATGCGTGCATTTATTATGCTTTTGCGCCGGGCTAGATACCGCAACGAGAAGGCGTTGGGAGATTGAAATCGCTTATCAGATTTTTTCCCATGGGCTGTTGCCGATGAATTACCGCCGGGGATTTCCGACCGGAGTTGCAGGTGGTTGGGTGATGGATTGATTGTTGTTGTGAGTTTCGGGTTGGCCTATCTCGGGATGTGGGGATTGTGTCAGGATGACTTGCTTAGAATCCGTTCGAGTGATAATCATAGTAGTCGTGAAGTGGTTCTTGTACGATGCCAAGGTTAGGTTTGCAAGCATGTCTTGTGGAAGTCTGTCTGGAGTCTTGTTCGCGGTCTGGAAACTTGGCGTTGGGCCAGGGATAGGATGCGTGGTCGCGTGTCAAGCGAGTCGCATCTATCAATCACCACCCTCAAAGTGTGGCATGCATTGCATTGAGTTACAAGACATCAATGACTTCTGTGTCGAGACTGACGGCGGCGGGTGCGATTAATTTTGTGTAACCGCTGGTTCGGCTCAATCGGATGGCAAAGCGTGTTCTCGAGGAGCTTCAAGAGACGCTCATCATGGGCAGTGAGTGCTGCAGCATTGTTGTCATCAAGGCCAGAGGCCAGTTCCCGGGGAGGTGCATTTCTTTGACGGCCACACAAAAATGAAATCCAGGATAAAGTATCCAGTGGCGACAAGGAAAGGGATCCGGCGGAAGTGTTGAGGCGGGAGTAGGTCGCATGTCGCGACAAAAAGGCAGAGAGGACAGGGCTGAGGAGAGGAGTAGGTGGGTAGAGGACGCTTACACCAGCAGGAAACCTCCCCTTTCCTTTCCTCCCGGGTCTTCCGGATGCCGACGGATGACCTGTACAGATGGCTGACAGAAGCATGACGTTAAGTAAGACTGCTTGTGCATGCCATGCATCGCAACAATTACTAATCTCGGATTCTTCTGGAGTTTAATATCGGAGCAAACACCGAACCTAAACCCCGACCATCTCCTCGCGCGCAGGTACTACTGGTACCTATACATGTACCACTACCGCAAAGAGGTGTTACACAAGAGCAGCAGTTGGGATTTGAAGACTTCAGACCTCAATTCGTGCTGAAATATGTTGACATACAGTGCTGCCAGCACCCTTCGTCGATCGAGAGAGTCACAACACCAGGGAGATATTGATGAATTGTTTGGGGGAAGACTCAGTATCTCACTGGACCAAGATCTAGCACGCGGTAGTATCAGCAGCTTTGGCAGGAAAGTAGGTTGGTCTGACTTCATGATTAACACTACTAATTATTTACAGGATATGATCTCCACTAAGACTCGCGTGCAGCGTCGTTAGACTTGTGACAATCGTTCCCATCACACTAAGCCTTGACTGCGGGCGCCGTAGTTTGGAACCCTTTGAATCCGTTGTCCAAAACATCCCGGCACTCTTTCTCATACATAGGGAAGCCACCAGGGAAGTTACTACATCACAGGTCAGTTTTTCCGCTTTCGTTTACTGAGACGGGGAAGGACTCACAGCTGCTCTCTCTTCTTGCCAGGGATGTTCGCTCCCATGTACCAGGAATCCGAAATGGGGAAGAGAGTCTTGTCGCTCAACTCGGTCACCTTGGTATTCCAAGCCTCCTCTGCCTCTCGAGTGGCGTTGAGGAACGTGATATTTTCTTTGCGCAGCTTAGCGAGGGCATCGATGATCCAGTCGCCCTGGCATTCCACGCAGGAAGGTCCGTTGCTAAAGGCTGTGGGGCCTTGCGCTCCGTAGACTAAAGTAAGATCAGTCAGCTGTTTCCCCCCCGGTGAAAAGACTCTGGAGTCGACTTACGGAAAAACATGTTCGGGAAGTCCGCGCACGCCATGCCGATGTGCGAATATGTGCCATCGGACCATCTGTCCCTCAGATCCACCCCATGGATGTCACGGAGTCCCATGTTCTTCATTCCGCCAGTTACGGCATCGAAGCCGGTCGCCAAAGCGATGAGGTCGAATTCCCTCAGCTGGCCGTCGGCCGTCACGATGCCCGTCTCGGTGACCTCTTTGACTGGGGTGGTTTTTAGGTCCACAACGTCATTCTCGGGCCTGTCCATTGCTTCGTAGAAGTTTTGCTCGAGCGACGGACGCTTGGTGCCCCAGGGGTGAGGGGCCTTGAGAGGCGCCATCAGATCACGCTTGCGTGGGTCGCTGATTCTCTCCCTAGTCTTCTTCACCCAGAACTTATAGGCTTCGTCGTTGGCCTTGCGGTCGAAGAGATTGTCTTTGTAGGTGCCGAGCCAGAATTTGAATCCGCCCTGTGGGTCGCAAAACAATTGTCAGTCATGTCTTGGTCAGGAGATTGTCGATGATCGCGACGAAAACTTACCTCTTGCCAGAGTTCCTCGAAGAAAGCTTCGCGCTCCTCCTTGGTGTCGTCGAACGTGTTCTTCTCAGCAAAGTCGTATCCGAAACCGGCGAAAGTCGTCATCCTGTATTTGTACAGCTCGGCCCGTGTCTTCTTGTCCTCGTCCTGCTCCTCCTTTGTGAGCTTGCGCTGTCTCATCGGCAAGCAGAGGTTAGGCGTGCGCTGGAAGACGGTGACAGATTTGGCGTCTTTGGCGGCTTCCTGTGCGAGCTGGATACCAGTCGAACCCGTGCCAATTACAGCAACTCTCTTGCCCTTGGTCGGAACCCCGTCCACGGGCCAGAACGAAGAGTGGTGCATCTCGCCTTTGAAGGTATCCAGACCTTGCCAGTCCGGGAAGTAGCGTTTGGCCGCGAAGCCGATGGCGTTGATGAGGTATTTCGCGTGTGCGGTCCGGCCGTCTTGTGTCTTGACATCCCATCTGTGTGTCTCCAAGTTGAATTGGGCGCCAACGACTCGTGAGTCGAAAGCTGTGTCCTTCTTTATCTGCAGCTTTTCTTCGACGTATTCGAAGTATGCGCGCAGTTCGTTGTGATCGGGGTACTTTTCGGTCCAGGTCCAATCTCGCCAGATCTTCTCAATCGAGTATTCATAGATCGGTACCTGTGTGTCAACCCGCGCGCCTGGGTAACAATTCCAGTGCCAGATCCCGCCGAGATCCTTTCCAGCTTCATAAATCTTGCAGTCGAACCCTAGCTCGTCGCGCAATTTGTGCATGAGGTAGACGCCACCGAAACCGGCACCAACGATGAGCACGTCGGTCTGGAGATTGTCGGCATATTGATCGGAAGTGTTACTGACGCCGGGGGTGTCCAGGCTGATATCAGTGCGAAGCGGCATGTTGAGGCGATTGTGAGTGGCTGGGAAGGACTTTAGTGGCAGTGACGTACAGCTTGAAGACCAAGCTAGGGAGAAAGGACTGTGGCATCACCTTTATAAGACACGACTCACTTGCGATCGCCGCACTAATGCCAACCCAGATGTCGGACCCGATTGCACGCGGCTCCGCTTGAGTTCCCTTAGACGCGGCATCGATAGAGTAGTGCACAAGAACCGCATCTCCAACAGAGATTCATGAGCCTTGTATGGGTACCGCGATCATTGTCGAGGTCCAATCGCAACCCCATTTGTCCGGAGGATCAGGATCCACCGCTGAGCCAGCTTGTTCGCTCGACTCGTGTTGACGAAGGCCTTGCTGTGGTGCAGGATAGACGCCAACGTCTTGGTGAGTATCATCACTTGAGTCGCGTGACAAGCAGTCGTTGTCCCGTCGTTCGATCAAACCGATAGCCTTGGCCGTTTTGTGTGGGGCTATGTGCGGGGTTGCGTGGGGTAGAAAAGGTTAGGGCAGAGCACTCGATATGAGCGGTTTGTTTGTTTCCGTCTTGTGCCCGAGAAGGAAAGTGGAAGCACCGTCGTCGTTGGTGGTGGCACACTTTGAGCCGCAGAGGCTCTGCCAATCTGCGGATTCGGACAAACGGCAGCCGGCAACTGATGCGCTGGAGAAGTACGCCATGGTAAGTAGTTGGTTGTAACAGCGTTGATGTACCCTCAGTTTATGCTAAAGTTTATCGGTCCCTTATGGAGGTATCAGCGACTTTCGCATATCAATAAGAACCTCTTACTAGCGAGATACTGGTGGAAATTGCTGGATAAAGTAACAGTATTTCGCCGGATCGAATTTGGGTGAACAGTGATACCAGCAGCTTGAACACATTGTCAATGGATCGATGCCAATGAGAGAAGTGTCCATCAGAAAAAACTTTGGCATTTACGGAAGAGAACAATGCAGTAGTGGTCTGAGTGGAGTCCACTCGAGTCATACATATGGAGGGTTTGCAGCAATGAGGACCTTTTGTGACGTATGCTTCTCCTCGACCTGCCCCGATCTGAGCCTCTGTCATTAGATGCTCTCGTTGTGTTCGGCAACTCGCGCCTGGTTGACTTCGATACTCTTCTCGTTGATAGCACTTCCACGGCGGACTGCATCGTCAACATCCTTTGCCTCGATATGCTCCGGCAAAGTGCCTAGGGCACGTTCGCCAAACAATAAATCGATGTCCTCTAGCGATTTTTGAGAGGTTTCCGGAAAGAGGAAATATATCGTAGGAACTTAGGGAATATGTTAGTGTACTTTCTTGATGTTGTCTGGTGTCGCAGATAGGGGTTCTTACTAGTCACCAGGATGTTGAACGAGGCGAAGACGAAGTAGTATTTCTGGACACCAAGTTAGCTCCAGTATCCGTGACGATCGATCTAGCGACTTACCCAACCAATTTTTCCCAGTGCAATAGGAGAAACCTGGGCGAACAAGGTGGAAATCAACCAGTTTCCAATGCCTGTAGCGAACGCGCAGCCACGTCCTCTGATCTGCATGGGCATAATCTCACTCATGTACACCCAGCTGATAGGACCGAACGAGAGGGAGAAGATAACCGAAACCAAGAATAGGAAAAAGACTCCTCCAATGGAGTAGCCGGTTCGCGTGCCGTCTGGATTTGCCGCATTCAGTCCAGCTTCTGCGAAAAGAGCAAGTGTGATGGCGAATGCGCCGACCAGTAGCGGCTTCTTGCGGCCCACGCGGTCGAGGATGAAGAAGATGAAGATGAGGTTCGCGATCTAGAATGCCGGGTTAGTGTGAGTCCTTAGCATGAGTGTGAGGCGGAGACCTTACTGGTCCGACACAATTATAAATCCCAGCCACAAGCACAGCGCGATGGCCTTCGATTCCCAACGCATTGTACATCGTGGTTTGGTAGTATCCAATGACATCTGGCGGAGCTGTTAGCATTTCACCATACAAATATGTACTGGTACATATCAGGTACTTACTGATACCGGTCAGCTGAGTGAAGAGCTGGACCAATGTGCCTAGAAGCAGACGCTTTCGCCACTGCCGAGGACCTGTGAACATGACGGCCCAGCCGGGGGCAGTGATTGCTTTCTCCGCTGATAGCGTGGCTCTGATCTCGTTGTACTCAGTCTGGATCCATTCGTCGTTGGAGCCGTTGTAGTGGAGTTTTCGGAGGATCTTCATTCCCTCATCGTCACGATCTTTTTCGATCAGATACCTTGGACTCTCGGGCAGCCAGATCAGTCCTACGAGCAAGAGGACGGATGGTATGATTTGGAAGCCCAGAGGAAAGCGCCACTGGAAAGAACTGGTGTCGGGGGTGTGCCTGGATCCGTAGCCCACCCAGGTTGATACGATGAACCCTACTCCTATCATCTGTTGAGCTGGAAGCGCTGTCAGTACTCCGCCGTACAGTTTTCATTGGCGCATGTCATATACTTACTGAGGCCGACGATCATTCCTCGGATATTGGGGTGGGCGCATTCTGCTTGGTAGACCGGCACACTCATGGACATCAGTCCCACAGCCCATCCCGCTACAATTCTCCCAATTAGTATCATAGAGAGGGAAACAGATGCGCATTGAAGAACGCCACCGACAGTAGCAATAGCTGCGCCGATTTGGATGGTGCGCTTCCTGCCAAACCGGTCCATGGTTAAACCGCCCTGCAAATGAGAGTACATATATTAGTATGCTGATCTACTTTGCAGAGTACAGCAGTACGACTTACCATCAAACTGCCAAACACTGCTCCTCCTGAGAATGTAGAGTTGATCGCGCCAATGATTGCACTGTTCTTGTCGGTATTGAAGAAGTCCAAGAAGTTAGGCGAGTCGATGACTTGGATGGAGTGTCAGATCTTCTGGAGCCGATCCATTATGTTGCGTCTCCTATTGGAAGCCACTCACCATCGGTCATGACCCCAGAGTCGTAGCCGAAGAGGAACGAACCCGTCGCTGCAAACAAAGCGAGTAAAACATTGTAGAAGGCACCCATGTTCTGTGGCACGCTTTGCGAGGTGGACGATGGCAGTGGTGTAGTCTAAGCTTTCGTGTGGCAGCGGATGTTATGTATCGACGAGCATCGCCATGCCAGCGTAAATGCTTGATTCCGAGAGTGCAGACGACAGTTGCATCGCGCGGGTGAGAGATGCAGGTGGTATTCTCGATTCCACCAATGTCGTGTTGGCCGTTCTTCCAAGCGATCCTACCAGCGGACAGCCTAATGGCGGCGTGGCGGTGGCGGCGAGAGGGGTTCCACGAGTCTTATGGCTTTGTGCGACCCCGAAAGTGTATTTCTTCCACGTGCCTTCGTGAAAGTTAGGGCATGTACGCGTTCGCGGCGTCTAAATCATAAATGTCGAATGTTATGATTCGGATTGCATTCGACACTGCGTCTCGATTGCGTGGAGAACACGTCAACGTGTTGCTTTAACCGACCACAAAGATCATCCATGAATATTGCAAGCTCGTGGGCGAAAGGCGAAAATCGGCCAACTTGCCAATAGAGATGTCGCAAGATCCTAGGTAGTACATCTATCAGTATGGCAGAGGGGCCACAATACTCCTAGAAAAATGCGAGTCCATTTGACATGCAGAAAGTAGTATGCAGTAGGAACTAGAGTGCCGTGCACATCCAGGTTGTCGACCCCAACACTAACCCTGCGAGGCTGGAGTCGTCGCGAACGGCCACGAGTCTTGCTAAAGTATGTTGAAATTCGTCGGATGTATCCTGCCATAGTATCGACGACTTCAGTCTGTCAAGATCGCCCATTCAGTAGCGAGTTATTGAAATCGAGCTCAGGAAGTCTCACTAGAACGACGTTCCGAGAGCAGTCATATCGGCAGCCTTCGTAAGTCAGGAATGGCTGGTGCCAGTGAAATCGTGCATTCAACAAACCTTCCTTGACTCCGGCTATCCAGCATCGATAAGACCTTCGGTTACATCAGAAAATCCGGCGAACGTCACGGACGCGTCTCTTCGGACAACATCTCATCAATCTCTTGATCAGCCCAAAGTTGATGACAAAGATCAAAGATGACAACAATGAGCAACTTTCATCAGTCGAACGGCCCCGAGACCCTTGAGAGGTCTTCAAGCATCCCTTGTCACCAAAGAACCCCAAAAGTTACCTGTTGCGGGGACTGAGACCGCAATAGGCAATCCTATGCTTGTATCTCTCTACAAGTCTATGCATGTTACTCACTGAGTCACTGCTTATCGTCTACCATCAACAACCCATAAATTGACCGAGTGAGGTCTACGAAAGGCGAAATCGTAGCGACATTTGACATTGATTCGCGGCGCCTTGCACCCGACTGCTTCAGAAGGCATGTTATTCCTCGACGATGGCAAGACTCACATATTGCTGGCATTGGCGCTAGCTTCATTGCTCGCATTTGCATACCTGCGGCTTAGGCGCACAGAAAGTCACCCAATAGCATTCCCGAGCACAGAGAATGAAAAGAGTGGCGTCGAAAAAGACGATCCTCTCGCGGCTTACTATGCTATCAATCCTCTGCCGGACTTTGACTGGAGGGCAACGCCTCCCATCAAACTCCGGCCGTTCAAACCGAAGTATCATTTGACAATGGGTGAGTGTAGAACCAGATCTCGAACCAGGATCCCGTCCCCGGCCTTGACTGAGATGCGGACTAACAACTCCAGGTCTGGAAACGATTCCCATGTCTGAACTCCTTGAAATGGATGATACTTACCTCTCGCGCATCCAGCTTCGACGCCAGATCATGGGATCTCATGCCAAAGCGACTCTGGCTTGTAATCCCGTAGCAGAGCCGGCAGCATTCGAATTGTATGAGTGGCTTGTGGGGACTTATTTGCCTCGAAGATTCCCGACTTGCTTTGAACTCGTCAATATCGAGGTGCCTTCGGGGGACGGCGTCTTTGCACAAAACCATCAGCAGGAACAAGAAAAAGACAAGGCCACCCATCTCCTCAACAAAGTTACATCCGAACACATACCTCTCCAAACCACATGCCCTCTAACAGCTCTACGCACCCTCGGCTCGCACATCGACACCGACTTCCTCATCCTTCTCCCCAAACAGACCGAAGGCGAAGGAGAGAACGAGTGCCAACCGGCCTACCACCTCGAAGCCTTCAGCACAACTTTCCCGTCCGGATTCTCCACCCTCTCCAAGCTTTCCCTCCCGCTCTCAGCCATCCACACTCCAGTTCCCCAGTACGCACGCAAAATCGGCAAATCCATGGACCGCTTCTTCGCGCGCCTGGAGACAGGCAAACTCGTCCGCCGCGCCAACTGGACAATCACCACGACGCCCGAGTTGTTCGTGGAAAGCGGTACCCACTTTCACGACTTTGACTCCATGTCGCCTGCCGAGCAGGAAGTTGCCATCGTGGAGCAGCGTCGGGGGTTGAATATCGGGGAGATGAGGTTGAGGTGCGAGAGGCAGACTTTGATGAGGCTGCCTTCGTCTGGGGCGCTGGTTTTCGCTTTCAAGACTTATGTGTCAAGTCTTGAGGAGGTCAAGGCGGAGGGGAACGGGGAGGCTTTGGCGGAGGCGACGGAGGGGTTCAAGAAGGGAAGTGTGCCGGAGATGGAAACTTATAAGAGGGCTGTAGTTTGGGGGGGTTTGGTTAGAGAATTCTTGAGGGCGTGATATTGCTTTTTGGATGGCGGTGGCTGGGGACAGGTGATCAGGGTTGTTATCTTTATGTTGCACACTGCTTTCGCGTATCATGAAACAGCGTCTGGTGAGGTTGCATGGCCTCATACATACTCGTATGTACAAGTAAGGTGTTTGTGAAAAGGAGCATGTCTGGCTCCTGCCGAAGTTGGGATTGATGCCTTGATGCCTGACACAAACGCCACACCCTTTCCCTTGTTCCTCACCTCTGAGACATCTCCACGCCTTCTAGCCTTCAGCAAACCATCAAACTAAAATCCATTTTACGTGGCGCGCCAGGTCTTCGCTATATACATGCACCTAGCAGCAGCAACACCAGCATGTCATCGCTCTAGAACCCAACAACCGACTCAATCCTACAATCATGAGCGACGAAACCTGGCTCACGCTGGAGCTCACAGACCGGCAAATCCTGGACGGCGTGCTTCTCATGGCCTACCTCATCGCCATCCAAGTACACTCACTACTGGGCTGGCGCCGGGTGTGCAGGATCCAACGCTTTAGTGAACGCAATCAACGCCTCTACGTTGTCTTCTCTCTCCGCAAAGTCATCCGGTTGATGAGAGAGATCATGCTCGATCACATAGTCTTCATCGCCTGCTTTGTGCTGTGGGCGCATGGCGTTTTGGCAGAGACCGTCGCTGAGGAGCAAATCGCCAAAGTGCAGGATGCGACTGTTGGGGATGGCGGGTTTGAGATGCCCATGAAGGTCGGCTTGTTTTGATGGTTCCATGCCTCAGACGCCTTTTCTGGGAAGCTCCAAGCACAGGGAGATGGTCAACGAGAAGGAGTCAAGCACCGTCAATTTTTGACCATGCCCACGCAACTATCGCCGCATTCATTGCGAACGCCTAATGCGACGGGCGATAATGGAATCTCTATCGCTAGTGTAAAGCGATTACGCTCGTTTTGGACGAGCCAGGCCGAGACTTCGATATAACCGACATCACCGACATCACCCACATCGCCACGCCTTACCCAACACAACCTAGATCGCACGAACAACATACTTGCCGTTGTCATGTTGTGGGCGGTATCCTTGCAATCGGCACTGGCGACACCTTGACACCGCTGCCCATCGGGTGTGGCACAGCAACGTGGTATTGTGATTTACCGGGAGGACAGGACAAGGGGAAGCACCAGTCAAAGTGGGAGTAGGTGAAGGCGAAGAACTTGTCTACGTGTATCAGTGCGGATCACTCGAGATGTGTGAGCAGAGTGCATATGAGACAGACGGACGAGGTGACTTTGGAGTCTGTTGCTGTTGCATATGTAGGTGAAGACTCAATGACTGGAGACGGGAGAAGAATTGTAACAATCGTCCTACAGTCTCCATTCCCAGTCACTTTCAGCCCAGCAGTGTTTGTTCTTTCGCAGATTTGTGTTTCCGCTGCATGCAGTGGCAAGTGCAGATGGCAGCTTGCGCGATCTTTCCTTTTAGCTGAAGGTAGGCGTGATTGCTGGTCCTGCTCGCAAACAAAACTGCGCATCTTTCTTCCATGAGACAAGCCAGACACAACATCCATCATCCTCAGTGACTGAACATTCGAATAGCAGCAACATGCCCTCACGCAAATCCCTCTCAAGCGATGTTGCTCCATCTTCCGATTCGAGGCGCACTTCCATGAAGCGTCTCAGCTCCATCGCCTCCCTTGCACACCTCAATCCTTTCAACCGCCGCCACTCCAACAATGCCTTAGACAGCATCACTTCTTTTTGCAGCGACAATTCCCTCCCCTCAGCTGCAACGACCGCCGCAATCTCGTCGAGCTCACGCAAACCATCCGAGTCTTGTTCCACTGTCATTTCAGACGCCGCACCCCTCGTAGCACCACCCATCCCAATCGAGAGCCAGGCCAGTTTTCTCCGCCGCAGTAGCTACGTCTGTCTCCCAGACGATCCCATCGGCGGCATGCCTCGAAGCCGTACCTTCAGCAACCTGCCGATACCCTCACGGAGTAAGAGACCTGACGTTCGCGCTCCCTCCGACTCGCATACCCGCCGTTCCTCAAACCTTACCATGGCCACTCGCCTTCCCTCTCCGCCAGCTTCCACAAGAAGGCAACTGATGGGCAGCATGCCGACATCGTCCTCGAGATACCAGAATGTTCGAAACAGGATGAAGAGATCTGATACCATGCCCCTCCTTCCGCTCAACACCGGCCAGATGACCAACTTGCCCTGTCCAACAGCTTTCAAGGAGAATATGTCTCTTAGCCCGATCAGACCGCGTCCGGAGCTCGATCAGTTCGAGGAAGTCGACTACAGCTCATCGCTGCCAGCGGGCTCGTACATGGAAGACCAGGCTTGGGACCAGACGTCTCCCACTACCTTGCCACGAGAGCCGAGCTTCTCTGGCGCGCTTCCAGTGACTGCATACACCGGAAACTCCCCATCGCGAGACGAGTTCAACTTCTACAGCGAGCCGCCCTACCAGCCAAAGCGGGCCTTTCCTCCGCGTTCGAGCTCCTTCGCCAAACCAGTGCCCGTACAGCGCTCCTGGAACTCACAGCCGGTACTGACGAACATGACCAACACTACCAACAACCGCGCCTCCGGGCATCACGAGATCAGGCAGACTCGGCTTCTCTCTGCCCGCCAAGCTCCAACACCACCGCTGTCACGGAGCTCCATAAGTGTGCAAGAGCTCGGCGCACCCGCAACGCTTGTACGGGGCGCTTCTGTGTCCAGATCCGTGCACCAGAATCTTCGCCGGTCGTCCACACACACGCTGCTCAGCACCTCTATCACTCCCCAGCACGCAGCAGGCCAGATATCCGTCGCCGAGCCGTCAGCATACTGGTGCGGCCGCGTGTCAGCACTGATCGACCGCTACCGTAATGAAGACCTTGCCGCCTCGCTCGACAACACCAACTCCAAATCAGAGACGGATAAATTCCACTCGCCGGCGACCAACACAGCACGCCTGCGCAGAGCCCTGGAACACCTGCACTCGCTGTGCGTCACGGACGAAGCGCGAGAGAGCTTTGTTCGCTTCCAGATGAACTTCGCCTCGATGCAGCATCTGCCTGAGCTGAGCCGACCGATCAAACCCAGAAACCTCGCGCCTCCAATTGCGCCTATCCGAGCCACGCCGTACGCAGGCGGCTTCGAGGTCGAGAGGAACCATGCAGTGGTGATTGGCGGGGCTGCGAAGAGCGGTGCTCGCAAGATGAGTCTGCTCGATCGTATGCTGGGAAGGCGTGAAAAACGCCTGAGTCACGGCTAGGCTGGATCACTCTGTAGTGTAGTTAATGGGATCGAAAAGCAGACGGCGGAGGTAATGTAGGTGGCGGCATTTCGGCCCTGTCGGGGTAAGAGGAAGAAGACTCGAACATGTACAAGTCGCAAGCATCTGTTTCGACGAGCGAACGCCAAGGACGCGAAAATGCTCGAATGTTTTTCAAAGGAAAGGAGGAGAACGAAGGGGTGTGAAACCATTGTAGTACACTTACAGACAGAGAACCTGTTACCTTGTTCGTTTCTTATAGCAAGGAAAAAGCAAAGATGATTTTCTTCCAAGCCCCAAAACGCCTCGCTGAAACCAACCCAATGATCCGCACCTGCATGTTTACTGGTCATGCCATGCCTGATAGTACATGCTTTTTCAAATCTTTCCCTTTCTTTCTCATCGAAGAAGCTTTCATGGCAACACAACAAATCACCTCGCCGCCATCTGCGCCTCTCGCCTCCTCGCATTCAATCCTTTAAAATAAGTGCTCATCTGATCCATGCGACTGACGAAGAACCAGCCCTTGCTCTTGAACTCCTTCTTGAGAACACCCAGGGCCTCTGCGTAGCGCACGGCTCTCTCGTAGTCCTCTTGGCTCCCAACATCCTTGATCAAGAAGCCTCTTGCGACGTCCATGCGCTCGCCTTCGATCTGCCACAGCCGGATCTGATCGACGACCGTGGGCGGTAGGATGGGCGTCGCGTGTCGTAGCACAGGGTGCGCGTGGGTGGTTAGGTAGGAGATGATTTGCTCCGACGTGATGCCGGCTGCGATCGCTTGCTGGACGGATCGCTTGCCTAGTTTGGCGGTGATCAGGTTCGGGTAGCGAGTTTTGAGGTCCGCGAAGAGCGAGATGATGGAGATTAGCAGGGGTGAGGAGGTGTAGGCGTAGAGTCTGTAGTTCGTTTCGACGATGATGAAGCCCTTTTCGTCGGAGCCGGTGGCGGGGTTTGTGCCGTCTGCTGGGCCCGAGGCGGTCGGCATTGAGTTGTTGGGGAGCGCAGGCGAGTCGGAGGTGAGAGTTGTGGCGAGGCGGGTCGGGTAGTAGTGTGATGAGCTGGGCGATGGGCGGTACACGAGGCCGAAATCGCTCAGGTCCTCGAGCATTTGCAGCTGGGTGGGTGTGAGGTTGGATGTGCTGTAGGAGACGCCGAGCTCGAGGGAACCCAGCGTGAAGAGGAAGGAAAGCACGTCGACAGAGTCCATCTGCAACTCGGCCGAGACTTCCAAGTAGACGATCAGAAGCGTCCAGACCTGGGCGTTGATCTCTTGGAGCAAGAACTCGAAGCCCTGCTTTGTGATGCGCGTCTCCCGGTTCTTCGTCACGACGAACATACCATTGTGCAGCAGCCGCTTTGTGCCCGCGCTGATGTCCACGTCGCTTGATAGTTTCGTGTTCGCACTCCCAACCACGTAGTATAAGATAGCCTCCCACTGCCTGCGCGCAAGGGTATCGAGGAATTCCACAGACACGGAAGCTTTCTCAGGCTCCGTGCTCGGCACACCAAAACTTCTATGATTGCCACCGCCGGTCAAGGCCAGTCGGAGCGCCTTTGCAAACGCAGGCGCCAGCACGTATGTAGGCTTCCCATCTTTGCCCGGCTGCTCAGACATGATGCGCAAGCGCGCCAGAATCGATACGGCATTGATGCGCGCCTGCGTGCTATCGCCGTCCGGCTTGACCCATGATTCCAGATCTTTCACTGCAAAAGGCGTGGGCATGTAGAGCATTCCCATTACTATCGTTTTGGCGAGATGCGGCAGCATGCGGCGGAAGACGGCCAGAGCTGTCGAAGGTTGCTGGTATAGCTTCGTGAAGGTAATGCCGGGCAACGACTCCAGGTAGTTGATGGCGCGCTGCGACGCGGTAGACGACATGATCCAGGTTCAGGTCGTGGTCGACCTATCCGTACGATGTTGAGTATGTCGGACAGGCGAATTTCGGACAACGAGAGAGTCGTTGAGAAGGGGCGCACTCCAAGCTAAGATATCGGATGGGAGCCTTCGGTGGGTTGATGGTGATCTGTCGTTTGCCCTTGCGGGCGGCGAGTTGTAGCTTGTCAAGGCATGTTGGGGGTATGTGAAGGTGATGTAGAGGTAATGTTTGGCTGCCTTCCCAGGCAGCACGGCGCATCTTCGGCAATCTCTCCGGCTGGATGATATTACCATGTGAAAAACTCCAATGGTCTTCCCAACGAGAAATTGGCATTCAAGAAGAGTCATCTATCTCACTGGTCAAGTCACCTTTCTGAGGTACCAAAGCCGATGATCTTAACACAACAAATTCCTCTTCCCAACGAGAGACAGGTATCTTTCAAGGAGGGCTTTCTCAATGGCAAGATAACCTTATTAATATATTCACGCAATAACACATATTCTATCCTGTGTATCGTAAGGATGATAAACTCGGTTCAACCGTCTCATACATGACTCCCGCTCGACGGCGCCTTCTCGTCTTCGCCATACACCTCATCAGTCTTGTCCTCGGCTGTTCTACCCTCCAATGCCTTCTCCACGCCCACAGCATTCACAGCCTCCTGATCACACTGGCCTGGCTCGTGAGGCACCGCATCACCTCTTTCGAGATCTCTCTGCGCCTGGTCCTTCCCCATCTGATCTTCCAGCTTCTCACTCGTATCAAGCCTCCTCAGCGGGTTTCTCTCCTCGACTCCTTTCCCATCAGAGCTGTTTGCCACCTTCTTCCGGATACTCCATCCACCATGCCATCCAATCCATCCCGTCTCCCACGGTCCCCGCAAAAGACAAACAACCAATGCCGCACCTATACTTCCCATGCTATAACTCCCACTAGCGATCCAACCTCCTCTATCGTAAAGATTGCTGCCCACAGAAGTGCCTACCAGCTGTCCACAGAAAGTCGACACCATAAAAACAGTGTTCACACGACTGCGCCCTTTGGGCTCGACCGCGAAGAGAGCCGTGCGGTTCGCTATCTGGCAAGTCTGCATGCCAAAGTCGTTGAGGAAGGCTTGGATCACGGGCCCGGCTACTGTGAATGTGCCGGTGTAAGTTCCGAGTGAAATCCCGATCAGGCAGTAGACCATTCCAAGAAGGACGGAGAAGATTGGCACGAATCGATCGATGATTGCACGTGCGTGGAAAGGTCCGATGCACATTGAGACGATGCCGATGAGCGCGAAGAGGCCGATGACTAGAGTGCTGTAGTTGTAGGGGTCTCCAGAGAGCAGGAATGTGAGCGTCGTCCAGAAATTAGTGAATGTTGCCGCAGTGAAAAAGGTGATGAAGCAGGCTGTACGTTGGTTAGTACGGTTAATCGTTCCTCTAAGACGAATGTGTCAGAGACTCACCTTGAACAAGTACTGGATGTTTAGTCAACATGACCAACATGCTCCACAGCATCTTGAAGTAGTTCAGGCCGCTTGGGTTTGAAGATGGGTAATCTGGCATGAAGAGGTAAAGCAGGATCCAGATCGTGTATTGAAGCGCCACAGATAGCCAGAATACTGAACGCCAGTGGAGGTACTCTGTCATGATACCGGAGAGAACGCGGGCGACAAGAATACCCATAGTGAGACCCGACACCACAATGGACATGGCAGAGGCGCGCCGTTGAGGGGGTGCGAGATCACCTACGAGCGGGAGCATGATCTGCGGCGTTACGGTAGCGACTCCAGTCAAAAACTGGATGGCAATGAATGCATTGAGCTGCTTAGTCGTTGCCAAACCAATACTATATACTCGTCAGCAGAAGGACCAAACACGCAGACACGGATTCCACTTACGACAAAGTCGCCGTCAAAAACACCAAGTACAGCACAAACGGCCTTCTCTTCAACAAATCACCCAAAGGACAGAGAGTCAGCAGCCCAATCGCATACCCAGCCTGCGCGAGCGTGGGAATTTCTGACACAGCCACATAGTCGACGCCAAAGTCTTCCGCCAGAATACCCAGAATGGGATGCGAGTAATACAGATTTGCCACGGTGAAAGCGCCTGCGGCGCCGAACAGGATGTTCAGCCATATGTTGAATCTTGGTGGTTCGACAGGATCCCAACGACAGCGTTTGGGGGTGTACGTGACGGCATCGTAGAAGCGCCAGAAATCGGCAAATCGTGAAGCCGCAGTG
>Ga0265797_10003548_pt1 | contig 24825 bp, 20 predicted proteins | sample P2T30metagenome_FD_192433 | JGI IMG/M metagenome (GOLD analysis project Ga0265797, IMG submission 192433) | Plant litter microbial communities from East Loma Ridge, Irvine, California - P2 T30 | ecosystem: Environmental > Terrestrial > Plant litter > Unclassified | place: USA: California... | reverse complement strand
TCGACAGTGACCAGCGTATCGATCAGATAAGGAGGAACCTGGTCGAGCTTGATCAGAATTCGATCTTCGAGGTTTTTCGGGTAAATCCCGCCGATCAGCAACGGTTCGAGGCGCACAACGGGAAGCTTTTCACCGCCCCCGCCGGCCAGGTCCCCGACGTAATCCCCGTTGAACCGCACGCGCACGGGCCTGGCTTGCTCCAGGCCTTCATAGAACTGGAACCCCCGGGTATTGAGCGAGACGGTGTTACCCGCGACCGCGACCTGCCCCGGACCGTCAACGGCGTTCACGCGGCGATAGCCCAGCGCGTCCAGCTCGGTGAGGAAATCCTTGAGCTCGAGCTTCTGCCCCACGAACAGCTCCAACGGCCGCGCATAGACCTTGGCGGGGATAGTCCAGCGCTTGCCGGAGAATTTCTCCTGCACCACGGCATCGAGGTAGACGGCAACACCGGCCAACGCCACGAGGCCAACCAGGCTGAGCTTCAAGAGCCAGCCGAGCCACGTGCGGACGCGATTTGAAGGGGGACGAGAGGGTTTGCGGGGGGATCGGCTACGAGTCATGGCGGCGGATTATACGCAGTTTGCCCCCCTACAAACAGAAACGTTGTTACGGTTTGCAGCACCGGCGGTAGCCGCCATAATAAACGGCAATGCCCCTCGACCGCATAAGGATTATCCGTGAGTCAAGCCCTCGTTGCCGCGCTGCAGAACCCGGCGCTTTATCCTCACCCGGTTGAAGCCTTCGAGCTGATCGAAACACATATCTCCTGGGTCATCCTCACCGGCCCTTACGCCTACAAGATCAAGAAGCCCGTGAACTTCGGCTTCCTGGACTTCACCACCCTTGCGGCACGCCAGCACTTTTGCCAGGAAGAACTGCGCCTCAACCAGCGGCTGACCGAAGGCTTGTATCTGGAGGTGATCGGCATCACCGGGGAAGAAAGCGCCCCGGCGCTGGGCGGTGAGGGGCCGGCGATCGAATACGTGCTCAAGATGCGGCAGTTCCCACAAAGCCAACTGCTGAGCACGCTGCAGGCCAATGGCGAACTGGGTAATGACCATATCGATGCCCTGGCGCAGCAGATCGCAGAGTTCCACCTTGCGGCGCCTCGGGTTCCCCAGGAGCGCGCCGAGGGTTCGCCGCAAAGCGTGATGGCGCCGGTCAGCCAGAACTTCGAACAGGTCCGCCCTTTCCTCTCAGACCGCGCAGACCTGACCCAACTGGATGCGCTCCAGGCCTGGGCGAGCGCTGAATACGACCGCCTGCTGCCGCTGCTGCAAACTCGCAAGGCCGAGGGCTTCATCCGCGAGTGCCATGGCGACATTCACCTGGGCAACGCGACCATCATCGATGGCAGGGTCGTGATCTTCGACTGCATCGAATTCAACGAGCCCTTCCGCTTCACCGACGTTTACGCGGACATCGCCTTCCTTGCGATGGACCTGGAGGACCGCGGCCTGAAGTGCCTGTCCCGCCGGCTGATCACCCGTTACCTCGAAATCACGGGTGACTACGCGGGCCTGCCCCTGCTCAACTTCTACAAGGCCTATCGCGCCATGGTGCGGGCCAAGGTGGCGCTGTTCAGCATGCCGGCCAACGCCGATGGGCTGCAGCGGGCCACCTCGCTGCGCCAGTACCGCAACTATGCCACCTTGGCGGAAAGCTACAGCGCCATTCCATCCCGCTTCCTGGCCATTACCAGTGGTGTTTCCGCGGTGGGTAAAAGCCACGTGGCTTTGCGGCTGGTCGAAGCACTGGGCGCGATTCGCTTACGCTCGGATGTTGAACGCAAGCGGTTGTTCGCCGGCGAAGCCGACAGCGGCCTCTACACGGAGCAGGCAAGCGAAGCGACCTACAGCACTCTCCATGCCCTCGCCGGGCAGGTGCTGAGCGCCGGCTTCCCGGTCGTGCTCGACGCCACCTACCTCAAGCAGCCCCAGCGCGCCGCGGCGCAGGCGATTGCTCAGGTCCAGGCAGTGCCTTTCTTCATTCTCGACTGCAGCGCGCCTCAAGCGGTGATCGAAAGTTGGCTGGCGCAGCGCCAGGCTCAGCCGAACCCTGACCCCTCCGATGCCACGCTTGAAGTGATCGAAGCGCAAACCCGTAACCGGGACCCGCTGTCCGGGGAGGAGCGCCTGGCGGCAAAAGAAGTGAATACGCACGAAGCCCGTAGCGTCGACGCCGTGGTTGAAGCGATCCGCAACCGACTGCCGGGGCTCTGACGTCGGCGGCGCGTGAACCAGTCCACACCTTCGGCTTTCAGGTGGTGTCATTATGATGGCGCCACCTTCCCAACGGAGACGCTGTCATGACCCAGCCCAAGCTGATCGATTCGCCCCTCTTCACGCTTGTAAGGGAAGAAAAGATCCAGGCCTTCAATGAAGCGAAGCGCCGAGAAGGGGCGGTGGACTTCACCGGGGGCGATTTCCGCGGGCTGGACCTGCGCAACCTCGACGCAGAGGGCTTGAACCTGAGCGACGCTTACTTCCGTTCCGCGGACCTTCGGGGCATAGACTTCCGCACCGCCTACCTGGAGGGCGCCTCGCTCGCCCATGCGCAAATATCCGGGGCGTATTTCCCGCCGGAGCTCAGCGCGGACGAAATCCTGATGTCCGTCAACTTCGGAACCCGGCTTCGGTACCGTACGAAATGATCCCTGGCTGATGATCCGCCCTGCGGATGGCCGGTGACGAGGAGCATGGATGAACGACGAGCTGCAGGAATTGCGAAACCTTGGCAAGACCTCTGCCCAATGGCTCCATGCCGTTGGTATTCACAGCGCGGCAGACCTGCGGCGGCTGGGCGCCGTCGATGCCTACCGCGCGGTAAAGGCGCGGGGCTTTCGTGCATCGAAAGTGCTGCTTTACGCGATCGAGGGCGCGCTGCAAGGGATTCACTGGAGCGACCTGCCTCTTGAGCGCAAGGAAGCCCTGAACAGGGCATTCGACGCTTTATCCTCACCACGCCCGAATAACTGACCACGCGCCCTTTGCGCACGCTTGAGAATCAATCATGTATTTAGTTGGGGAGCAGTCGGCTTACGCCGAAGAATGGATCACCAGGCTGCAGGAGTTGCCCTCCCGGCTATTGGAAGGGGCAGCGCCGTGTGATTCGCCCCTGGATATATCACCCGACACCCCCCTTTTCGCTCATACGCAGCCACACCAGCTGTATTTGATCGAGGCGGGACTGGTGCAGGTAAGCCTGAACGATCGCAACCTGTTCTACCTCAGCGAAGGTGACATGCTCAACCTGGCGCCCTCCCCCAAGGGCGTGGATTGCCGCTACCGCGCCCAGGCGCAACTGCGCCTGATCCCTTACGACCGCCAGGCCGCCCTCGCCCACATCGGCACGAGCGGTAAAGCTGAACTGCTTGCCGAGTACCTGGGTGGGCACGCCTGGTTGCTTGCCCAAGCCATTACCCGGCTCAAGCAGCCGGAATACCGCAGCGCCAGCGGATTCAAACACGTAGCGGCCGGTGAGGTGCTCATTCGCCAGGGAGACGAACCCGATCATGTGTTCATCATCATCGATGGCCATGCGGAAGTGTTCGTTGACGGTTTGAAGGTGGGTGACGTCGCCAAGGAAGAAATCTTCGGCGCCATGGCGGTGTTCACCGAGGAAAAGCGCACCGCAACCGTTATCGCGAGCACGGCGTGCACGGTAATGCTGATTCCCAAGGATCAATTCCTGGCGATGACGCAATCCAATCCAAAAATCGCGCACAGCCTGATCGAAAGCATGGCCAAGAAAATCAATACGTTAAACCGACAGCTCACCGGATCAGGGCTGGAGGGGCAATAAACTTGCGATAATGCACTTGACTCTCAAATGAGAATAGTTATGATTAGCACAACTGGTCGCGAGATCAGCCGATAAGCAGCCCGGTGGTTCGGACTCAGCTTATCTCCTCATCAGGCTAATCACGGTTATTGACCCGGCTCTTGCCGGGTCTTTTTTTGCGTGCAGAAAAGCGGCCGTCAGCCCAACTGCAGCTCGATACGCCGGTCGATGAACACCTCCTGCGGCGTAATGTGTACGCCATAGGCAAGCACTTCCACGCCCTCGCTGGCGGCCAACCGAAGCGCTTGGCTATAGGCATCGTCTATTTCCCAGGCAGGGCGAACGCCTTCGATGCCTGACAGGTTCACGCAAAACAGCTGTACCGCCCGGACCCCACGCCGCGCCAAAGTGGCAAGTTCGCGCAGGTGCTTGGCGCCGCGTTGCGTGACCGCGTCAGGGAAGGCCGCTATGGGCGTGCCGTCGAAGCCCAGGGTTACGCTCTTTACTTCGACGTAGGCTTCACTGGAAGCAAACTGGAGGTGGAAATCCACCCGGCTGTTTTCCTCGCCATACCGCACTTCGCGCCGCAGCTGAATGAAACCCGCCAACTCTGGAATCACGCCTGCCAGCAGCGCCTCCTCGACCAGGCGGTTGGCGCGCCCGGTATTGATACACGCCAGGCGGCCTTGCGGTGTTTCGACGATTTCCCAGGTACCGGGCAGCTTGCGTGACGGGTCGTTCGAGCGGCTGAACCATACCCGGCACCCCGGAGCCATGCAGTTCAGCATCGAGCCGGTGTTTGGGCAGTGTACGGTGAGCTGGCTGCCATCGCTCAGTTCAATGTCCGCCAGAAAGCGCTTGTAACGGCGCAGCAGAATGGCATGTTCGAGAGGCGGGTCGAAGCGCATCAGCCCTGCCACCGCCGCAAGCCACGGGCAATGCGTTCAACCGCCTGCTCAAGCCGCGGCAAGGCCTGGGTGTAGGCGAAGCGAACGTGTTGGCGGGCCAAGTGCCTGCCGAAATCGAGCCCCGGCGTGAAGGCCACATGCTCTTGTTCAAGGAAAAACCGTGAGAACTCAAAAGCGTCGCCCCCGAAGCGGCTGATGTCGGCGTACAGATAGAAGGCGCCCTCGGGCTCCACTGCAATGTCGAACCCCAGCTCGCGCAGGGCGGGCAGGAGGAAATCCCGGCGCTGTCGAAACGCCTCGCGGCGGGCTTCGAGAATGTCCAATGTGGCCGGCTCGAAACAGGCGAGCGCGGCGTGCTGAGCGATGCTGGGCGCGCTGATGTAAAGGTTTTGCGCGAGTTTTTCCAACTCTGGAACCGCCGCCTCAGGGGCCACCAGCCAGCCCAGCCGCCAGCCGGTCATGCCGAAGTATTTAGAGAAACTGTTCAGCACAAAAGCATGGTCATTCACTTCCAGTACGCTGTGAGCATCCATGCCGTAGGTGAGCCCGTGGTAGATCTCGTCGACCACAAGGTGGCCATCACGGGCCTGAATCGCCTCGCTCAGCGCTTTCAGCTCGCCCAACCCGAGCACGGCGCCCGTGGGGTTGGCCGGCGATGCCACCAGCGCCCCTACCGACCGCGCGTCCCAGTGTTCGGCTACGAGGCGCGGATTGAGCTGATAGTGATCCGCCGGGCCTACGGGCACCAGCTTGGCCTCCCCTTCGATCAACCGTAGAAAGTGGCGATTACACGGATAACCCGGATCCGCCAGCAGCCAGTGCTGGCCTGGGTCTACCAGCAAGGCGCTGGTCAGCAACAGCGCCCCGGAGCCACCCGGCGTTACCATGATTCGGGCAGGATCGATATCCAGCCCGTAGCGTTGGCCATAGAAACCGGCGATGGCCTGACGCAGCGCCGGTAGCCCCCGCGCCGCGGTGTAGCCGGTGTGGCCAGCCCCCAGCGCCGCTTGCCCGGCAGCAACGATCGGCGCTGCGGTGACAAAATCCGGCTCGCCGATCTCCAGGTGAATCACGTCATGGCCGGCGGCCTGAAGCTCGTTCGCGCGGGCCAGCAAAGCCATTACATGGAAGGGTTCGATCGCGCGGCTACGCGCGCTGTAGGGCTTGGCCATGAGCTGGTCCTGTGTTGCCTGGCAAAAGGCGATTCTACGGCAAGGGTGCCCGCAAATGCGCGCTTATGGAGCAGGGTTGAATGATCCGCCGTCGCGGTTGTCCAACCGCGTTGAAGCAGCAAAACAGGCTAGACAACCGGGAGTGGCGCGCCCGGATTCGATCTGGTAAGTTCGCCCGCTTGCAGTCGCGGGGCCGGCGGGCGCCGGAGATGGATTATCCCGCGCAGTGGATTAGAAGAGCGAGAGGCGGTCATTCATGCCCACCAATGAAAACCAGCAAAACAATCCTGAGCTTGTTCGCGGCTTCAAACCCTATGAAGAAAAAAAGGGCGAGGAGTACATGAGCGAAGCGATGCGAGCTCATTTCACGAAAATCCTGAATCAATGGAAACAAGAATTGATGCAGGAAGTCGACCGCACCGTGGACCACATGAAGGACGAGGCCGCCAACTTCCCGGATCCGGCAGACCGTGCCAGCCAGGAAGAAGAGTTCAGCCTCGAACTGCGCGCCCGCGATCGCGAGCGCAAGCTGATCAAGAAGATCGACAAAACCCTGCAGTTGATTGAAGACGAAGAATACGGCTGGTGCGACTCTTGCGGGATCGAAATCGGGATTCGCCGTCTTGAGGCGCGCCCCACCGCTGATCTGTGCATCGATTGCAAAACCCTCGCTGAAATCAAGGAAAAACAGGTCGGCAAATGATCTGAGCCGGGGGCGCCCCAGCCGCGCGCCCCTGTCTGGCCGGCTTTACGGCATACCTCTGGCCATCCCCTCATGACTGCCCCCCGTACAGGTCGCTTCGCCCCTACCCCCAGTGGCTTGCTCCACTTCGGCTCGCTTGTGGCCGCCGTTGCCTCCTTCGCCGATGCCCGCGCCCAAGGCGGCCAGTGGCTGGTGCGCATGGAAGACATAGACCCTCCTCGCGAGGCGCCCGGCGCGAAAGCCGCCATCCTGGCGACGCTGCAGGCCTATGGCTTCGAATGGGACGGCCCGGTGATGTACCAGAGCGAGCGGTCGGCGCGGTACCAGGCGGTGATCGACCACTGGTTGCGCCAAGGCCTGGCCTATGCGTGCACCTGTTCACGAAAAACCCTCGAGCCGTATGGCGGGATTTATCCAGGCTTCTGCCGCGATGCCGGCCATTCCCCCGAGGGCGCGGCCATACGGCTCCGGGTACCGGAACTGCGCTATGGCTTCGAGGACCGCCTGCAAGGCCATTTCGAACAGCACTTGGGTAAAGAAGCCGGGGATTTCATCATCCGCCGGCGCGATGGGCTGTATGCCTACCAATTGGCGGTGGTCATCGATGACGGGGACCAACAGGTGACGGACATTGTGCGCGGCGCCGACCTTCTCGATTCCACGCCCCGTCAGCTATACCTTCAAGAGTTGCTGGGGCTGCCTTCGCCGACCTATCTGCACGTACCTTTGCTGGTGCAGCCAGACGGGCACAAGCTGGGCAAAAGCTACCGCTCCGCGCCCCTTACCGCGGAGGACGCCCGCGGCCAATTGCTGCGGGCCTTGCGCACGCTAGGCCAACAGCCTCCCGCCGAACTGGGCCACGCCGCGCCGAGGGAAATACTTCGGTGGGCCGCCGGCCACTGGAATGCCGACGCACTGCCGCGCGAACGCACACTGGCCGAGGCCTCGTTGCTCTGATGCGCCACAAGCCGGGGCTGTAGGCAGTCAGGCGGGCATCCGCTACCATCCCGGCACCCCGCCGGGGTACGTCCATGAAGCCGGGATGAGGCCAGCATGTATATCTATCGTTTGGTGTTGCTGCTGGTCGTTGGCATCTACCTCTTTTCGCCGGCCATCATGGACTGGTGGATAGAGCCGACCGGCGCCTGGTACCGCCCCTACCTTTTGTGGCTGATCCTCATCGTGGTCACCTTTATCCTGCAAAGCCAAAGAGATGCCGATGAGCTTTAGCCTGACCCAGATGATCCTGATCAGCGCCGCCTATCTACTGGTGCTGTTCGGTGTAGCCTGGGTGAGCGAGCGCGGGATGATCCCCCGCTCGATCATCCGGCACCCAATCACCTACACATTGTCACTGGGCGTATATGCCAGCGCCTGGGCCTTCTATGGCACGGTGGGGCTGGCCTACGAATATGGCTACGGCTTTCTGGCCTGCTACCTGGGTGTGTCGGGCGCCTTTCTGCTGGCGCCGGTATTGCTCTATCCCATCCTGAAGATCACCCGCACGTATCAACTGTCTTCGTTGGCAGACCTGATCGCCTTCCGGTTTCGCAGCACCTGGGCCGGGGCCCTCACCACGCTGTTCATGCTGGTGGGTGTATTGCCGCTCCTGGCGCTGCAGATACAGGCGGTGGCGGATTCTATCGGCATCCTGACCCAGGAACCGGTCAAGGACCGCGTGGCGTTGAGCTTTTGCGCGCTGATAACCCTGTTCACCATCTTCTTCGGCTCGCGCCACATTGCAACCCGGGAGAAACATCAGGGCCTGGTATTTGCCATCGCCTTCGAGTCCATCATCAAGCTGATCGCCCTCGGCGGGCTGGGCCTCTATGCCCTGTACGGCGTGTTCGGCGGCCCGCATGAGCTTGAACTGTGGCTGTTACAGAACCAGATGGCACTGGCGGCGCTGCATACCCCGCTTCAGGAAGGGCCTTGGCGAACCTTGTTGCTGGTGTTCTTTGCCTCCGCCATCGTGATGCCGCACATGTATCACATGGCGTTTACCGAAAATCTCAATCCACGGGCCCTGGTCAGCGCCAGCTGGGGCCTGCCGTTGTTCCTGCTGTTGATGAGCCTGGCCGTGCCGTTGATTCTCTGGGCAGGGCTGCGCCTGGGCGCTACCACCTCTCCGGAATATTTCACCCTTGGCATCGGGATCGCCGCCAACAACAAGGCCCTTGCCTTGCTTGCTTATGTGGGTGGGCTGTCAGCCTCCAGCGGGCTGATTATCGTGACCACCCTGGCGCTGTCCGGCATGGCCCTCAACCACCTAGTGTTGCCGCTCTACCAACCCCCCGCAGGCGGGAGCATCTACCGCTGGCTGAAATGGACCCGCCGCGGCTTGATTGTCGCCATCATCATGGCGGGCTACGCGTTCTACCTGATGCTCGGCACCCGCCAGGACCTCGCTCACCTGGGGATCGTGGCATTCGTAGCCACGTTGCAGTTCCTTCCTGGGGTACTGTCCGTGCTGTATTGGCCAACCGCCAACCGGCGGGGCTTCATCGCCGGGCTGCTGGCCGGGGTGGCGGTATGGTCCGTGACCATGCTCATGCCGCTGGCCGGCGACGTCGACGGCTTCTATATCCCCGTGCTGGATATGATCTATGTGCTGGACGACACCAGTTGGCACATGGCGGCAATCGCATCCCTGGCGGCGAACGTGCTGTTGTTCACTTTGGTTTCGGTATTCACCGACGCCAGCGCCGAGGAAACCAGCGCGGCCGAAGCCTGCGCCGTGGATAACGTGCGGCGGCCGCAACGGCGGGAGCTGCACGCGGCATCCCCGCAGGAGTTCGCCACCCAACTGGCCAAACCGCTCGGCGCCCGGGCGGCGCAGAAGGAAGTGGAGCAAGCGCTGCGAGACCTCTACTTGCCGTTCGATGAGCGACGCCCGTACGCCTTGCGCCGCCTGCGTGACCGGATCGAAGCCAACCTTTCCGGGCTCATGGGCCCCAGCGTCGCGCAAGACATCGTCGAAACCTTCCTGCCGTACAAGTCCGGCGGGGAAACCTACGTAACCGAAGACATTCACTTCATCGAAAGCCGGCTGGAGGATTACCACTCACGCCTCACAGGCTTGGCGGCCGAGCTCGATGCCTTGCGCCGTTACCACAGGCAAACGCTTCAGGAACTGCCCATGGGCGTGTGTTCCCTGGCCAAGGATCGGGAGATCCTCATGTGGAACAAGGCCATGGAGGAATTAACCGGGATATCGGCCCAGCGTGTCGTGGGATCGCGCTTGGCCACCATCAGCGAGCCATGGCACGAATTGTTGCAAAGCTTCATCGATGGCGCGGACGAGCACCTTCACAAGCAGCGCCTGGCGCTGGATGGGCAGATCCGCTGGTTGAACCTGCACAAGGCCGCGATCGATGAACCCCTCGCCCCCGGTAACAGCGGTTTGGTGCTGCTGGTTGAAGACCTTACCGATACCCAGATGCTGGAGGACAAGCTGGTGCACTCCGAGCGGCTGGCCAGTATCGGCAGGCTGGCGGCCGGTGTGGCCCATGAAATTGGCAACCCTATTACCGGCATCGCCTGCCTGGCGCAAAACCTGCGCGAGGAGCGCGAAGACGACGGCGAAATCACCGAACTGTCGAGCCAGATACTCGAGCAGACCAAGCGGGTTTCCCGCATCGTGCAATCGCTGATGAGTTTCGCCCATGCCGGCAGCCACCAGCACAGCGAAGAAGCGGTGAACCTGGCCGAGGTCGCTCAAGATGCCATCGGCTTGCTTGCGCTCAACCGGCGCAATTTCGAAGTGCAGTTCTACAACCTGTGCGACCCTGACCATTGGGCCGAGGGCGACCCGCAACGCCTGGCCCAAGTGCTCATCAACCTGCTTTCCAACGCCCGCGATGCGTCACCGCCCGGCAGCGCGGTACGGGTACGCAGCGATGCCAGCGAACACACTGTGGACTTGATCGTCGAAGACGAAGGCAGTGGAATTCCCAAAAACATCATGGATAGGCTGTTCGAGCCCTTTTTCACCACCAAGGATCCGGGCGAAGGCACGGGGCTGGGCCTCGCGCTGGTCTATTCGATTGTGGAGGAGCATTATGGGCAAATCACCATCGACAGCCCGGCTGACATAGAAAAGCAAATCGGAACCCGTATCCGGGTCACCCTGCCCCGCCACGTCGAAGCGACGTCCGCCGTTAACTGAGACCGTCGAGAGAACCGAATCAGATGCCGCACATTCTCATCGTCGAAGACGAAACCATTATTCGCTCTGCCTTGCGTCGCCTGCTTGAACGGAATCAGTACCAGGTCAGCGAAGCCGGCTCCGTGCAGGAAGCACAGGAACGTTTCACTATCGCTTCGTTTGACCTCATCATCAGTGATCTACGATTGCCTGGTGCCCCTGGCACCGAGCTGATCCGCCACGGCGAAGGTCGCCCGGTGCTGATCATGACCAGCTACGCCAGCCTGCGCTCTGCCGTGGATTCGATGAAAATGGGCGCGGTGGATTACATCGCCAAGCCCTTCGATCACGACGAAATGCTCCAGGCCGTGGCGCGTATCCTGCGCGAGCGCCAAGGCCCATCGGGCGCTGGCGAAACCCAGAAGGCCAACCCGCGCGCGAGCGACAAGCTTGCGGGCAACCCTCAGGGCGAGATCGGGATTATCGGGTCCTGCCCGCCGATGCAGGACCTCTACGGCAAGATCCGGAAGGTCGCGCCCACCGACTCCAACGTGTTGATCCAAGGCGAATCGGGCACCGGCAAGGAGCTGGTCGCCCGTGCCCTGCACAACCTGTCGCGGCGCGCCAAGGCGACGATGATCTCCGTCAACTGCGCCGCCATTCCCGAAACCCTGATCGAATCCGAGCTGTTCGGTCATGAAAAGGGCGCGTTCACCGGTGCCAGCGCCGGCCGCGCGGGGCTGGTGGAAGCGGCGGATGGTGGCACGCTGTTCCTCGATGAAATCGGCGAGCTGCCTCTCGAAGCACAGGCCCGCCTGCTGCGGGTTCTGCAGGAGGGCGAGATTCGCCGGGTGGGCTCGGTGCAGTCGCAGAAGGTAGACGTACGGTTGATCGCGGCAACTCACCGTGACCTGAAAAGCCTGGCCAAGGTTGGGCAGTTCCGGGAAGACCTTTACTACCGCCTTCACGTGATCGCGCTGAAATTGCCCCCGCTGCGTGAGCGGGGAAGCGACGTGATCGAAATCGCCAATGTGTTCCTCACTCGGCAGGCCGGGCGCGTGGGCCGGGATGGGCTTCGCTTTGGGCCCGACGCCGAAAGCGCCATTCGCCATTACAGCTGGCCGGGCAACGTGCGCGAGCTGGAAAACGCCGTGGAGCGGGCGGTGATCCTGAGCGAAAGCAATCTGATCTCAGCTGACCTGCTGGGCATCGATATCGAGCTTGGCAGCTTGGAGGAAGACGATGACTTCCCCTCTGTTGGGTCCGCCCAGCCCTCGGCGAACCACGAGCCCACCGAGGACCTGTCCCTGGAGGACTATTTCCAGCACTTCGTGCTCGAGCACCAGGACCACATGACCGAAACAGAGCTGGCCCGCAAGCTGGGGGTGAGCCGCAAATGCCTGTGGGAGCGCCGCCAGCGGCTGGGCATCCCACGTCGCAAATCCAGTGTGGCCAACGAGGGCTGAGAAGGTGTTACCGCCTTGGCACACGGCGTAACAAAGCCGGGGCGTACGGTAACGATTTTTCGCTGTAGCGTGGCTGGAAAATCACTACCTTATAGCCCAAGCCCTTGAAATATAAGGGTTTTAAAAAGTTGGCACAGCAACTGCTATATGTACGGTACAAGAACAACAACAAGCGCCAAGACACATAATAAAAACAACACGAATCGACTCACGCATAACAAAAACAAGACGGCATGAGGCGTAGCTAACTGATTCTTTTGGAGAGGTATTGTTTCGGGTTTCCCGCGACCAGGCCGAGAACAACAAAAACTGCGATACAGCAGTGCCTGAACTGGTTGGACCCAATGGGTCGTCACAATACGGCGTTCAAAGCAATCCGTTTGCTCTTTGCTCCCCCTTTGGGAGAAGCCCCTGGCAAACGCCTGAGGGCTGGGCACTCAACAAAAACAAAAAGCCCGCGTAACAATAAAAACGAGCAAGCAACGACTTTGCAGGGGAGCTTCGGCTCCCCTTGTCGTTTCCGCCCCTGCCCATTTCGCGGCCTCCTACACCATCCCGTCACTAAATGCTAGAATCCCCGCCCATCATGCGGTCACTCCTGGTATGACCGATCATCCCTTCATACAGTGCATCCCATGCTGAAGAAGCTGTTCCAGTCTTTTCGTCCCCCGGCCCGTCAGGTCCACCATCAACGAAGCACGCCCGAAGTGCTTAACAGCGGCGCCCATGGCCTGCAGCGTCAGCAGTTCAGCCGCCATGCCGTCGGCATCGTCGAGCGCCTGCAGCAGGCCGGCTATCAGGCCTACCTGGTTGGCGGTTGCGTACGCGACCTGTTGCTGAACATAACCCCCAAGGATTTCGACGTCGCCACCAGTGCCACGCCGGAGCAGATCCGCGCGGAATTCCGCAACGCCCGCATCATCGGTCGGCGTTTCAGGCTGGTGCATGTGCATTTCGGCCGAGAAATCATCGAAGTCGCCACCTTCCGCGCCAACCACCCGGAAGACGACGAAACGGCGACCAGCCATCATTCGTCGCGTAACGAGAGCGGCCTGATCCTGCGGGACAACGTATACGGCACCCTGGAAGAAGACGCCCAACGGCGGGACTTCACCATCAACGCGCTGTACTACGATCCGGTCAGCGACCGTATCCTGGATTACGCCAATGGCGTTCATGACGTACGCAACCGCCTTGTACGGCTGATCGGCGAGCCTCGCCAGCGGTATCAGGAGGACCCGGTGCGGATGCTTCGCGCGGTGCGCTTTGCCGCCAAGCTGGATTTCGGCATCGAGCGTCACACCATGCTGCCGATTCGCGAAATGGCCGAGCTGCTGCAGGATATCCCCGGCGCCCGGCTGTTCGAGGAAGTGCTCAAGCTGTTCCTGTCCGGCCAGGCAACCGATACGTTCGAAATGCTGGTGGATCTGAACCTGTTCGAGCAGATGTTCCCGGCGAGCGCCGATGCGCTGGAGCACAATCCTACCTACACCCACACGCTGATTCGCAACGCGCTGGTCAATACCGACCTGCGCGTGCAGCAAGGCAAGCCGGTAACACCGGCGTTCCTGTTCGCCGCCCTGTTGTGGCCAGCCCTGCCGGCGCGCGCGTTGCAATTGCAGGCCAAGGGCATGCCGCCGATTCCGGCGATGCAAGAGGCCGCCCACGACGTTATCGCCGAGCAATGCCAATACATTGCTATCCCGAAGCGATTCACCTTGCCCATCAAGGAAATCTGGGACATGCAGGAGCGCCTGCCACGGCGTAGCGGCAAACGCGCCGACGCCCTGCTGGACAACCCACGCTTCCGGGCGGGGTATGACTTCCTGCTGCTGCGCGAAAGCGCCGGTGAGCAGACCGACGGCCTGGGCGACTGGTGGACTGACTATCAGGAAGCCGCGGACGCGGAACGCCGTAACATGATTCGTGACCTGGGCAGCCGGGACGACGCCTCTGTTACCGGCGCGCCCGTGCGCAAAAAACGCCGTAGCAACAGCCGGCGCAAAGGCGACAGCTTCGCCGAATGAACGCCACCGAACGGGTTTTCATAGGGCTGGGCAGCAATCTGGCGGACCCCGCCGCGCAGCTGCGCCAGGCCGTCGAAAGCCTGGGCCGATTGGCGGGCTGCTCGCTGGCCGGCGTGTCGGGGCTGTACATGAGTGATTCGCTGTTACCGGGGCAGCCGCGATACAGCAACGCCATCGTCGCGCTGGACACCAGCCTCCAGCCGTTGGCCCTGCTGGATGCGCTGCAGGCGATCGAGAACGAACAGGGCCGCGTGCGAGCCGAGCGTTGGGGCCCCCGCACCCTGGACCTGGACATCATTCTGTTCGGCGGGCTGCAACTGGACGAGCCCCGACTGCGCGTGCCTCACTACCATTTGCACGCCCGCCCGTTCGTGCTTTATCCCTTGGCCGAACTGGTCGGTGAGGGGTTTGTGTTGCCAGACGGCCGGGGCCTCGCGGCTCTGCTGGGCGATTGCCCCTTCGTAGGCCTGGAGCGGGTAGGCGACCTGGCGTAACGGCCAACCGCTGGCTGGCGCCCTGCCGCGGTAACACAGGTAACACCCAAGTGCGCCGCCCCGATTGACTTCCCAAGGGTGGCTCACGACTATAGGCGGCCTGCCGGCTTCCCGACAGGCACGAACCGGTAACTGGAGGCACCTGCCAGCCTCTGCCTTGCGTATGCCTGCGCGCCGTACCGAGAGACACGTGTTGCCTCGCGCCATCGCGAGGCCGACCGAGGATTGGAATTCATGCCAGCGATAACCCTGACCACCTTGAGCGCCCTGAAGGCCAAAGGTGAAAAAATAACAATGCTGACCTGCTACGACGCTACCTTCGCTCGGGCGGCCAGCGACGCAGGGGTTGAAATACTGCTCATCGGGGACTCCCTGGGCATGGTGCTTCAAGGCCATGACAGCACCCTCCCCGTCACCAACGCCGAGATGGCCTATCACACCGCCTGCGTAAAACGCGGTAACACCGACGCGCTGATTCTCGCCGACTTGCCCTTCATGGCCTGTGCCACGGTCGAGCAAGCGTTCGCCAACAGCGCCGCTCTGATGCAAGCGGGCGCGCACATGGTGAAGGTAGAAGGCGCCGCCTGGCTGGGCGAGACCATTCGCTTGCTGGCCGAGCGCGGCGTGCCGGTATGCGCGCACATGGGCCTTACGCCCCAGTCGGTGAACGTGCTGGGCGGTTACAAGGTACAGGGCCGCCTCGAAAGCCAGGCTCGGCAAATGCGCGCCGACGCCATTGCCCTGCAAGACGCCGGGGCGGCAATGATCCTGCTCGAATGCGTGCCAAGCGAACTCGCTTCGGAAATCACCCAAGCCGTTCGCGTGCCAGTCATCGGTATTGGCGCGGGGCCCGCTACCGACGGCCAGGTGCTGGTGCTGCATGACATGCTCGGGCTTTCCCTGAGCGGCCGCGTGCCGAAGTTCGTCAGGAATTTCATGGCAGGCCAACCCGACATCCAGAGCGCGCTGCGGGCGTACGTCGCCGCGGTCAAGGATGGAAGCTTCCCCGCCCCCGAACACGGATTCAGCGCATGAACACAGTAAAGACGGTACTCGAACTCCGCGCCGCCGTGGCACGGGCGCGCGCCGAAGGCAAACGCATCGGCTTCGTACCCACCATGGGCAACCTTCACAGCGGCCATGTGGCGCTGGTGACCAAGGCATGCCAGCGCGCAGACTTCGTGGTCTCGAGCATCTTCGTGAACCCGCTGCAGTTCGGCGCCAACGAAGACCTGGACAGCTATCCCAGAACGCTGGCCGCGGACCAGGAAAAACTCCTGGAGGCCGGCTGCAATCTGTTGTTCGCGCCTTCGGTAAGTGAAATGTACCCCGGCGGAACCACCACTCAAACGCGGGTCAGCGTGCCAGAGCTGTCGCAGGAGCTGTGCGGCGCCAGCCGGCCCGGGCATTTCGAAGGCGTGGCGACGGTGGTCAGCAAACTGTTCAACATGGTGCAGCCAGACCTCGCCGTGTTTGGCCAGAAAGACTACCAGCAGCTTGCCGTGATCAAAGCGATGGTGCGGGATCTGAACATGCCCATCCAGATCATCGGCGAGCCGACCGTGCGCGCCGAGGATGGCCTGGCGCTGTCTTCGCGAAACGGCTATCTCAGCCCCGAGCAGCGCGCGATCGCCCCGGCGGTTCATCGTAGCCTTAAGGCCATATCCGTGGCGTTGGCCCAGGGGAACCGTAACTTGCAGGCCTTGATGACCGAGCACCGCAAGCAGATCGTGGACAGTGGCATGCGGCTCGATTACCTGGAAATCCGCCATGCCGACACGTTGCGAGCAGCCACCGAACATGACCATGAGCTGGTCATCCTCGCCGCTGCCTACCTGGGCACCACTCGTTTGATCGATAACATTCGGGTAAGCCTGGGCGCCGCTGCCTGAGGAAAACGTTATCCCCTGGAGCGCAACAGCCTCCTGCCCCCGCGTGACATAAGATAGTATCGGAAACGCTTGGATGCAGGCGCAGACAGCGCGCTGCTCAAGCGTTACCGTGAAGCTATGGCCAATCGCTGCCTTGTGGTCTGGCAGCATAAATACAAAGCAACCGGCCGCCCCCCGTAGTGTCCAAGAGGCTGACCAAGTAAAAGGAAACTTGCAGAGATGGCGTACTACCGCAATCCTCATGACGTGACCACCCTCCCCGCCTGGCAGGCGCTCAAAGAGCACCGCGCCGCCATGCAGCATTTCAGCATGCGCGAAGCCTTCCAGGCCGATCCCGAGCGCTTCGGCAGTTTTTCGCTGAGCGCCTGTGGCCTCTTCCTCGATTACTCCAAGAACCTGATCACCAAGGAAACCCGTGACCTGCTGGTGCAGCTGGCCAACGAGGTCAAGTTGTCCGAAGCGATCAATTCGATGTTCGACGGGGAGATCCTGAACGCTTCCGAAGGCCGGCCTGCCTTGCATACCGCCTTGCGTCGCCCGATCGGCGACAAGCTCAAGGTCGGCGGCACCAACATCATGCCCGAAGTGCACAAGGTGCTGGGCCAGATCACCGAGCTCGTAACCCGCATCCATGACGGCCTGTGGCGTGGGTACACCGAAAAACCAATCACCGACGTGGTGAACATCGGTATCGGTGGCTCCTTCCTGGGCCCCGAGCTGGTTTCCGAAGCCCTGTTGCCCTATAGCCAGAAAGGCGTGCGTTGCCATTACCTGGCCAATATCGATGGCAGTGAATTCCACGAACTGTCAGCCAAACTGCGTGCGGAAACCACGCTGTTCATCGTGTCGTCCAAATCCTTCGGCACACTGGAAACCCTCAAGAACGCCCAGGCGGCGCGCGCGTGGTACCTGGCCCAGGGTGGCTCGGAGGCCGAGCTGCATCGCCACTTCATCGCGGTGTCCAGCAACAACGCGGCCGCTGTAGCCTTCGGCATTCGTGAAGAAAACATCTTCCCGATGTGGGACTGGGTAGGCGGCCGTTATTCGCTATGGTCCGCCATTGGCCTGCCCATTGCCCTGTCCATCGGTACCGCGAACTTCAAGGAGCTGCTGTCCGGTGCCCACACCATGGACCAGCACTTCCAGACCGCGCCGTTCGCCCGCAACATGCCGGTGCTGCTGGCTCTGCTCGGGGTGTGGTATGGGAATTTCTGGGGCTCGCAAAGCCACGCGATCCTGCCGTACGACCACTACCTGCGCAACATCACCAAGCATTTGCAGCAGCTGGACATGGAATCCAACGGCAAGAGCGTGCGTCAGGATGGCTCCCCCGCTGTCACCGACACAGGCCCGGTGATCTGGGGCGGCGTGGGCGCCAACGGGCAACACGCCTATCACCAGTTGCTGCATCAAGGCACTCAGCTGATCCCGGCGGACTTCATCGTTCCGGTGGTGAGCTTCAACCCGGTTGCCGACCATCATCAGTGGCTGTTTGCCAACTGCCTGTCCCAAAGCCAGGCCCTGATGCTGGGCAAGACCCGCTCCGAAGCCGAGGCCGAATTGCGCGGCAAGGGCGTGGCGGAGGCTGAGGTCGAGCGGCTGGCACCGCACAAGGTGATTCCGGGCAACCGGCCCAGCAACACCCTGGTTGTCGAGCGCATCAGCCCTCGGCGTCTGGGCGCGCTGGTGGCCATGTACGAGCACAAGGTATTCGTGCAAAGCGTGATCTGGGGCATCAACGCCTTTGACCAATGGGGCGTCGAGCTGGGCAAGGAGCTGGGCAAGAACGTGTACCAGCGTTTGATCGGGGACGTGGAAGAGCCCGCAGAGGACGCTTCCACCCAAGGCCTGATCGACTTCTTCCGCAGCCGCCATCGCGGCTAAGCGCTGGATGATCGAGGCTTTCCGGCGCAAGGTCGAACGTCAGGTGCTGAGCCTGACCGGCCTGGCGCTGGGGCAGCTGGATCTGCGCTCCCCAGCGGGCGACCCGGGTTTGTTCGGCCCGGGCTCGGTCTGCTGGGAGGTCCATGGCGACTTCACCGCCATGCTCATCGGCGGCATTCGCGCGCTTCTCTTGCAAATGCTGCACCCCCTGGCGCTCGCCGGCGTATGGGACCACTCCAACTTCCGCGAAGACATGCTAGGCCGCTTGCGCCGCACCGGGCAATTCGTTTCGGGTACCACCTACGGCTCGACCCAGGACGCGCAGTGGCTTATCGAGAAAGTGCGCTGCATCCACCTCAAGGTGACCGGAACCGCCGACGGCCAGCCATACGCGGCCAGCGATCCCCGATTGCTGACCTGGGTGCATGTAGCCGAAGTAAGTAGCTTCCTTGCCGCCCACTTGCGTTACTGCGACCCGGCCCTGAGCCCGGCGGCGCAGGACCAGTACTACGGGGAAATCGCGCTCATTGCCGAACGCCTGGGCGCCGAGGATGTGCCGCGCTCGCGTTATGAGGTGGAACGGTACCTTCAGGCGATGCGGCCTTCGCTTCGCTGTGATGCCCGCACGCTTGAGGTGGTACGGCTGTTACGCGCCGCTCCCGCGCCGAGCCGGCTGGCCAAGCCCGTGGGCCAGCTGATGCTACATGCCGGGATTGGCCTGTTGCCTCCATGGGCGGCATCAATGCTGGCCCTGGAGCAATCGCTGGCCTCGCAAACGCTAGTACGTGCCAGCGTCAGGTGTACCGCCCCGTTCCTGCGCTGGGCCGTTCGTGACGGTTCGCGCCATCGCGCAAGCCAACGCATGGGGCTGGCCCGATAGCGCCAGCCCACGTAGGCGCACCGCCCGCAAATATGCCAACATGCGCCCATTCCGCAGCATCCAGCCTCCCCGGGCCTTACCAATAACAATGAGGATCGAAGCGCATGAAAGAGGTCGTTATCGTCGCCGCCAAGCGCACCCCTGTGGGCAGTTTCCAAGGTGCCCTGGCCACTGTACCGGCGGTAGAGCTGGGGGCGACCGTTATCCGTCAGCTGCTCGCCGATACCGGCGTGACACCCGCCGAGGTCGATGAAGTCATCCTGGGCCAGGTCCTCACTGCCGGTGCCGGCCAGAACCCGGCCAGGCAGTCTTCCATCACGGCCGGCTTGCCGTCCTCCGTGCCGGCCATGACCGTGAACAAAGTATGCGGCTCCGGCCTCAAGGCGCTGCACCTGGCCACCCAGGCAATCCGCTGCGGCGACGCGGACGTGATCATCGCCGGTGGGCAGGAAAGCATGAGCCTGGCCAATTACGTGCTGCCCGGCGCCCGCACCGGGCTGCGCATGGGGCATGCCACGATGGTCGACACGCTGATAAGCGATGGCCTGTGGGACGCCTTCAATGATTACCACATGGGCATCACGGCAGAGAACCTGGTAGAGAAATACGGTATCAGCCGAGAAGACCAGGACACCTTCGCCGCTGCGTCGCAACACAAGGCCGCCGCCGCCGTGGAATCTCGTAGGTTCCACAGCGAAATCACCCCGGTCAGCGTGCCCCAGCGCAAGGGCGACCCGCTGCAGATCGTGGACGACGAGCAACCGAGGGCTGGCACCACCGTTGAAGCCCTGGCCAAACTCAAGCCCGCGTTCATGAAAGACGGCTCCGTCACGGCGGGTAACGCTTCGTCGCTGAACGACGGCGCGGCGGCGGTTATCCTCATGAGCGCTGAGAAAGCCGAGGCGCTGGGCCTGCCGGTGCTGGCGCGGATTGCCGGTTACGCCAACGCCGGCGTGGACCCGGCCATCATGGGCATCGGCCCGGTGAGCGCCACCCGGCGGTGCCTGGAAAAGGCCGGTTGGGCGCTTGAAGACGTGGACCTGATCGAAGCCAACGAAGCCTTCGCGGCCCAGGCCCTGGCGGTGTCCCGCGAGCTGGGCTGGGACATGAACAAGGTCAACGTCAACGGCGGCGCGATCGCGCTTGGCCACCCCATCGGCGCCTCTGGCTGCCGCGTGCTGGTGACCCTGCTACACGAAATGATCCGCCGCGACGTGAAGAAGGGGCTGGCCACGCTTTGCATCGGAGGCGGCCAAGGCGTCGCCTTGGCCATCGAGCGCCCCTGAAGAGCGGCAAGCTGCCAGCTGCAAGCAGGAGCGCCGCGTATTGCTCTTGCTTGCGGCTTGCCCCTTGAAGCTTGCGGCTCCAAGCCCACGGGCTTGGGCAAGCGCGGCGGGAACCCAGCGGCTGCTTTACACTCCAACGCACCTTTCCCTGAATAAGCGAAGCCGACATGCCTGTCAGATTGCTACGCGTCGGCGCCGGGGTGCTGATCGCCCTTGGCCTGTATGCCCTGCTTGGGTTTTGGGTCGCGCCGGTCCTGGCCCTGCGCATTACCAATGACAAGCTGGCCGAACTGGCGACGGTGCCGGCGCGGCTCGAACAGATCCGCTTCAACCCCTTCACCTTTGAGGCGCAGCTGTTGGGGCTGAGGTTCGGCGAAGTCGGCGCCGAACAGGTCGGTTTTCAGCGGCTGGCCGCCAACCTGCAGGTGGATAGCCTATGGCGTCGGCAGGTGCACTTGGCGAGCCTGGAGCTGGTACAGCCAAAGGTACAGGTGCTGATCGCGGCCGACGGCACGCTGAACCTGGCTGGCCTGTTCAAGCCCTCCAATGCCCCCGAGCAGCCAGCAAACACTCAAGACGACACACCGTTCCCTGTGACCATCGATACGCTGACCTTGAGTCAGGGCTATGTGCACTTCCGCGATTCGCGCTCCAAGGCGCCTGTGGAATTCACCTACGATGCGATGGATTTCCAGCTCAAGCACCTGACCACGCTTCCCAAAGGGGATGCGGAGATGGCGCTGACCGCGCGCGGCCCTCTGGTGGGCAAGCTCGAATGGGCCGGGCGTTTTTCACTGTTCCCGTTCACCTCCAGTGGCCACCTCACCCTCACCGATGCCCCTTTGCAAACCTGGTGGCCCTACGTACAAGCCGCCGCGCCGTTGAAGCTTGCGCACGGCCAGGTCAGCGCCGACCTCGCTTACACCCTGGACCTGAGCCAGCAGGCTCAGGTAGTGGTCAACAACGCCCGGCTGAGCCTTGCCCCCTTCGCGATGAGCGGCCCCGACGGCAAGCCACTGTTGAGCCTGCAAGGCCTGAACGTCACGGGCGCCGGTTTTGATCTTGCCAAGCGCCAGGTCACCCTGCCCAGCATCGCGGTCAAGCAGCTGGAAACCTGGGCAGCCCGCGAAGCCGACGGCCAACTCAATTGGCAGCGCTTGTTCAGTTCGCCCCAACAACCCGCTGCGGCGCAGCCCGCTCCGGCGAACGACGCCGCCGACCAACCGTGGCGGATCAGCGTCAAGGATGCACGCTTGACCGAGGCCCGCATCCACCTCGAGGACCTAGCGGGTGCCGAGCCGGTGGAACTGGAGCTTGCGCCGCTGAATGTGCATGTGGGCAATTACGACACGTTGAACGCTCAGCCCGTGCAGCTGGACATTGATACCGGCGTAGGCCGCCAAGGCAAGCTGCAAGCCAAGGGGCAATTGTCGTTGAACCCTGTGGCCGCGGAATTGGCCGTAACCACGCGGGACATCGACCTGCGTATCGCTCAGGCCTATATCACGCCGTATATCCGCCTGGAACTGCGCAGCGGGATGCTCGACAGTGATCTTCACGTTGCCTTGAGCAGTACCGCGCCGCTGGCCTTGCGCGTGGATGGCAAGGCGCAGGTCAATCAGCTGCATACCCTGGACACGCTCAAGTCCCGGGACTTTCTGCGCTGGGCCAGCCTGAATCTGGACGGTATCGACTATCGCCATGGCGAGGGGTTGAGCATCGATCAGGTTACCTTGGCGCAGCCCTACGCCCGCTTCATGATCAACGAAGATCGCAGCACCAACATCGATGACCTGCTGGTACCGCAGCCAGCCACCGCGGCAAAAGCACAGGGGGCCAGCGAGCCATCGAAACCCTTGGCCATACGTATCGGCGGCATCGCCTTCACCGACGGCTCGGCCAACTTCGCCGACTTCAGCCTCACCCCCAACTTCGCTACCGCGATCCAGCAACTGACCGGCAAAGTGGGCACGCTGGATAACCAGCGGCCGCTCGCGGCTCGGGTGGACATCAAGGGCCGCGTGGACCGCTACGCGCCCGTCACGATCGAAGGCAGCCTGCGGCCGTTCGACCCCCTCACCAGCCTGGACATCGCCACGCATTTCCGGCGGGTAGAACTCACCACGCTTACGCCCTACTCCGGGAAGTTCGCGGGGTACCGTATTCGCAAGGGCCGACTGGACCTGGACCTTCATTACCAAATCACCAAAGGCCAGCTTAAAGCCGATAACAACCTCGTGGTGGAGCAACTGGAGCTGGGCGAGAAGGTCGACAGCCCGGATGCGGTCAACCTGCCTATCAAGCTGGCGATCGCGCTGCTCAAGGACAGCCACGGGCGGATCTCCATTGCCCTCCCCGTTTCCGGGGACCTGAACAACCCTCAGTTCAGTGTGATGCCAGTGGTGTGGCAAACCTTGCGCAACCTCATGGTACGCGCGGCCCAGGCACCGTTCCGGCTGCTGGGGAGCCTGGTGCCAGGCGGCGGCGAGGACCTGGGTACGGTTACCTTCGCGCCGGGTAGCAGCGAACTGGACGCCCAGGCGCAGGCAGACTTGCTGAAGGTAGCCAGCGCCCTGACTCAGAAGCCAGAGCTGCGCCTGGAAGTAGAAGGTGCGAGCGCGGCGGCCAGCGATGGGCCGCTGATCGCCATGCAGCGGCTGGAACGGGAATACCAGGCCATGTGGTACAAGATCCTGCAACGCCGCGGGGACAAGGTGCCCGCGCAGGCCGCCCAGATCACAGTGCCCGAAGAAGAAAAGCCAGCCTTGCTGGAAGGGATCTACCGCACCCGGTTGAAACAGCAACCCCCGGCGGATTGGCAGGCCCTGGATACCGCCGCGCGGCGAGAAAAACTCCAGGCCGCGGTGATCGACTCATGGCGCGACAGCAACGCCCTGCTCCGCCAGCTGGGGCAGGCGCGGGCCGCCAGTATCAAAGACTTCATGGTCGCTCAGGGCAAACTGGCCGATGACCGTGTGTACTTGATCGATGCCCGGCTGGAAACACCCGGGCCTGGTGGTCGGGTTACCAGCCTGTTGCACCTGGACGTAGCGCCATAGCTTCCGAACGCCAGCCCAAGGCCTTACCCGGCCTGGAATGAAAAAGCCCCGCATCAAGCGGGGCTTCTTTTTCCAACTCAGGTATCAGTTGGTTTTCAGGCCATCAGCCGAAACGGCTTTAACGCCTTTGATTTTTTTGGTGATCATGACCGCGGTGTCTTTCTGAGCTTCGCTCAGGGCAACGGTAGAGGACAGGGAAACCACACCCTTGTTGGTTTCTACTTTTATGTCAGTGCCCGGAATGCCTTTTTCGGTAACCAGGTCGGATTTGACCTTGGTGGTGATCCAGGTATCGGAGGTCGCTTCCTTGGCCTGCTCCACTTCACCTGCTGCCAGCATCATTGGCGATTGCGCGGCTTGAGTGGTTTGGGCAAAGGCGACGTTGGTCAGGCCCATCGCCATGACGGAAGCAGCAGCGGCAGCGATAGCGAGTTTTTTCATGGGAGTCACTCCTGTTCTTTTGGATATCCCGTAGCCTGTTGGCCACTGAGTGATAGTAATGTTGCAGTACCCATGCCAACGTTTCGCTTGTAATTTTCTCTTTTAAAAACAGTGACTTGAGATTTTCATCAGCGGAATGCCATCGTGCAACCTGCAATCCATGCCGAAAATTTGCGTGCAAGTTGCAGGTACATAAACCGTATAGCCGGCAAAAAAAAGCCCCGCCGAAGCGGGGCCTTTCTTCATGCTGCAGTCAGCCGATCAAACGCCCGAGGCTTCCGCCGCCGGTACGTCCTTGATCGAAAGCTTGATACGGCCGCGGTTGTCCACGTCCATTACCAGCACTTTCACTTCCTGGCCTTCCTTGAGCACGTCGGTCACTTTCTCTACGCGCTGATCGCTCAGCATGGAGATGTGAACGAGGCCATCCTTGCCCGGCAGGATGTTCACGAACGCGCCGAAGTCGACGATACGCTCAACCTTGCCAACGTAGATCTTGCCGATCTCGGCTTCCGCGGTGATGCCCAGAACGCGCTGACGCGCGGCTTCCGCGGCTTCCTTGGTTTCGCCGAAGATCTTGATCGAGCCGTCGTCTTCGATGTCGATCGAAGCCTTGGTTTCTTCGCAGATGGCACGGATGGTCGCGCCGCCTTTACCGATGACGTCACGGATCTTGTCGG
>Ga0265797_10003547_pt1 | contig 24826 bp, 25 predicted proteins | sample P2T30metagenome_FD_192433 | JGI IMG/M metagenome (GOLD analysis project Ga0265797, IMG submission 192433) | Plant litter microbial communities from East Loma Ridge, Irvine, California - P2 T30 | ecosystem: Environmental > Terrestrial > Plant litter > Unclassified | place: USA: California... | reverse complement strand
AAGCCGGGATATTAAACGCGTAAGCACACTTTCGAATCGAGGTATATTCGCCGTTACGGTACGCCGCTAGGGCGGTAGTAAGCGTATCTTCGGAATAGGTAGGCATAATAAAGAAGAAAGCAAGAAGGTCGCGTAGAAAATTCGTCTAAACGCGAAACTAGCGCGCGGGACTGTCCGAACTCCCGTACTGTCCGAACTCCCCTACAATGACGTTACAGCCAAGTCGCAATTCGAACAGAAACGTTCTGAGGTCTAAGATCACAAAGCGCCGAACTACACACACAGTCGCCATGATCGCACCATGTCTTCCAATACAGTGTATCTGGATGCTCTGCTTGTCGATTCTATTGAGCACTGCTTCAGCCACTATTCAGCTCCATCACGGATCACCGCACTCTCAAAGATCGAGACAGGTCGCTCGAGACTCGGAAACATCACCGGCATCTACCTACATGCATTACCGGAATGTCGCTTACTATGTTGTAAGTCTCACTGCTCTTTTCAAATCACTTGGTCGCTCGCCACTGACACAACAGTAGAATTGGGCCGTGTACGGTCGAAACCATCAACCTCAAGATATACCTGTCGACGAACTCACCCACGTTCTATACGCTTTTGCTAACGTTCGTCCTTCGACTGGCGAAGTGTACCTTTCGGATGAATGGTCAGATACGCTCAAGCACTACTCCACCGATACCCGGAATGACACCGGCACAAACCTGTACGGTTGCTTAAAGCAAATGTACCTCCACAAGAAGCGGAACCGGAATCTCAAAGTCCTTCTGTCCATCGGTGGCTGGACTTATAGCTCTAATCTCGCCGCACCTGTATCGACGAGTGAAGGCAGACAGATCTTCGCACAAAGTGTTGTCACCCTGCTTAAAGATCTTCCATTCGATGGTGTCGATATCGATTGGGAATATCCCGCATCCCTGGAAGAGGGTGCGAACTTGGTCTCACTGTTGGCAGTGACACGCAAGGAACTTGATGTCTACTCTGCATCATTGGTATCGAAGCCTCATTTCCTGCTGACAGTCGCATCTCCAGCTGGACCTCAGCATTTTCTCAACTATCAGTTTCGGGAAATGGACAAGTATTTGGACTTCTGGAACCTCATGACGTACGACTATGCTGGCTCTTGGAACAATGTGTCTGGACATCAAGCTAATGTTTTTCCCTCGGAGTTGATTCCAACAGCGACGATGTTCAATAGCGACACCGCAGTCAAGCATTATCTAAGCCAGGGCGTGCCTGCGGGAAAGATTGTCATGGGCATGCCATTATATGGCCGTGCGTTTCTGGAGACAGCTGGTCCAGGGAGCTCTTTCAACGGAGTCGGAGAAGCTGATCCCGACCACGGCAGCTGGGAGAGCGGTGTTTGGGAATATAAGGTGAGAGCATCGATGGCTTTGTGTTCTTCTCTCCCGATGACTGTGAACAAGGATGCCACCTGGCACTCGTCATGCTCCGCTCGATCCGTCTACTTGATACATGTGAAGCACCTGGCAGCTAAGAGATCATTCCAGGCACTACCTCGTTTGGGGTCTCAGATATCTCACGATCACACGGCCGTTGCATCCTGGTCTTATGACAACGTGAGTCGGACTATGGTCTCCTACGATACGCCTGAGATCGTGAACAGAAAACTTGAGTACATCAAGGCTAACGGCCTGGGTGGATCGATGTGGTGGGAGACGTCCGGCGATCGTCCAAAGTGCAGTAATGACAGCCTGATCTGTGTCGCAGCTCGCGGTCTTGGTGGACCTCAGGCCGAAGACCTAGAGTTTCGTCAAAACTGCTTGGAATACCCCCAAAGCAGGTATCTCAACTTGAGAAGAGGTATGCCTGGCGAGTGATGAGATTGACCGTGGTTTGGGTCTGGACGGACGAAGCGCCGAATGTGGCAAATTTCGGTTGACAAACCTCAATCTTGTTTATGAGCCGCAACCGGCTTGAATTGCTTCGGTAAATACGATGAATTACATTGCACAGTCATTTCAATCATTGCTTGAGCCGTCCACGGGTTGCTCTTGGTCTGATCGTTCCAAGCTCTCGACACGCTCATAACACCTGACTGCTTTTGAACTTCTTACGTTTAACTTACATTGACGTTCAAGTGATAACGTTAACTTACTGTACTTACAGTAACTTGAGTCAAAGCATGATCCCGTTGCCTTTGGATTTCTGCACCTCTTAAGCTCTGATGGCACAATAACGTCATGATGTCAAGCCGCGTCCTTTGTCAAGTCTATTCAAGATTCAACGTTTCCAATTGATCCAAGATCGTCCCAGGCACGTAGAACAGACGACTTATCGGTCTTGACACAAGAACTGAATTAATGTCAAGCAGTAACGGTACAGTATCCATTCTTCTTATTGTACATATTCAATGTTACGTACGGCTGAACCCTCTCCGGTTTGATGCTTCAGACGACTTTGTCGTGGACCAGACAAGCTCTCCTGCAAATCTTCGCGAACCAATCTGACGTGACCCTTCCCTTCCCTCTTTCTTCCTTACACTGTCTTAAATCAACGCACGACTCAACAAGACTGCGATCAAAACGAGATTGAATCCGACTCCAGTCCTTGAAGCACGGCTGCTATGCGCTCCTTGAAAGCTTGGCTGTGTGGGCGTTGCTGTGAGTATCCAGTTCCAGCTTGTACCTGTGGTTTTGGCTCCATGAATATACGAGGCATTAGAACCGCAGGTGGCTGCGGGCAAGAGCGCTTTGCCAGAGACTGGAGGCGGACGGGTAGCCGATCCTTGTGCGATAGAGCTTGCTGATGAATTGACAGAAGAAGAGCCAAGTCCATAGCTTCCAATACATGGCGCTTCGCTTAAATTGTCTTGACCAGCTACTTGTGTGCTTGAGTCGCTTGTCATTGTAGACAATTGTTTATACGGATCATTTCGTTGGTTTCCAAGGCCAGTCGTGGAATCTGAGCTCGAGCTCAGGGGTTTTAGTGTTAGTTGAGATCTCGTTGCTTTGCCATCCAGCGTTGTCACCAAGGTCTTGGTCGTCGATACGAGAGTTGTCACGGTCATTGTAGTAGACCGAGTAGTGAAAGGCAGACAAGCGCCCGCAAAGTCGCTGCCAAGCACACTGGGCGAGAGTCGACAGTGTCCCCCGATACACGGACTCTCTTGTGCATCATTCAAAGCACTCAACTCGTGAGCAGAGACCGAAGGACGGCAGATGACGATGAATGTAGCCAAACAGGACATCAGGATATGTGTTAGCATTGTTGATGAACGCAAGTTTGCGGAGATCTGGCAGCGTGAAGCTTCAGAACAGGACTCTTGTAGTATTTAGTGAGAACCAATGACATACTATGACACTCGAGGAATAGCTCAGTACAGTATCAAGGTCCGGCCCCATCTTGGTCGTTTTGTGACTGTCGCTACAAATAGATCTCTTCAGGCGGATGCAAAAAGGCAAAGGCCTCGAACCAGGATAAAAATAACTTGTTGACATGTCAAAAATGCCAAACCATGGCTTTGTTGACTCTATTTTCGTCGCAAGCCTCTCCATATACCGTGAAACATCAATCCACTACACTCAGTCCCTAGCTATCGAGGGTCCCTACCTACATTTCGCGCTAGCAGATACTTCCACCTTGAACCTGTACCGCTCCGCGACAACGCATTTTCTTTATTCACAGTAGATCCCAATAGCTTCTCCAAGATATCGGGCTTCGATAGAGTATAATCATGCATCACCTGATGTGCGTGTTGGTCGTGCTGTTGCTTGTAGAAGCAGGCGACTCTCGTACGTCGCTGAGCACGGCACAAGGGTAACGCGATCTCACACGCTAAAAGCGCATCACTCGTCGTCGAAATAGACATTGCTACATCCTCCACATCTCAACGGCCGATCTGCAGCCAGCAGAGTCTTGCGAACAACGTGGCGTGAACGCTTTGCAGGGGTGGTAATCTTTCCTGTCGGTACTTCGAAGCGGGCGAGCTGAGGGGCCGCGCGACCGAAACAGCCCGTCTGGCTGGCGGCTGGCGGGCTAAACCTGGAATTTGGGCGCTACGAAGTACCGAACCATACTTTTCAAACCCCTGCAAAGTGCTTACTATTCCAGGTTACTACAATCTGACTCGCATCTGGATGTTCTTCTCGATGTCGCGGAATGTATGAGGTGTTTTTGGGAAGCCCACGGCTCGGCAAGCAAGCGTATAGCAGGATGCAACAGCCAGCCGGTCGCGCAGCTGGGACGAGAAGGCGCACTCCACGGCTCGTGGTACTGCCAAATAAGGCCCGACCTATGCCTTTGTTATACTCTACGGATGCTCAAACGATCGGAGAAGCTGACGTGATGGATTGCGAATAAAGAGAACGCGTGGCAGTGGAAATATTCGTGGTGGAAGACGAAGTACCCCTTAGCGCGAATTCTGGGTAGGGAGCCTCAATAGCTAGGGATTGAGTGTATATAACGAAGACAAGGACGAGTCGAGTGACTGTCACCCTTCAGTCCACTCGACTTATCTGGCAGCCATGTCTGACATCAATGTGACAGCTTCTTCTGGCCCTGTCGAAGGCAAACCCTGCAAGTCAGAGTTCAAAGAGCCACATCCGAACATACAGACTTCTAATGGTGACGCTCAAGTTGATCAGAGATTCGACTTTCCCCCACTCCCTGATGACTTTGGCGAATCGCCGTGTTTGGTTGGTGCAATACATGGTGAATCTCATTCTCTCTTGCTGACTCGATATTCTCGCAACCAGGAACCCTTCTTGAGCAACGAATGGCTTTTGTCGAGAAACGAAGATCTGCAACGGCTGCTTATAGAGCAAGGCAAGCGACAGCAAGGCCAGGCGTTAATCTTCAACAACGTCTGGGGTATGCTTAGTCGCACAACTAAGACCAACGAAGCTCTACAGTCAGAGTGGCACGAGCTCGTTACCCAAAATCACCGATTGAGGAGTGACTTTGCGACTGCCCAATACGCTGTGGCTGTGGAACGTTATCATCAGACGGCTGCTCGGAACAATATCACGATCAAAGACGACCTCATTCAATCGCTTCGTAACGACCTCTCTACGCAGCGAGAGTTCAGAAAATTGCTGCAAGAGCAGCTTTTCCAAGTCACTCAAGCGCTGCTCGCCACAACGCATGCTCCGCAATCAGACGAAGCTACGAACGCTTTGAAAGAGTCCTACCAGGCCCAACTGAACGATAATGCAAGGCTTCGTAGGGAGTTGGAAGCAAGTAGGTCGCAACCTACGTTACTTGCCTCCAATTCGAACGTTTCTCCACCTCATGTACCGAGTATGTCTGGTCAAACCGCTCAGGCTTCAACGCAGATCGATCGTCGGACTCTACACCTTTTAACACTGAACACGGGAGTGGGACGAATTGACACCCCTCCACCAGCACCGTCAAGCGGATTCCAGCAAGCTACTATGACGGGCTCGCACCCGCAACTTGATGCGAACCAATTCCAGGCACAGAAAAGGAACTCGAAGAAGGGCAAAACCAGGTGACGAACTCGCAAGAATGTCATTTTGGAGGGAGGTACTTAGACTATCTCATATTCGGATATCGCACTGTATATTATCTTTGGGAACGGTATAAAGTCAAAGAATGCTCATTGCTTTCAATTCCGTATGAGTTGAGTAACTTAGATTGAATCTCTGAACCGTCAAACTTATGCAAGAAACACAAGTAACTTAGTCTGCATGCAATCCTACATATTTCAGCCCCTCTCGGACAACTTTATGGCTAACGATCCAATCGTTCACCACATCGCATTGCGGTTGAAATGTGGTCTCATGGGGTTGTGACTTATGCGATCACGATCAGCTTCTCGCATGTAGACCCTCGAACGATTTCTCGTGTGGGCATTGAAGTATGACCTCTGGGTCTCACACGTGAGCGTAGTCTGGAAAGTCGAGAAACGCTCCACAAATTCGCTCACAGCAGTGTTAGACCGTCGAGCATGACGTGTGGTCTCGGTATAGCTCACACTCTCGCTCTGATGGGTGATCTGTCTTGGTCTGCGATCGCAGTCTTGCCAATGTCTTACCGCAGACGCCTCTAAAGATGGACAATTCCTGCTTCCCCAGGCTGATCCCGCCGATAAATCCGAGGCTGGACGTTGAGATCGCGATTTAGTCTGAGCATGTGGTTCGCTTCGCAACTCCGGTCGCCAAGAGTCATGAGCTCTAGGCCATGCTTGAACTGAGATCGGCGCCCTTGTGTCGTCATGCCATTGCTGTCGATGCGGTACTGCATTACTACGCCTCTTGTATAACGTACCAAAATAGTCTTGTAGTAATGCTCGAGCTGTCCAGATTGTCTGGGGAACCTCAACTACCACGTCATAAGGCAGTCGAGTCGCTTTTACAGCGCAGATCTTCCCCTTCCTTGCTACGAGCACTTGGCAAACGGCAGTGGCCGTCCTCTTCCCTTCCGCACACAGAAGATGATATCGAACGACCGAAGTCGAAGAACGTCGACAGACAGAGCATGTCGACACGTGAGCATGGAAATTCTGGAGACAGTGTAATTCGGTCGCTGAAGGTAGACGAATAACGGCATCGACAGGTTCTGAATCGAAGTGGACATGGACCATCCTTGTGATAGCTGTGAGACTTCCACAAGGGTGCTGAAGGGGGGAAACAACTCTATATGTGTAGAGTACTGTACTGTACTGTACATAAACTTAGTGGCTTGACATGGGTTGCAGGTAAGGGCTGGTGATTATGTGGGCACTGCCGGTCGGATGATCATTCAAGGGCGATTTTGGGAGCATTGATATATGATCATCTCGTTCCAGCATGGAGACCACGAATGAAATTTGCTTCTTTTCACGCCCATGTGAAAAGCTGTGTTGCATAGATGTCTTGCTGTGATTGGCCTTGGTCCAAGCGGGAGGACATCTGCATCGTCTATTTCGCATCCAAGGGCGTTTACCCCGAGGCTTGCGCTGACATTGTTCACATCTTTTGTCACTCGAAGAGACATCCTCTTTGCATCCATGACAGAATTCGTCATCTGGCTGACGAGAATGCTCTTTATTGCCCAAGGTCTCGTCGTTTCGTATAGTCGCAGGTACACGTCTGGTTGGAAACACAGGAAGAACCGAGCTTCGTCCGGAGTTTACAATTCAATGACTCGGTCACCACTGCAATCAAAAGAGTAAGAAGAAAGGCTTCTCTGTTGTAGGTGTGCTAATTTTGACGCACCCTCATAGTTTCAACGTCTGGAGACCCTGACGACAGTCAATGCCAATGCATGCCCCACAAGCCTCCAGACTATACCCGAGGAAGAACCGGAGGAAAGGTCAGAAAAGATTGGGCATTAGAACGGGGACATCTTAGGGGTAAGGTTTGGGGTCATGTATATAATCAGTGGACCAAATTCTCTCTTAGGTGTAAATTGTAGTTGTATCTTGCACGCCCACCCATCTGACAAGCCAGGTGTTCTTGATTGATGTGGCTTTTTGGCCTGAGAATACTGTGATCTTTTGAAAGGGTCCAATTTGATGAAGTTGTAAATCGAACTAACTTACGTGGGTTGTTGCAGCCAAATGCTAGCGCCGCTGAGATTATGTCAAACTGATCAATGTAGCCATTGCGCATATTCTTTGAAGCTGGAGTGAGATCCCGGAAGATAGTTACACTCACGACTATCAAAAAGTCTTGCTTCAAGCGTTACCCAAAGCGTACCTTGTCAGGTTCTGCGGTGCTCATGCGGCTATTGCTGTGTCTCCTCAATCTCTTCGATCGCCTCCTTCCTGAGGGTGCTTCACTCGAGATCCTCTTTGCACCAGCAGTGCCCAGTGATACAGAGTTCCGCAAAATCTGTTCAAAACAGGCGCAGGTTGTCCTTAGAAGATCTATCTGCTCCCCGGAATAGAACGGGCTGGCCAAGTTTTGCGCTGCTGTCATCCATGCCATGCTTTGCGGGAAGCCGCTGAGTTCGCGTTGATATTCTCCCAGCTTCATACTGAGATTGACATATTCGTCTGGGTGTCTTACGAAGAAATAGACTCTCTTTCGAAACCTGTAGCAACCTGCGCAAACGTCAGTCGATCGGTCGATCGGCCCCAAAGACATGTGATCTTTGAAAAACTCGATCGGCTCGAGGCTGGTCTGCCTCAGAGCCATGAAGACTTTGGTGTAGTCGATGCGTGTTCTGATCTCGCCCTGGCAGATGTAAAAGCCGGAAGGATCGAACCTCGGTGCTTGTCTGAGCTCGAAGAAGAAGCAGGAAGCGAGGAGTGCAAGCTTGATCTCCCTTATCTCGTTATCGTGCCCACGTGTGACCACTTCGCGAGAGAGCTGCTCCATAGCTCTCAAGTCATCCAAGCGCGGCTCAGGGCCTGCCAGATCGACGTTCAGTCGGAAGTATCGTTTCTCGTCGTCGCGGCCGACATGGTTAAGCAGTTGCCTCCATGCCATCTCGCCGTCAAGGCCGGTGAGAAACGAGCGGCACAGACGTGGTATGAACTTTGAGTTGACTGTATGGTCTGGCGAGACCGCTTGTGGGGTTGTGACTGTCGCTGTTCTCCCAGTTCCCAGAGACAAGACCACGTCTTTGGGCGTCTCACGTGGCCAAATGCGATCGCACTCCCACAGCGCGATGCTGATGGGGTTGTTGTGTCGCAAAGCGCCGTCTTGGAACTTGCCCACGCCCGAGATCTTGGTCGGTGGAAAGAAGCTAAAAGGTCAGTGATAGTCATGAAGTTGTAGTTGGCAATATCTCATACCCTGGGGCCGCCGAAGTCGCACGTCCCCTGTTTATGCGTCAGTCAGAACGAGTGTGTTTATCGGTGAATCATCTCGACCCACGCTTGCCATACGAGTGGTTCGAGTGACGAGTCCTCCGGCCTGACGAGCCGGTAGCCTGTAGTCATATAAGCTTCAAAGGCCTGATCGTGATTCTGGTAGCATTATCTTACCACACTCCGGCTTCCTCAAAGAGCAGCCATTATAGTTCGTGAACAGCCGAGTTGATGTCGTGGCCGTCGTGGTCGCCGTGACCGCTACCTTGCAACGAGAAGTGCCTGTATCAGGATAATCGAACATCCTGAGGTGGTTTCCGAAACAGTCCTTCAAAATCTCTTCGAGGGCATCGGCTTTGTACATACTGTCCTGGAAAAGACAGCGGACGTACGAGCGGAGCTGACCTAGCGACGAAAATGCCGTCGTTACTGCTTTGGAAAAGCATCTCTCAGCAAGATGACGGAAGGTTTTGAGTGCGTCGGTGATGTCCCATAGCTTCACGAACAGAAAGAGGGCTTCCAGTCCTCCTGTAGAAGTGTCAGCGGATCTCTTAACAACGCATTGCGCACATACCAACACTAGTGCCCACCGCCAGATCGAAAAGATCTTGCACCTGACAGCTGCTGCCGAGGGACTTCTGCAATATGCCGATGAACTCCAGCGAGACGATGCCCCTCAACCCTCCACCATCCATCCCGATGACTCTCAGGCCTGCTGTGGGAGGTTTGAGGCGGACTAGAAGGTCCGCTCTGTTACCACAACAGAAGCAGTCGGTGAACTCGTAGGTGTACTCTTCCGAAGTTCTCCGAGTACCGAAGCGTTCCACGCACCGGTCGCATACGGCATGTCGGCACTTGAAGACGTGCTCTGGACGGCAGGTCAAGCAGTATGTGCAGAAGGTGTTGCTGTGGATGACACTGAAATACGGACGTATGCTTGCACTTTCGAGCGTCGTTTTGTGTAGTCTGGCTGCATTCAAGCCGTGCTCGCGCATCGCATCCCAACCGTATACAAATTTCCGAGCAACATAGGAGACCATCTGATCTCGCAGCACGCGGTCGGGGGCGGCCAGAGGAGAGCTTGCGTCTAGGCCCAGATAGCACTCGAAGCATATGTTCAGAGATCCTACGAAGAGTGTCTCAAAAATTTGTTTTGGAGAGAACACTTTGGGCTGATGTCAATGCCCCACGCAATTGTCTAACGGAGAAAAGGACGTACTTACCGTGTGCAGAAGGCGGATACGCTTGCATTAGTAGACTAGTGCCGATCAAAGATGCGACCGCGCCATATGCGAGATCATGGTGGTGCGCGGCTTGCAAGAAGGCGATCACACACTCCACAAAGTGCGACAGCGCAGGGATGCCTTGTCGACTCGCCAAAAGTAGACAGAAGCTTCTCCTTGGATGCTTCGCAGTTTGCGCCAAGCGCTGCGAAAACAGCGACGCAAGGTGTAGACCAGAAAATAGATGCATTCGCTCAGTCCTGGCGCTCAATGCTGCTCCGAGTACAGAGCCGAGAACAATACCGCGTAAGGGGATGTATCGTGCGCTACGTAGCGGCAGAGAAGATGTAGTCTCGACTCGCATGTTAGGGAATAGCTGACCGAGGCCGAATGCGTGGAACGATTCGGCAAATTTTGTGGATTCGCGCTTCGCCTGCTCGGCATCGCCACTTGGAGACAGGACAACGACAAGTCTAGTCGGCACTTGTGTTTCTGTCCCCTCGATGTTGGCGAGTGCCCAAGATTGCAGATGCTGCAGAACGCCGTCACAGCCGCCGACGTCCTCAGCGAATACGCATAGGACATCGATGAACGGCAGAAGGAGCTGCTTTGTGAGGACCGCACCGAAGTAAGCGCTGCTCCGATCCTTGTGGAACGAGAACGCTTGAGACCGGTGGCAGTGAAGGTGTGTGTCTTGCATAGGTGGATCGCAGTCCGGATCGATGTCCATGAAGAAGATGGGGTTCACCAAGTGCGAGGTCAAGGCGTCGGTGTAGATCTTGCACAACGCGGGGCGGCGATCGCGCTGTCTGGGGTCGTTGGCTGGAAATAGTTGTTCGAGTGCCAGCTTCTTCTGCTTGTTACCCGCGCACGCAATGAGAAGAGGCTTCTGCTGACTCGGGTCAGGTAGCGAGTCAACCAACCGATCCATGCGGTGCGGGTTCACCAGACATGGGATGTCCGGCGAGGACAACTCCACGAGAGCTTCGTGGTTGCAGCTCTTTATAGCATAGGACGAGCAGTACACAGACAATGGAGTCCAGTGCTTGCGCCGACTGCGTTTGGCAATGTAGATATTTTTGCCTGATACTCTGTCCGATGAGGGATCCATTTTTCTGTTGTACAGGCGCTCGGCGGAATACAATGTGCAGGTTTGTTGCAACAGATGGATGTACAGCGTGGCTGACAGTGGAATATATCTGACGAGCACCACCATGGGCGAGATGGAACTATAATTAGCATCAAAGATCAAAGGATTGCTCATCGAGTCGAAGGCAAATTAGAAGAGAAAGCACCGATCTATGTCTCGGAGGCTCGCGAATCGAGGCTTTTGCACAGGACGAAGCTGCAAACTACTGCCGAATCTATCGCACAGCAGAGCACACTCAAATTCTTCTCGCAGTATCTCCTTCTGTATACAGTAGTACGCGTACAATACAGTACTGTACTGTAGCTTCCACTGACTTATAGTCATCATAATGCAAGCTGGACATCCGCACGATCTCGAGCAACAGCAATTCGCTCTCGGCTTCGGTCGAGTCCAGTTGAGGCACCTCTACTTTGAGACAGGAATCCGTGACTTTGATGAAAGGAACGTCAACAGGCTCAAGCTCGTGTTCAGGACGGAAGGCTGCCACCGCGACAATCCCGTCAATTTCATACCCGCTCTGGTCGCGAAAGCAGACCTCGGGCAGAGCTCTAACACTCGAGGACATCCCGCGGAACTTTTGTTACCGCCCGATCGAAGGCTGCTGTGTCTCCATGGCAAACACCGAATACTGGCAGCTAAGGCTGTCTTGCCCCTTCATGATCAGTGGTGGACGCTTGCTTTTTACGATGAAGGTATCTTCGCGTTCAGACGTCACGTCAGAAGCACAGGATGGAGTGTCTGACGAGCTCAGGTATGCCACATGCTGTTCGCGAGTCGATGATCTAGCAGTACGCGAACGAGCTGCAATTCTCCGATGGCGACGTTTTCAGATTCTACCACAGGGCTCAACAGGCAAACGATCAGAAGGCGGTCAACAGATGACTCGCTCGACTTTCAGCATCGAAGAAAAGGAATCTTATGCAACTGGAAAAGGCAGATCACGGCAGACTCATCGCTGCGCTCGATGCACTCATGCCGTTCGTTGGACTCTGGCAGGGGTTCCAACTGGGCGCAATGAACCGCATCATGCCTATGCGGGTGTGGCAGGTATCGAAGCTACTCTTTCATTATCAACGCCCGCTGATCTGAGCAGGAACTCTCGGTATACCTTTCCCGCATACTGCACTTTTGGAACTCTGTCATGGAAGACTTCGATCCGTCCGAGCTCACGCCGCAGACTGTTCTGGCGCTTCACCTTCGCGCGCCTCTGTTTTCTCTCGCCGACAGTGACGACATCCGCGATGCTCTGAAGCTGACTCAAGTCTCTGCGGGAGAACACAAGCGATATAAGCTCTTTCCGCGCCTTGCGGAGCCCGCACAGCGTGAACGGATACTTCAAAGGCTGCTGTCATGTCCAAGAATCTTGTCATTCCACTCCTTCTTCCAGGACACTATATACCTCGAAGCATGTCACAGCGCGATGCGGAATCTCCTACCCAGCCGACAGGCCTATCACGACAGTTTTGAGGCTGCGATTCGCGACATTTTTGCAGGCCGTGACGCCTCCTTTCACGAATCACATCTGCAACTGTGGCTCTACTGCATGCGACACATGTCAGAACTCTCTGATAACATTGCTGCTCAAGCTCGGAAAGATCGCGGTCGGAAAACCCCTGTGAAAAGCACAGTGAAAGCAAGTCGAGTTGATGCGTTCGCAGCTTTCGCCAGGAATTTGGGCTACGAAGTCATTAAAGGAGAACAAGGGGACGAGATTGTCACGAATACTCCAGAGTCCGACATCAGCGTTGCGTTGGGACGGCCTGCGTTGTCGACAGACCTTGTTGATGTCCCCCTGAAAGCGCGCTGCAACAGACCTTTCGAACGCAGCTACCTTTCCGACAGGAAGTATATGTTTCCAAAATACGTGCTGTCAAAGGGAGTGCAGGAGAAATGCCAGTACGTCACGACCTTTGCAGTAGCGCGCGACATTGTCCATTCGTTTTGGAATGCCCCGGAAGCTACAATCAGTGATGAAACAACGAGAGAAAATCCCGTTTAGGAAACTGCTAGTCAGCTGGAAGCTATGTTTGCAACAGGATTGCGGGAGGCAGACCGAGCTAGAATGACGCCGCTGGAGACACCTGCTGATGAAATGGATGTTAGTACTCAAGACTACACCACAGTTGAGACTACTGCTCAGAGAGATCTTTCAAAGACACCTGTACTCGAAGAGGTAGACACGACTATTCTGGTTTCTGCGTCTCATACAGGGGTTACAGGGGAGCAGCGTAGGTCAGCCCAGGGTGACTTGACTCAAGAGTCCACCGAGAGACAAGAGGCGGAAGCGGACCTATACGAGGAGGAAGAAGCTCAGACGAACAAAGGCTCTTCTGTCGGCGCTCATGCCGTGATAGAGGCAGTACAGTCTGCAGGCGGCCAGAAGAGAGGGCCAGATGTCGCTGTTGGTGAAGCACATCGAGTGATGGATCGTAGCGAAAATGTAATTGAACGATCACGACGAGCACTCGATGGTAGTCCGGATGCCTGGTGCGTCGTGGACAGCAGCCTCCAGTGCCACATTCGCACTGGCCTTGCCCATTCAGACTTGCAGAAGCTGGATGCCATCTTGAACAAGAACGTCAAAGCTTATCACTATCTTCGACTATATCAAAACTCTAGCGGCAGAACTTTGACCGTCTCTCGTGGGGATAGCTCTGCGACAGCTTTCAGAGCATTGCAGTCGGAACAGCCCTACAGGATCCTGCTCATCACTCCCCGAAGCACAACAAGGTGGGACTACCTTTTTGTGTACGCCGAGGGTGTGCAACACATCTTGGCCTGGCATAAAACAGGCGATCCTGACTGTCGCAAGCTGGTTCTTATACACGGACAGACAGAGGCGATCACCTGGGAGAAGTCGATCCGTGTGAAGACGGTGTCCGACCTAAGAAAGGGCATTCTGCACGAAGGATCAGAACGGGTTGAATCAGATGCGGTGTACCATCAGCGCTTGGATGTAGAGCGAAGCGGGTGGTCAGAGATCACAATTGTGTTTGAGAGGACGACAAACCCGATGCAGGTCTCTTTTGAGTGTGCCAACGACGAGTGGAATCACTTTCTTGCAGACAAGAGTGACTTTCTCTGGGAGGAGCTATGACCAGATGGGATCATGATTTATGTAAATACTTGGCGAAGTCAAATTGTTGATGAGCCAGCCTCTTCTAGATCGACTCGGAGCTATGGGGGAGGTTCAGTCACTCGGGTCAGCTCTTGGTTGTACTATAATCTGATGTGACTGTCCTAAGTTTACCAGTCTGTATGTTGATGTCCCGACACTTCCAAGAGCGCAGGTAACGTATGCCGAGTTTCTGCAACAAGCGTCATTTCTGATACGTCCCGTCTCTAGAACATGCAGATCATCGTGAAGAATCTTCATTTCAATCTCGATTTTCTGCTGAGAGATTGGTGGAGATGTTGTCGAAGTGGAGTTTGTAAGTTATTCTCAACACAATGTCGGGTCGAAGCTGATTCAGCTGTTAAGCTCTCGTCGCATCATCTATGCTTCTAACTTTGTAGCCCTTGTCTCGCCAAGTCGAATCGCCGTCCAACAAGACTATCATTCTTTTGTGGGAGGACGTTAGCGAAGCGGTTTGTTAGGCAGAGAGAAAAGTGTCAGTGACAAGTAGCACTTGCTCCAACTACCCGTGACCTAGTCGCCCAGTAAGGTTGTGCTTGTGTTATGTTTGAGATGAAACGGCACGGCACGCTACAAATGATTGAGGAGATCGATGGAGCAGCCCAGCCCTGTGCGACAGGGACTTCACGGATCCGTGATCACTTATGGAGGGCACTAAGCCTCTCAACTTCCAGTCTACGCACAAGAGATCTTCATCACGAATGGAGACACGAACGCCTAAGCACTATAATTAGGAATCTTAGTGGCAAATTTCGCTGCCGCACTCTATACACGTCGTAGATTGTCTTTTCTACTCTTACCCATATAGTGCTTCCGCACATTCCCCTGTGGCAATCCTGTTGGAAGCGGTGCAAAAATGCCAGAAACTCTGAACAGGGCAAATACCATATGGCCGAGAGCGAGTGCTGGACCACTACACTCCAATCCTGCGAACGACGCAGACGATCAACGAGATCCAACGTGCGTAACTCAACCTTCCACAAGCTCGTCCGAAATACATCATAAGAGGCAGAAACATCGTTTGGTCAAAAAGCCGGCGTCTCAACAAGAATCTCCTCTTTCTTCTCGAGATGAAAACAGGCCCATCGACGACGTGCCAGTGCCTCCTTCGCTGAGAGCGACCGAGATAGTAGGGGTCGTTTCTGGAAACAGGCCTCATACCGGAGGACTCATACCCGGAAACAAGATCTACAACCAGCACATGGTTCCAACCGCAAGAGCACTGAATCAAAGTATCGTAATCACGCCGATATGCGTATGGGAGCTTTATGAAGCCATTGAGCTTTGCGACAACCAAGGCACTTGCCCGGACCGAAATTCGAGCGTCATATGCCGTCGCAAAACATCGTCAGACGCGCAGGATTGCCTGTTCGTCGTCAAAGAGCAGCGTTGGTCGGGTGGAGCGATCCCACGTCACGTCGTTAAACCGCGCAGTCCATACATAGTGGATCTCCACAGCGCATTTTTCCAGGATGGCACCGTGTGGACAATTTACGAAGAGATGGATTTATCACTCGAGCAGATTTTCGAGCTCGACTGCGATCCGTGGACTGTCGACCCTGGAAGGAAAGATCTCCAGATAAGTGCGATCAGTGCTCAGGTTGGCTTCTCCACCACTCGTTTTGCCCACTCGCTCATTACTCAGCAGGTCTTGCGAGGGTTGGTGTACATCCACGATAATCTAGGCGTTGCACGCGGGGCAATAAGTGCCAGAAACGTCCTCCTCAAGCGTACCGGACGTGTAAAGCTGGGTGAGCACTCTTTCGACAACTATTTGTGATTTGCGCTGATCAGAGCAGCAAATGTAGGAATTTGTTTGCTTACGCGTGCCGTCGCCGAATTCAGCGACGATTCCAAAGCATTTGCAGAACTGCTAGCGCGCTTGTTCGCTCCAGACATGCCTGTCAAAGCTATTCTCCGGCGGTGTCTGAGTGATTGCGCCTTCGAATTCTATCAATGCGTGTCACAAAGCTCACCCAATGTTGCTTTGGAGGTGTGTTAATTGAGTTTAACCATCGCAAGAGATGCGTCATGTGCTTACTTTGACAGCATCGATATCTGGCGGATGCCCAACCGGCTTGCCTCTCTAAGTTGGCCGTCCGGACAACACGTTCGATATATGTACCGCCAAACCCCATCGCCTCTGAGGTGCTCGGGACAATCGTGACAGCTCCAGGCGCACGCTCGAGTGGAGTTTCGTCTTGATAGCAATCTCATTCGAAAAGGAGCGGACAAGGATCGAGTTACTCTACAATCGAAGCGCATGTGTCTTGCACATTGTCGACAGGCTAGTCTTGATCATGTCGTACCACGAACCTCGCAGCTTTGTCCTGACAATGTCACTAACCTAGATGAGCAGTCATCAATTTTTCCAAAGGAAAGATCTGCCATCGTGGTGTGTTATACAGTACAGGTATGGCAGACTCGCAATGTAACGAACCCACTGAGACGGAGGACCACAGAACGAGCCAGTAAGTCGATAGCACATCTATGCCACGCACAGACCCCGGCTGTGGTTTTCACAGCCGTGGCCCGTGCAAAGCGATGTCTGATCATGTTGCCAACCTCATCATCATGCGGTGAAGCTTCACGGTGCTGATGCAAGCTACTGCAAATCGCCCTTAGAGGCAAGCACGGAGCACGGCTGTGTAAACCACAGCCGGGGTCTGTGCAATAGCAATGTCCGACCTTGACTTTGTCACCACGTGGCGCGATTCCATTGTGTTAACATAGCTTGTGGTCCTCGGCTGCGAGCACGAGCCCCGGCTGTGTTCTACACAGCCGTGGCCTGTGCACAGTATCTTGGGATCTTCGTTGGTGACTTCACGGCAAAAGCAGACGATCTGTCGTTTCAGAGATTCCGGCAAGCCGCACGGCTTGTGACCTGCTGTGGAAAGCTCGCGGGTCACTATGGTACCAACTTATTTCTGGCGCGTTGCCACAGTACAGTTGAGCGCATGCTAGTGGATTTTCCGTGATTGTCGGCGTGCTCAAACACCTCGTTATGTTGCAACGTCAGCAAGACCGACAAAGCAGGCGTTATGTCGAGCCAACAGCACGTAGATTCTGTGCAGACCGGCCTCAAGCTAGAGGGTGAGGGACTGCTGCACCCTTCGCAGCCACGGCTCGCGTATGATGGTGTTCTCGAGCAACAGCAATCGTGTCTCGCAGACTGACGTTAGAGATGTGCAGCATGCAATTGGAGTGTTCCGGTGGCACCAGATCCTTAACGGTTCAGTCACATATCTTGCGCCGTCTTCAGCCAGTGTTCGTCCAGTGATTGTTCGCGGCGTGTTGGGGAAACAAGCGCCGCAATATACTTGGTGGCGCTGCCGTGTTGTGCTGCATCGCAAACACAATTCTTCGAAAGCGAGCATGTGCTATGTGTTCGCCTAAAAGTTGTCGGTGTCGCGGGATGCTCCAGGTGGAAGACTGAGGGCTCTACTTTTCTGCCTTGCAGTTCCCAATCGCTTGGGCACCACGTTGCCGAGCTTGAGCATCTAACATTGACACCCTTGCATCATGTCGAGCGTGTGCGGAGCGTTCATGCCAATGTGCGGCACAACTGTCGCACTCTTTACTGGCTTCCTGCATCATGCCGGGTTCAAAAGAGTCTGCGCAGCCGTGCATGATGGCACGTACGGTGGTGCTGTCGCGTGGAGGAACAGCGCGTTGGACTCGGCAATGGAGGGTCCGGATCGCGTCCCCGCAGATGCTGCAAGCGCTGTCATCGACTTCACCCACCGGATACACCAAGCGCTGGTGGGCATCTACGGAGAAGAGGCAGAGCGAATTCTGCTGGATTTCCGTGATGAACTTCACGCCCAGATTGAGAAAAATTCTCAAGTCGAATCGGCTTGCAGAGATGGCCTTCAATTAGCGATTTCGACGCATGTACCAGTCGCCGCTGGTCATGCACGACTGCTGCAGGGCTTGATCGAAACCCGGAATTTCGACAACGCAAGCGCAGGCGCTGGCGGGCGCGAAACGCAAGCTGCGGCCACGTTCAAACGATCGGACGAGCGCCTACAGGCAATCGCGCGGATCAACGTGGCTTGGGGCAAAGACATTCTTCAGCACTACAAATTTGATGAAATTGGCAGGACCACGGCTGTGTGTCTTGCCCAAGTTGCACAGCTATACCCCGACTGGTCGCGAGCAGTGCAGAGGATCAATGTCGCGATGCTCAGCCGCCATATCTCATCTGTCATTGACAACGGGCAAAGAATCGGCGACCACCATTCGACATCGAACGTGAAAGATCGCGATCGCCCGATAGAGGCTGTGGATGCAAAGCTGGTGGTGGAATGGAGACGGCAAGGCATTGTTGAGCTCGCAGGTGTCAGAGTCGCAGATGCAGGCAACGACTTACCCCAGGAGCCGCAACGGGCGATCGATGAATGGACGACATGCGAGACTGTACCGTTGGCCTTCCAGAGCACCCAGCGACATCTCAACCAATTCGACGGGCTACAAAAAGACCGGCACGGGCTCCTAGTGCCGCGATCGAGCGCAATACATCGGCAGCGGAAGCGGAGTGGGCGCCCTGGGGCTGGCAAAACAAAGAGAACGGTGAGTGACAGATGACAATCGGCTGTTGAAGTGGTGCAGGAATGTGTTCACGCTGAGATTGAAGAGGTGAAGGGCGCATTGTATCCTAAGACGAGACGCGATTCTCGTAACGATTCGACAGGGCGCTCTACCGGCGATACATGTCTTACAGCAGAGCCAGGATGCCTTTTTGCGGAGAATTGTGATGTTAGCCTGGCTTCAGCTCATGTCACAGCAGCCAAGAGGCGTGCTGGAGACGTGACTGAGACTGTCAGCGTCAATTTAAGAAATCTGAAAAATTCTCTCGCTGCGAAAAACTCAGCCCAAGACCAGCGGCCCAGTCATACTCAACACCGCACCTGCGAGCAGTCTTGCGAAACGAATACCACCTCTGCCGGCAGTGCATCACGCCATGTAGGGACCTCTAGTGAGATAGCCGACCTGTCCCGAGCGCAAGAAAACACCAATCTGTTCGTCAGCGGATTAGATCCACCATCCTTACTTTCCTCGCAGTCGCAGCGGAGCGGCTCGGGGACCCCGTCTGAGAGCGCAGCATGCCGGACGGCGTCGTTGGATCTTGCAACTACTACCGTTCAAGGCGACTCTGTCACAGCAGAGCTGATCGCAGATGGAACAGCCGGGGGGCTAGGGCCTTTCACGGCTTCTACGAGCCCTGGTGTCATCAATGTGGCCTCGGACCATGGACCAGCACCATGTTCCCAACCGTCTCGCGACACCGTATTTGAGACTGCTACCAACGCTCATTTGTCAGACAGCTTTGAGCCTAACGTGGAAAACGAGCACGAAGCGCTTCCGCAGGACCTGCCTCTTCATTCTTCGTTCTTTGAGGAAGAGTACGATGCCACCATGGCTGGCCGCTCACCACAGCTGTTCTCGCACAACTGTCCAAGTTGTACTGGGCCATGTGCCGTGGGCAAAGCGCCTCAAAATTGGACAGGAGTGGAGTTAGATCTCCTCCATAAGAGGCTTCTTGAAGCCCGTTATGCCCTGGAAGAAATGCCGAGTGTGACGGACTCGCAGTCAGCTGCTTGGGTCGATGGTTTTCACGGCGCCAACATCTTCTTTGAGCCTCCCGTGCTGCAGTCCTGTGAAAAGTCCGACGCTGATGCTTATAACTTCACATTAGATGCCTTGAAGTGTCTCGCAGAAGATAATGCGGTGCTCGATCGTCCCACAATCGTGAGACGTTCAGACGACTGGCCAAACGTCGGCATCGGCAGTTCTGCGTCCAGTCTTCGACATCTCATAGAGACGCACGTATGTCTGGTAGGGAACAGATGGCTTCGGAGCCTCCGTGGGACGCACCTATGCATGATACCATCGCAAGTGTCGATGTGCAACGGTAAGCAAGTAACCCTTCATCCGAGGGCAACCAGTCGAGTCATCTTCCTGGACGCGAACGATATCTTTTTTGTACCCAAAGGCACGCCGACCGCTATCTTCACCTTCGAAGACAGTCTACTTCAATCCGGGACAATACGCAATCGCGCGCACGATGTGCAGCTGAGAGCTGATGAGCTCGTCGAGGGTCTGGAAGAGATACTGGCTATGCCTGCTTCGTTGGTACGGCTGTAACAATATCTTGCAAGAATGCTTATTTCATCGGTCAATTTCATCTCTGTATACAATGAGCAACGGATTGTACTGTATGACTTGTAGGGCAAATTAGCTCTCCAATGCTACCTAAGCTATGAGCACCTATAGTGTCAAGTCTAAGAATGGTAGAGACATATCGTCATGCATCACGCTCAGCCACAAGTCCGTTCCACTGCTTCGACTTTCACAAACGCAAACATAGAGTCTCTGGACGTAGCTGCTGGTACCTCATCTTGACCTCGTTCGGCGGCCATTCGGGGCATCCTTTCTCCCGCATCTATCGCGGTCAGTGATCTGTCGAAGATGACGTCGACCTCGAGACAATGCAGCATACCGCGACCGCTACGCGCTCCCAGAACCGACCAATTTCGGCATGTACTGCTTCCTCCATCGTTCGAGCGTCCTGCTCTCCCCAAGCCTTTGCCCTCTAATATGCCGAGCGATATGCGAGTAAGGTGTCGTCCATTGACAGAGCAAACCCGCACTGGCGCGACGCACTTCTTGTGATATGTTCGATACCATGCCCTGCGGCCACCTCGCGCAGCAGGAGGCGATCCATGTCTTCCAGCGTGCTTGCGGAGGTCGGCCTGGCGGCAGGCACTTGTCGATGCATTTCTGGTTGGAATGGACTCCTGTAACGTGGTCTCAGTACAGCGGCGTTCGATGGTTCTACGTAGCTCTTTGCGCTCACCCCAAAGCAGGACCTAGGCCCGAGTCGCGCGTTCCTGCATTGTCGTCAGGAGGTTGGGCGTGCATCATACCACTAACGGAAGCTCGATTCTCTTCTATCGGAGCGGTGAACACCTCGTGTTGCTGAGTCGCATTCTCCTGGGCATATAACTGCGGGTAGTTGGCTGAGTTGGTCCAAGACGAGAGAGAATTGTCACCATGGCCTTGAAGGTCGAAATCTTGCACGTCGTTGGTCGACATGATGTGCCAGTAATTCTATCGAGATCTTTCTGGTACACTAATGTGAACAATCTATCTCGCGACCACTCGCGGAGGTGATGCTCTTCCAACGTGGTTGCAACATAAACAGTATCAGACCTTGAAAGGAACCAGCGCAGAGGAGTGCGACATACATACTCCGCGGTATCATGCTATCACGTTTGCGTGGGGGAAGCGACGGCACATCGAGCCGTCGCACCATGGTGTGGTGCGCGCATGTTTCCAGCCGGGTGAAAGATCGACGACAATAATAGAGCCTGGATCCCTGTGTGCATCATGCGAGTGCGCATGACCTTATGATGGACTCGTTCAGAAAAACGATGTAAGTTACAACACAGCACAGTACTCGAGCGACGTCAAGATATGAGCTTCTCCTCAATTGCTGCAAGCGAGCAGCGGAGACAGTCAAAACCCCCGTGTGCCTTGCCTCATGTACGCTGAAGGGCGTCGTCATCGGTCCCGGCTACAAACTCCTAGAATGGCTCGTCCTACCTCTAGCCTCAAGAAAGATGCATTCCGAAAGCGCAAGCGGACTATCATGAAGAAAGCCCACGAGCTTTCCACTCTATGCCAGGCGCAGGTGTATATCGTGATACGCTTCAATGGTCCTCACCACGTGTATGCCTCCGAAAGATCGAAAAACTGGCCGCCAACGCATGAGTCCATTGTGAGTCGAGAAAGCCCACGCAGATACAAGTCATAGATCCCATCTGACATGGCATTGTATAAAGTCCAACAGCTATCCACCATGCCAGGAAGTATGTTTTGAACACGAGGAAGCGAGTAGCAAGGGAGATTGAGTGAGCACGAGGTCTGCGAATAACTGGAAAATGGAGGGCGCACATAAGTCAGACGTCTGGGGAAGTGGAAGGCAGGAAAAGGATGCTTTACTCACGTGCACGACCTCGTACATGACGCTCCGCTATAGTGTTGTAACGTCCAATGTAACAATTTCCTCGCGTTGCTGTGTGAGAATCACGCTCACAAGAGGTGAGTGACGTTGGTTTTGACTAAGCGCTGTGCAGAGTCCCGCCCGAGCATCGCGTGCTGTGCGCTTAGCCGTCCAATTGCCATTCTAAGCGCATTTAGCTCGTATATTTCGGCGCACCCGCAGCATCTACACGCCACAGTGTTAGAGTTGTGCACAGACGCATGCACCAAAAAAGCCGACAATGATCACTTCATGCTTCAGCGCAATATGTACAACGCCGTAATTCACAACAATCCTGCTAACAGTTTTGTACAAAAAGATCTGCGACGTCGCTTCATCCGACTCTGGTGATATCTCTCCCGAGTGCAGCATCTGCTTGGCTCAATACTGTACCCGGAGATGTCACGAAACTACAGCCGAGAGTTCAACCTCAGACCGAATAACGGGAGTCAAGAGGCTTTGCTCACAATCCATGTTAACATCGACCAGCATCGGTCTGCCTATGACCGCTTATCAAAAGATCGTCAATTCGCCCGTCCCGCGGTAGTCAAGAGCACGTATTGGAACGTTCAGATTTCTACAGAACAAAACCTGACGAATTACTATAGGATGCCGGAGCCTAGACAGTGCCGAAGAACTCGCCAAGCGGCCACGACTGTCACTGAGCCTGGCTGATTGCAAGCCACCGACACCCGTCTTTCCACTGAGCAGCCACCGGTGGGAGCAGTCTGCACATTCTTCTAATGAAAACATGGAAGACGGAACAACGCCTAGAGATGCCGACCATATCGCTATGAGCGTTGGTAGGAGCAATAACGACGCTTCAAGATCGGAAGACAGCTCCGGAAGGTCACCTTCTATTCCATTATCACTCTTGACGCATCTCTTGGAGGCGGAGCTGGAAAGCATTCTGCAACTTGTCACTTCCGAGGGCGGCCACCCATCCGCACAACTGTTGGAAAAGGTCATGTTCCATTGCAACGAATCGTTGAAGTACAGCAGTCTACTCGCAGGCATCGCTGTAACGACAGAACGGTGATAGTATAGTCGTCTACCAGTACAGTCGTGCCAAAAACTGGCTTCCTACGTTCAGGGTCATTCTTTCTACAACGAAAGCCCGCCAAGACCGCTAGCTCACAGACTAATCCACTCACAGACTAGACCTTCCGACCCATGTTACCACCTCCCTTGCACAATCCACTGGGACACTCACCCAGCCGGTTCGCACAGCCCCGGCGTTAGCATTCGCTACTATAGTGCGCGCGAATCGTAGCAGAATCGTTACAGACGTGACATGATTCACATTGTAGAGCAAGTACAGTACTGTAACAATCTGCCCAGTTACAACATCCACAAGAACTGTGGCTGATTCCACCTGTTGATGTCCACTGTGGAGTCCAGCAGGTTGCCATTCGCGCTCTCTGTGGATGGCGGATCTGCAACTTTGTCTGTCTCTTCTCCTGTTGCTTCCTCATCATCGTCCTCATCTTCTTCATTGCACTCGTCATTGTCTTCTTCCTCTTCTTCTGTGCCGTCAGATGTGTCAACCCAAACGTCGTCCAAGGTGTCGTCTTCGCGATCTTCTGCCTCCCAGGATGCTTTCCAAGAGCGCCGAGCAATTGTGTCCGGATGATCGATGCCTAGTTTAGCTTGTGACATCTCTACGCATGAACTTAGAAGAGTGAGCGCAGGTTGACAACGACCCATGGCCCTAAGAGTGAACGCCAGGTTGCCCATGCTCGTCAGCGTGTCAGGGTGTCCTTCTCCCAGCACCTCCTTCATCTTCTCTAGCACTTCCACCTCAAGCTTCTCCGCCTCTTCCCACCGCCCTTGGTCCGCGTACGTGCTTGACAAGTTATCCATGCTTGTCAGCGTGTCTGGGTGCCCTTCTCCCAGCACCTCCTTCCTCTTCTCTAGCACTTCCACCACAAGCTTCTCCGCCTCCGCCCACCGTCCTTGCTGCCAGTACGTGCCTGCCAGGTTGTTCATGCTCGTCAGCGTGTCAGGGTGCCCTTCTCCCAGCACCTCGTTCATCTTCTCCACCACTTCTACCTCCAGCTTCTCCGCCTCCTCCCACCGTCCTTGCTGCCTGTACGTGCTTGCCAAGTTGCCTATGCTCGTCAGCGTGTCTGGGTGTCCTTCTCCCAGCACCTCCTTCCTCTTCTCTAGCACTTTCACCTCCAGCTTCTCCGCCTCCTCCCACCGTCCTTGCTGCGAGTACGTGCTTGCCAGGTTGTTCATGCTTGTCAGCGTGTCTGGATGCCCTTCTCCTAGCATCTCACTTCGAACGTTCAGAGATCGCTTTTCCATTCTCTCTGCATCAATATAGACGCCCACCGCAGAGGCGTAGTCCCCGCTTCGAAGGAGCAACGTCGCCAGTTGCAGATTCGTCTCCCGGGCCATCGCCTCGACGTGAAGGGCTGCCATGGTATGTGGAAAGAGCGACTGGCACGTGGCCCAGTTGCCGATGTCGCTGCTGGGAAAAGCCTGTTCCAGATTGCTGATGAACTGTGAAGCCCACCGGTCGAACTGC
>Ga0265797_10003546_pt1 | contig 24827 bp, 17 predicted proteins | sample P2T30metagenome_FD_192433 | JGI IMG/M metagenome (GOLD analysis project Ga0265797, IMG submission 192433) | Plant litter microbial communities from East Loma Ridge, Irvine, California - P2 T30 | ecosystem: Environmental > Terrestrial > Plant litter > Unclassified | place: USA: California... | reverse complement strand
AAGAAACTCCCTGGATTTATTTCCAGGCTCAGTCCGGGATATAACCTGTGGCAAGGAAGTAGTCCCAATGTCCACCCAAAAAAGAAAACGCCCTTTCTCCAAGTAAGCATGTCATTAAAAGTCAGGTCTTCTTCCCTTATCCGACTGTTCGTCACGAGATTTAAAACACCACCCTTCCCTTGCGGGCCAGGAATGGGCTGGGCATCTCAGCCACCTCGCCCGTCTCGACAAGACGGTCCCACTTGGCTGGGCTCTGCGGCGCCTGGCTGAGCTCGACCAGCGTGCGACCCTGGAGGGCGTTGCGCTGCGCGAGCTTCATCATATCGCCTGCGCGACGAGCGGCGGCGAGAGGAGTGCGGTTGGCAGGGAGGTTCGGGGCTTTGGGTGCTTGGCGGGAAGGTGTGAGCTCTTTCTTGGGAGGAGGTGCGGTGCGCTGCTTTGGTGAGGCGGCGGCGGTTTTGGTACGGGTGGTGTTGGACACTGGAGGGCGGTTCTCTTTCTCGGTGCCACGGGAGCTGGGGCGGGTATTGTTGGTGTTGCTGCTGCCGTCTTTTTTCGAGAAGAGAGTGCTGCGGCGGGTGTTGGTTGCTTGGGGCATTTGAACGGGCATCGTTTGTTGACGTCCAAGGCTGGGTCTGGCTTTGCGGACAGGCGGTGCGTTGAGAGCTTTGAAGGGGTCGCCGTGGTTGTTGCTTCCGCCGCTGGTTGGGCGGGAAGGAGACTCGGGCTCATCGTCGTCGTCGAGGAGGTCGTCTGCGAATGCGCTGTCACCTTGCTCTGCGAAGAGATCAGGCGCTGAGGTTACTGCGTTGAGGTTTGACGGAGCTGGGAGGTTGGCGGCTTCCGCGAAGATGTTGCGGCGCAGAGGCTGGCCGGAAACACCCTGCCTTGCTCTGGCTTCCCTCCTTGGTGACAGAGCCAGGCCACGCAGATTGTTAATCGGCATAGGGCTGGGGTCGGCCATCTGGACGTCCATTGGGGAACCGGGATACGCGTCGATTGCTGTTCTGGCACGTGTGAATGGGGTACGCCCGGTCCTGCGAGGAGGAGGCTTTGTGCGTTGTGAGAGAGGGGAGACTTCGTCTCCAAGGCTAAGGCTTGTGATGTCGGTCTCCAGGCCGTCGTCCTCAGTTGGACGCTCCGGCGATGAAGCTGCAGTGGCATTGGTGGTGAAGGACGAGCTCTTGCTTTGAGGAGGCGGTGTACTTGACCGTACGCCCACGGCGACACCCTGTGCAGCAGGCAAACTTGCGAGGTGGATTTGCAGCCTCTTCTCTACCTCATTCTCGAAGATGCCGTCGAGTCTCGACTTCTCGGCGTTGAATCTCTCCTCAATCGCCAGCGTGGCTTTCGTATGCCATTCCATCCTGATGTGCGACTCAACATCCTTCAGTCTTGCGACTTCCTCACGGAGCGTCCCATTTTCCTTCTCGGCGCGCTTGAGCTTCTCGAGCAAGGCATCCCTCTCGGAGTTGTCTTTGGCGTGAGCGAGCTCGCTCTGAAGCTTCATCCTGGCGAACTTAATGCCTGTAGTCTGGAGCATTTGCGCGGTGTCGGGTCTTTCGTCCGGGTTGACTCTCAGACAAGATGCAATGACCATGCCGAGCTCCTTCGAGTAGCGCGATGGTAAAGGCTTCACCTTGCCCAAACGGATCTTCTGGATGAGTTCAAGATGGCTACGCGCGTTGAATGGAGGCTCGAGCGTGCAGAGCTCGTACATGATGCAGCCAAGAGACCACATGTCACTCTTGCCCGAGTAGCGTTCGCTGCTGCAAATTTCCGGGCTCATGTAGAAGGGTGTTCCAACGTAGGTGCTGGCAAAGTCGTGTGCTGAAAGAAGCTTGGAGAGACCGAAGTCACCCAACTTCACTGTTGAGCCATTAGTCAAGAAGACGTTCTCAGGCTTCAAGTCTCTGTGCAGGATAATCTGGTCTTCATCCTTCCTACGGATTCCGACGACAGGCTTAGGCTGATTGAGTTCCGATTCACGTCCAGGCGCTGGTGCCTCTTGACCGGAGTGGCAGCGATAGAGAGCGCTCGCAAGCTGGCTGAAGACTTGCCACACGAATTCCTATGCGATTGTTAGTGATATGCGAAGCGACAAAGCAACATGGCAGAGACATACCTCGTCGGCATAAGAGTTCGTCCGCGCCAGCCTTTTGATGTATCCACCTAGATCTCCGCTGCTGCAGTACTCCATGTACAAATGCAGCTCGTTCGACGCCTTGACGTGGTGTCGCGAGACGTATCGGACGATGTGTGTGTGTTGCAGACGCTCAAGTACTCTGATCTCTGCGTGCAATTGTTCCTTTTCCCTCTGCGACATGGCGGCGTATGAAATCTCCTTGCGCGCCAGAATCTCGCCGGTCGCCTTTCTCCTGACCTTGCGGATGATGCCAAACGAGCCCTGGCCAATCTTCTCCAACACTTCAAACTCTGCTGAAGGGTCCTCGACAGCGGCGCTGCCGGCACGTTTAATGTTCGATGCCATGATGTGGAAGTATCGGGTGCTGTATCGTTGTTGTCGCTATTCGAAATCGCCTGAGGTATCGAAGTCTGGGTATCGTTGTCGTCAGATGTGTCGGGTACTGTACTGAGTGTTGTATTGTAGTTTCTGGTGAGTGTTGGAATGGCGACTGCTGTATCTCCTGCCTGCTTTCAACTGCTAGTTGAATATCGTTTCTTATGCGAATGAGTGCGCTTCAGAATCGCATCATGGTTGCAATAGAGAGAGACGGATGAGATGCTACAATGAGTGTAGAGTGGAAAGAGACTGTGTGCGACGGTTAGAATGGTCGTAGAACGAGAGAGGATTCTTGAGGACCAAGCGACATAGCAATCTGGGTTCGTGTGGACTGTTTACCCTGTGTTGCCCTGGGCGACGGTGCTATCCGGGGGGCGGGCTCTCCCAGTGCCCTGAAGAAGCAGTCTCTCTTAGCTTCATCTCCGATCACTCCAATGATGTAATGGCTCGCAAGAAGAATTATCACTGATGCGCAATCGTATAACTCACTGCGATCGAGCGTTTCCAGGCACGTGCCAGCAAAAGAAATAGAGTCCATTACATAATTGGTGGCATACAGTACTGTAAGGCAGTGTTGGCAGCCCGGTATCGTCGTCATCGTCAATTGTCAACATCGCCGTTCCCACGCCAGCGACAATGTCTTCACATCACGAAGCCGAGGACGACCAGGCCAGCGCCGCCGAGAAGCGCACGACAACTCTGAAACACAACATTGAAAAGGCGCTAGCCCAAGAAAAACAAGACATCCAAGCCGGCCGACTTAAAGATGAAAATCCACTGGACAAGTCACCTGACTTTCGTCTGGTATGTGAGGCCGCACGGAGAGGAGACTTGAGACTTGCCCAGGAGCAAATCACAAAAGGCGTGAACATCAACGCTCGGGACGAGTACGACTACACTCCGTTGATCTTGGCTTCGCTATGCGGCCACTTCGAACTCGTGCAGATGCTTCTGGAGCAGGGTGCCAAATGTGAACGAGACACCTTCCAGGGCGAGCGTTGCCTCTACAATGCTCTGAACGACCGCATCCGAAACTTACTGCTCAGCTACGATTATTCGAAGTCGACCGATCCGTTGCAGCCTCTTGCTGCCCACGTCACAAGCCTACTCACCAGAGATTCGCCACAGACGGCCGATATCACATTACACACTTCCAACGCCAGCTTCCAACTGCATAAATTCGTGCTTTCTGCTCGTTCGCCCTATTTTCGCAATAAGCTGCGGGAGAAGCCTGATACCAAATCATGGAAGCTGGCGCCCAAGATAGCTACAGACAGCTTCGAGACTTGTATTCGTTATCTCTATCTTGGAGAAGCCAGTATTGCCACGCAGGATTCGGAGGAGGATGAGAAGCTGGTTCTCGACGGCGTCGACAAGCTTTCGAGACAACTGGAAATCCCTCAAGTCTTCGACGCAATTCTCAACCCGGGAGATCGAAGACAGGCCCGGCAGCGAAGACAGGATGAAGTGGAGAAAGGCCGCGATCAGATGCAAGCGTGGTTCAGGGAACACGTCCTGCAGAAGCAATTCGAAGTCGATGCAAATGACACGACGGGCGAAGCACAAGCGAAATGGAAGCGTGACAACTCCAGCTTTGCCGACGTCCTGCTATTGGCAGATGCGAGCGATGAGGAGGAAGACCTCAACGACGACGACCCTCCTGCATCCAACATACCTATAGGCCCGACGCAAGCCACCCGCCCGCGAAACCGCAAAACACTGTTCCCCGCCCACCGCGCCATGCTCCTGCGTTCCGAGCTGTTCGCAATCATGTTCAACTCGTCCTTCCGCGAAGGCCAGATCACATCTACCGCTGAAGCATCCGATACCACCGATTCCAATAGCAGCGCAACAACACCCGACTCACAGCCTCTCCAAATCATCCCCGTAGACTGCACGCCCGCCGTCCTCAGCGTAGTTCTCACCTTCCTGTACACAGAAAACGCCTCCTTCCCGCTTTCCATCGCCCTGGACGTCCTGCATGCCGCCGACATGCTCTTCATCGAGAAGCTCAAGCAGCGCGCTGCCTTGTTGATCTCGACGCTGGGTAACGGAACCGCGGGCTCCATCGTGGACGATGTAGACGAGAATATTCCCGATATTAAGAAACAACAACACGCCACCACCACCACCCCAACCGACCAAGACCAACCTCCCGAATGGATTTACTCGGTAATCCGCTCCGGCTGGGACTGCCGCGTGCACCGTCTGGAAGAATTCGGCGCCCGCTACCTAGCCTACCGCCTAGAATCCTACATCGACGACGAGGAATTCAAAGAACTTGTCCGCGAATCCGCCGCGCGGATCAAACTGCGCCAGGAAACGGATACGGTCGAGATTGTAGACGACATCAGGTATTATCTATCCGAGCGGTTCAGGTTGAGGTTTGAGGATTCGGGGTTGGGCGAGTTGATGGATGAGGAGAAGGGTAGCGACAGCGACGGGTCTGAAGGAGAGGATTCTTATGATGGTGCGGATGATGATGGGGGTGTTGTGAGCGGATTACACCCTGCTACCGCTACTGCGCCAGACATTGAATCCCACGCCGAGGGAGTGGTGCGGACTCTGGACGGTGAGATCGCGGGCGACGAGTTTGCGCAGGATGCTATGAATTATCAGATTCTGTTGGGGAAGATCGATCATTTGCTGGATGAGCTGACGTTGGAGGCTTGAGCAATTTTGCGACTCCTTGTTGAGGAAAATTAAAAAAAAAAGAAATCTAGTAAGAGATACAAGGTAGATTGTAGATGGGAAGTGAGATCTTTCATACATACATGCATTATACATTTCCCGTATCTACTCCTTCTAGTAATGAACAGTCTCATTTGGCTTTCGCACCGGTGAATAGCAAGGTAGAATTACACTCCATCAGACTGTCAAAGTGAAAAGCGAGAGCGGACTAAATGTGGGTTCTTGAAATACTTTTCATGTTTCAATCTGACTTCTGGACTGTTGAAGCTCCTAACCCTTCCTTTTGAACAAAACTCAAAAAATACATAATTTTGAAGAGACAGGCAAAACAACAAGATTGCTCGTTAAACCCTCACCCGTCTCTCGGCGGGAGTATCTGAGCTGCTCGCGCTGCTTCTCTCGCCGCCCTCGCCATCGGCAATGACCTTGGAGTTGATGGGGCGCTCGTGCTGGTGAGGATGCTTCATCTCAAGCGAGTTGGACTCTCCATCGATGGTGCGACCAGTGGGGTTGCCGGCCTCCTCGTCGTTGGGCCTCCAGAAGTCCTTCTTGCCGTGCGCGGCACGCTTGACCCAGGGAGGCAGAATGCCGCCAGGAAGCTTGTAAGTCCATGGGTCTTTGAGGTGCTTGTCTGCGGGCTTGATGCGACCGCCGGACGCCTTCTCGATCAGCCAGATGGTGGTGTTGATGAAAATGTAGGAGACGATGCCGGCGATCAGGCCATCGGCGATGCTGTAGGTGAATGGCATCATGGTGATGGTCAGGAAAGCAGGGATCGCGTCGCCCAGGTAGTTCCAGTTGATTTCTGCGGCAGCCTTTGCCATCATCGATCCGACAATGATGAGCGTGCATCCAGTAGCCCATGGTGGGATCGACGCGAAGATGGGCGCGAAGAAAATGGCGATGAAGAAGCAGAGGCCGGTCGTGATGGAAGTGAGACCGGTGGCACCGCCTTCTGAAATACCAGCACCGGACTCGACAAAGGCAGTGACAGGCGGGCAACCAAAGAGCGAACCGATGGTGACACCGAAGGCATCGATTAGGTACGCGACAGCAGAGCCCTCGAAGTCTTGTGTCTCCTCGTCGATGGCGCCAGCAAAGCGTGCCATCGAGTACATTGTTCCAGTGCAATCGAGGATGTCGACGTACAAGAAACTGTTGAAAGATGTCAGTCAAACGCTGATCAACGAATGATCATTTGATGTCGCGCAACTTACGTGATGAAAGCAAGACCGAATTGGCCACCGTAAGAGCCGACGTTCCATTCTTGAACGTTGAGAGTGTTCTGGATAGGGTGGAACGATGCGACCTTTTTGAAGAAATCGAAACCGCTGTCTCCAAGCTCGGTGTAAGGGAAGTACGTGACTTCCGTCCCTCTAGGCCAAGAGATAATGCTGACAAGTAGAATGCCCATGATAATGGCGCCCTTGATGCGGAACATCATCAGGAAGACAGTAAGGAAGCCACCACAGAAGATGCCGATCCACATAGTAGGGTTCCTCATCTTGTCATATGAAGGGCACATGCCTGTGTCGGGGTCCTTGTTGGCATCGTGGCAGCCTGCTAGCTCCATGGGTGTCGAAGTCGCACCAGTGACGGCACCAATACCGGCAGAGTATGTAAGACCAATCAGAGTCAAATAAAGACCGATTCCGACACCAGTCGCAAGTTTGATCGACGAGGGAATGGCTCTAGCGAGCCATTGACGAAGACCCAAAACCGTGAGCGCAACGAAAACGAGACCCTCGACAAAGACAGCAGTGAGTGCGACTTGGTATGAGACCAGACCCGAGCCGTGGTAGCCAACGACGGTGTACGCAAAGTATGCGTTCAGTCCCATGCCAGGTGCACAGGCAATGGGCATGTTTGCGAAGAGACCCATGGCAAAGGTCGTCAGAGCAGAGATGGCGGCAGTGGCAGTGACCAGATCGCGTTTGATAACCTGAACGCACTGCATGTACTCGACATTGGAGTCGCATAAGTCACCCATGCTCTCGGGAGGACAGACACAGGTGCCACCAGTCTCCGAGACGATGGTGCTGTTAACCGAGATGATGTAAGCCATGGCGAAGAAGGTGGCCAGGCCGGCACGAATCTCCGTGAAGAAATAGGAGCCTTTGCGTTCCTTGGGCTATGCAGGTATCAGCCCTGTGATTGCCATGCTGTGATCAATGTTGGGCGCGTCAAACTCACGTGTCCAGAGCCCTCAAGGCGGAAGTATCTGCCAATCGCACTTTTCGCGACAGCCGCATTGGCACGACTGATATATTCCTTCATGGTGTCACTGTTTCGGCCGTGATGCGCGACGAGACTTGGAAGGCGAAAAGTAGTCACTCGACAAAATTCGAAATTCGAAATTCGTCGCGTGGTCAGGCTGGTATATGAAGGCACGAAGCTTTCGCTATCCGGCAGCTTTACGCTATACACGTTCTCGAACAAAAATCGCACATTTTACTGGCTTGAGATAACGGGCCGGAAGCGCCAAGAGTCATAATCAGCGTGCGAGCCTGGTGCTTAGGGTGGGGACTAGACTCATGGAGATAGCAGCAGGCCGCAAGGGTCTGTATCCCGGTTGCTGGAGATAGCAACAGGCCGCAAGGGTCTGTATCTTGATACGACTCCTCTGTGAGAGAAATGAGGATGCGTTCTAGCCTTGTAACATGGAGATGCTGATGTTGGAGGCTTTCTGTGGACGCTCTGAAGGCTTTCAAGCGACACGCAGTGACTGCAGATTGGTCTCTCGTGTTCATCTGCTTGATAGCACATGGCCGACTACGCCCCCATTGGTCTAGCCAGGGCTTTGCAGAAGTGTTGGTGAGATGGTGCAGTAGTAGTAACTTAGTACTGCCATTTTGCTGGAAGGATTCGTCTCGGTCGCGTGTGCCAAATCCAGCCCCGAAAGCGGCATGCACGTGAACCCATCTGGAGTAACATGGGCGGAGGTCGCTGTTTAGGTAGTGTTGCCCATGTCGCGTTACTACTAAGAGTCGTCGATACGAGTTTTACCTATTGGAGACGACGGGTGGCGTGTCTTAAAAGGCGACACGGGCGAGCCGTACCTTTGGCCGCCCGGCCGTTACTCGGTCTGGTCATCCGCAGCAATAATTGACGCGGCGGGCTTGTGAACAACGCGACATGTTCGAATGTTGATGGATTTGTTTGAAGGTATGAGATGAAGACGGGTGTTTGGATGAGCAGCTGCATGAACTGAAGTCGTGTCGACTCGCGTGGCCGCATGTCCGCACGTTACTCCAGTGCAGAGCTTATTGAAGCCAATTATGATCTGTCGCGCACATCAAAGTCAGAACCTCCAGGGCTGCTGGTACTGCACGTGACATGTAAGGTAGTGAGATCTCAAAGCTGGGACGGCGCGCGGACCGACTCCCATAAGATATGAACCAATCATAGGATGTGTTGCCGCTTCCCCCGCGCCAAACACGACCTGAGCGCGTCGCGCGTTTTCCACTTAGACATTTAGCGCGTTCTCGTAAACACTCAGGAATGGAAGACGTTCTTCTTCCTCATATACTCACATACCAATCCCTTGTCATTACGTTTGCATCTTCAGTGTATTCTCTTACTTGCTTCTTAACTTTAATCATATTTTCCACGCATTACATACACACGCAATGGCTGCTTCCCGGAAACGCAAGGCTGTGCCCGAAGAAAGCATACAAACATCTTTGAAGACCACCAAGAGCTCTGCCGGCCTCGCCAATCCAGATGGGGAGAAGGCAACCCCGAAGAGACGAAGGACTGCCGGCACCAGATCATCGACACCACCGCCGCCTGCTCCTGGAAGTGCAGTACTATCAAGTCAGAAACGAAAGCGCACATTGGACCCGGTCAGCGAACAGTCCGATGAAGAGGCAGGACGAAAGAATAAGGTCCAGCCAGGCTTCTTCAAGCAGTTTGCCAGACCAAAGAGTGCTACCACTCCCCAATCTTCACGGTTCCACAACCCAACACCAGTATCTCCATCGCAGACACCCACGAGAAACGCCGAGCGGCTCTTCGACCAACTGAACATTCGCGCTACATCTCCCACAACACAGCCACCGAGTAAAAGAGCACGAGCCCTTGAGACACCTCCTACAACTCCAGAAGGCGACAAACTCCAACCAAATGCCATACTACCGACCGAGCTACGCGATCTTCTATCACTGTACTCCTCATTCCTTACAGCACTATCTCTCCAATCGGCACACACAGGTGGCTCAATTGCGGCTGTCAACCTCAAGAGCTTGCTTCCGCTAGTAACAGCGAACTGGAGAAAGCGCAGCGTGACTGTTAACGACGTCCGCAAGATGCTTGCTCTGACACAGAAGGCTGGTCCTTCTTTCATCCTTGAAGACCGAGCTAAGGCCGGCATCTTCCTCGCACGCGTAGAGCAGAGCGACAGCGCAAAAACCTCGAGCACCTACATCGACGAAGCTAAGCTGAATGCAGCCTTTGAGGGCGAGCTTCGAACAGCATGGGCAGACTACTCGAACGTAACGCCCGAAAAACTTCTCACAGCACGCGCCTTCGTCCGCCAACTCCCCCTAATCGACACGGTCCAAAGCGAATCAACCAAGAACGCCTCTCCCCTCTTCTCCCGGGGTCAACAACGTCTCGCAGACCTCAAAGCCGGCCAAGCAGCCGCAAAAGCCGAAATCGACTCACCTCAAGCACCCGTCACATCCCTTGCCAAAGACACAGCCGGCGTGCAAAACCGCAACACGTCCCTCCTCGACCGCATCCTCGCCAAACAAGCCCTCACAGCCAACCTGCCCGCAGGACCCACACGTACCGAACTCGAGCGCAAGTCCGCCCTCCACCGCGTCGAAGACGTCGCCCGCGTGCTGGATATGCTTGCCGCCGGACAGCCGCGTGCGAGTTTCAGCATGACGGCGCTGGTGCAGCATTTGCAGCAGAGCTTGCGCACGCCCATCACGCGAGAGGAAGTGGAGAGGTGTGTAGGAATCATGGCGGCGGAGATCATGCCTTCGTTCGTGAAGGTGATTGCCAGTGGCAGCATGAATGGAGTCGTGGTGACCAAGGCAGGGAAGATCGGATTCGCGGATCTGAAGGAGAGGTTGGCTAATGCTGGTGCTTGATTGAGTTGAGCTGTGGGCTGTAGGGAGACTGCTTTGCATTTTGATTTGCACTATCAGCGCACTGCTTTTCTTTTGTTTTTTGTTGCTCGACATTAGCGAGCGATCTTTTTTACGCACTGTTGCACTAGAAGTGCTGCTACATTAGATACACCCATCGCAGAAATAGCAATCTGATTTATAACACTTGACACTACACTTGCACTGAGATCATATCAGGCTGAAGTCTTTTTTTATTGAGTTTTGTTATAGCTTAGTTCGTTACACTCTTCAAGACGTGATGATCAAGTTCTAGTCAAACCGTAAAGCCCGTCAACACTATCAAGCCAAAAAGTCAAAAAGTAGGCAGGATTAGCGCTCACTTGTTGGAAACAAGAAAAGGCAAACCCTCAACACCTACAACGACAGACTCTCAAGGTACTTCCTCGCAGCCTCAACACCATCGTCGGCCTTGTCGCCGTTGGTGCCCTGGCCCAAACTGGTAGCACCCTTGCCACCAGCCTTGCCACCGACGATCTCGGCGACCGCGTTGGCCCACTTGCTCGCGTCGGCACCTTTGCCCTGCAAATCGGCGGAGACGTGGCAGCCGTGGAGGACCTTGCCGTCGGGCGCGGTGCCGACGATGTAGACGCTCTTGTCCTTTTGCTTGGACGAGACGGCCTTGATGGCCTCCTGGATAGCTTTTGACGCGCCCGAAGACACGGTGACGCGGGCGACATAGAACGAGGCGTCCTTGTTCTCGGCAAAGTAATTTGTGATGGTGTCGAGGACCTTCTTGTTCTCGGCCTTTTGCACCGTCTTCTGCTGGTCGAGGTTGGCCTTGATGACCTTGGAAATGCGCTCGCGGAGCTTGGACTTGGCGACGGCGGAGATTTCGGACTGGTTGAGCTCGTGCTGGGCTTCCTTGGTCTTGGTTTCCTTCTCGTAGGAGTAAGGCTGGCCTTCGAGCTTGGCGATGCGCTCCTCCCACTCACCGGCGATGCGCTGGACTTCATGGGCGGCGGCGCCGGTGAAAGCGATGATGCGACGGATTCCCTTGGCGATACCGCTCTCCTCGACGACGACGAGCTCCTTGATCTCGCTCGTGTTCTTCACGTGGGTGCCACCGCAGAACTCGATGGAGACGCTGCGCCAGTCTTGACGCTTGGGCTCCTCGAGTAGCTCCTCGACGGGCACGCCAACACTGACGACGCGGACGGGGTCTGGGTAAGTCTCACCGAAGACGGCACGAACGCCCTCGATCTCACGGGCGAGGGCAAGCGGGACGTCTGCAGCGTACACCTCGCTGTTCTGGCGAATGTAGCTTGTGCAGAGATCCTCAATTTTTTGGAGTTCGGCCTCGGTGCATCCGGCCTTGTGGCTGAAATCGAAACGCAGCTTCTCCGGAGCGACGAGTGAACCGCGCTGGTTGACATCGTCACCAAGAGTCTCCTTGAGGGCGAAGTTTAGAATGTGCGTTCCGGTGTGGTTGTTACGGAGGGGCTGTCTGCGCAGCTCATCGTACTCGCAGATCACTTCGTCGCCCACCTTGAGAGCACCGTAGCTCATGTAGCCAGTGTGCATGACATATCCACCGTAGACCTGGACGTTCTGAATGTCGATTTGTGATACGCCGTCGATGAGAATGCGGCCAGTATCATGCTCCTGACCACCCTGCTCGGCGTAGAAGTTGGTGCGGTCGAGAACCAGGCCGAGTTGTGCGCCCTCCTCAATATCAGAGGTTGACTGCACGAAGTTACCGCCCTGGAAAATGGCCTTCACGACACCCTTAGTGTTCTCCTTCTGGAACTTGGGGGAGTCGTCGGTCTTGGGTACATCTTCCATCTTCTCAAGCGCGTTGATGTCGTGAACGTTGAGCTTGACGAGTTCGGCGCCAACCTTCTTCTCGCCCTTGCTGGCCTCTCTGGCCTTCTCCTGTGCCTCTGCAACAGCCTCGTCGTTGATGGTCAAACCACGCTCCTCGGCCATGAGTTTTGTGAGGTCGACAGGGAAGCCGTAGGTGTCGTAGAGTCTCCATACATCGGCACCGGAAAGCTCGGTGCGCTCGTATGATTTTGCGTCCTTCGCGTATCTCTCGAACATGGCCTCACCACGGTCGAGAGTCTTGGCGAAGGAAGCCTCTTCCTCGTTGAGGATCTCCTTGATGTCTGCCTCCTTGCGCTTGATCTCAGGGAACATCTCACCCATCTGCTCAACAAGTGTGGGTACGATCTTTGAGAAGAAGTTGCCGATCTCAGTGTTGAAGTACTTGCGGGCGTAGCGAGCACCTCTCCTGAGCACTCTGCGCACGACGTAACCACGGCCGGCGTTGTTAGGGTTTCCACCGTCCGCAATGGCGAAGGTAAGCAGACGGACGTGATCAGCGACCACGCGGTATGCAGTGTCGACGCCGTCAGGGTCCTCGTCGCCGAATCCGCCACGGTACTCCCTTGCACCAGTGACCTCCTGGATGACCTTGAAGAGGGGAGTGAAGACATCGGTGTCGTAGTTGGACATCTTGTTTTGCAGGATAGAGACCAGACGCTCGAAGCCCAGACCGGTATCAATGTGCTTGTTAGGCAGCGGCTTGAGCGAACGGTCGGGCTCTCTGTTGTACTGCATGAAAACGTTGTTCCAGATTTCGAGCACATTGGGGTCGTCCATGTTGACGAGGTGAGCGGCGTTCCTGCCACCAATGCGGTCGTAGTGAAGTTCGGAGCAAGGTCCACAAGGACCTTGGTCACCCATCTCCCAGAAGTTGTCGGCCATGCTGCCGGATAGAATGTGATCATCAGCAACGCCAACGGCCCTCCAGAGGTCTCTGGCCTCAAGATCGGGCTCGAGGCCGGCGTCTGGCTTGCCCTCGAAGTAAGTCACGTAGATCCTGTCGGGCTCAAGTCCGTAGACCTTGGTAAGGAGATTCCATGAGAATTCGATGGTCTCCTTCTTGAAGTAGTCGCCGAAAGACCAGTTGCCCAGCATCTCGAAAAAGGTGTGGTGGTAGCTGTCTTTGCCCACATCGTCGAGGTCGTTGTGCTTGCCACCAGCGCGGATGCACTTTTGTGAGTTGACAGCACGCTTGAGCTTGGCGAAATCGGATTGCGGGTCGATAGTTCCCTGGAAAATGGGCTTGTACTGGTTCATGCCAGCATTGGTGAAGAGAAGAGTCGGGTCGTCGAGGGGCACGACAGAGCTCGAGGGCACAAAGGTGTGGCCATTCTCCTTGAAGTAGTCCAAGAAGGCAGCCCTGACTTTGGGGGCGGACCACGGGACCTCGCTGGCGGTCGAGGAGGCCATTCTGCGTGTCGAGTAAGGAAAGGTGTTGCTCGCGATCAGGTGTCGGAGCGTCAGTGGTTGTTGTGCAATGGGGCGTGTCGACGGCGATGGAATATTCTGTGCGATTCGCGGCGTCACGCGCAGCTTGCAGCTCCGCAAAAGTAAGGGCAGCTCCAGCATCCACCAGCTTCACGCGCTTGTGATATATCAGGACCGACGACAACGCCTTTCAATGGTTGATTGATGGATGATTGTTGATGTGTGGTCAAGTGTTCAGCATGGGAGATGCATCGAGCAATGCACGACAGCGACGCCCAAGGCTCAAGCCAAACTGCTGACTCCTCGACGAACAAGCGGGGAGTGAAGCGTGTCGCCGATGACTCAAACCTGTCAAACGACGACGCCCTTCGCTTCACCAAACGCTTCAACCTGCTCAGTCTGGGTGAGTCAGCGCGGCATTGTCATGAAGATGAACCACGTCTAACTTCTGCCACCGCAGACCCGCGCGCAAATCACAACAGCAACTACTACATCCCCGTCACTCCGCCGTCCTCCAATGGCGCGCCTATACCATCTCCTGGCGGCCTAGGTCAAGACGATGACGACTCTATGAATGTTGACGACACGCGAAACCGAGTCTTTGTTCAAAACTTGGACGCCGAGCTGGCCGAGATCGAGGCAAACGAACCCGACGAGCGCCTTATCTTCTTGCCGGATATCGAGAAACACTTCTCCCGTATTCCCGAGCACATCCTCTCCAACCCACAGGATGCGACTCGACAGCAGCAGGAGTTGGTTCTCTACAGTGTGCCCAAGTCACTCACACTGGACGAGAGCCAGGATTCCGTAAGGAAGGCTATACTCGAGGCGAGGCAACGGGCGAGGGATAAGGCGGCCGAAGAAGCGAGACATCAAGAGATGGAAAGGCAGTACGGAACGGGCGACGGAGACGTGGTTGAAACTGCACATGGGTACGGGAGTGGCTATGAACAGCCTGTTGACGAGGATCCCGATGCTATGGACATTGAGTAAGGATTCCATTCACGACTTGAGATACAATAAGAATACTACTTTTAATGAATCAGAAGATAAGAACCGTTCTATCGAGCGATGACAACCGCGCATTGGCTACATGAGGTGCATCATCTTTGTGATGTCCTCGTTACCTACATCACATAGGTAGATACTTAACCGCAGTACCGAACAAACGATATACAAGCCTTGCGGAAGCAAACGAGATCCCGCCGTGCTGTGCATCGAGGTCGGGTCGATAACGTTGCCATGAGAGATATCTTGCATGTAGCACAGGGATGTCGTGCAACAATGTCTACACCCGACTTCAATCACACTTCCAACTTAACAGACTACAGAACTCCATTCATTAACACAATGGCGCCCTCGAGCATAAACCAAGGAAACGCACCTACAACACTAACTCTATTCCCCTTCCACAACGATCCAAGGTCGAGGCAAGCCCAAACACTTCGACCTCCAAGAATCCCACAACAACCAACAACACCACCCATCCCACATCTTTACATCCGCAATCCCCGTAACCCAACACTCGCACCCGCCATCTCCACTGCAAACCAAACAACCATCGTCCGCAATGCACGCCCAGCAGTGGTTCCAAGCAGAACCAACCCGGCCGCCACCACTCGCAACGCGCCGCGAGCACCTACTGTGGCGGTAAAAAGCAACACTTCGACCGCTCTGTCGCCTCGCGTGAGAGCTCCAACTCAAACCACTCGGAATCCAATCACGGCTGTCGCCAAGGTCCATGCTATTGCGCCCGTCGCTGGCATCACATCGATCGACTCGGTTCTGCGAGCAGACTCCAAGCAAATAAAGGAGAAGCCCATCGTCCCCGATCATATCAGGCCGAAAGCCGAAGCAATCAAGTAAGAAGAATCACGACCTTCATCATCTGCTGCAAAGCTGACTTTAGCGTCACTAGCACCGCAAGTCCCATGGTAGCCATAAAACTACAGCAAGAGTCGACAGCAGAATCACCATTCATGCTGCACGCCCACGAAGACGTCCTCACGCGTAGCTCAGCAGTGCTGCAAACCATGCTGAAGGCGACAGACCATGCAGACCCACCCAAGCAGAAGCAGCGTGAGATCACCCTCGAAAAATCCGATGCCAAATCGACGAACATCTACATCAATTGGCTGTACACGGGGAAAATCCACGCCGGTCACCGCAAAGACGATTTCCCAACCACAACAGCGTCCACACCAGCATCCACAAGCAAATCAACAAAACCCGAGACCCACTCCGGCCTCTCCCTGCTCGTTAGATCCTACCTTCTCGGCACCCACATCCGCGACACCTCCTTCCTCGACGCGGTCCTCGACGCAATCGTGGTTCTCGTCTGCGCCGGCAAAGCGCAAGGCAAAACCATGCTCGGCTTGCTAATGCAACGTGTCAAACATCACTACGTCCAGCTACCCGTGGGCTCCAATGCCAGGCGGCTGTTTGTGCATTTGTTTGCGCACTTTGGCGACTGGAGGCTTCTGGAGAAGACTGACTCGCATACATTCTTGCTGGAGACGATGGAGGTCATTATGAGGGGTGCCGCGGACGATCCGACGAGTAAGGCGGGACGATGTGGGTTTCATGAGCACGGGGAGGGGGTTAGGTGTTATCGTCAGGATGGGGAGTGATTGATGGAAGGTTTCGAGTCTGGTTCTGATTTGTATGTTCTCGTATCGAAGCAAGTGACGTGGAGTGGGTACCAACCTTTCTTTTCTTTGTTGCGAAGCGAAGAATTGAGGATGATACAGTCAGTAGTGATATATGAGTGCGACAAGAGGAACGCTGAGGACACGCCTCCTGAGTGGAGCACAGTCATCCGTCGATGGTACTCCATCCCACCACACCACCATGCATATCGGTCCTTTGTACCACTTTTTGCTCATCAGTTACCACCCGTACTAGCTCTGGCTTTGGCGAGGAACTCCTCCATACTGTCGTCCTGCTTGATGCGTCTGCGTCGCGGCTCTTGTGGTTGCTGCTCGAGCTTGACACCTGTTTTCCCCTTGCCGTTTCCTTCTCCGTTCCCTTTCCCTTTCCCTCTGGCTGCCAGTGGCAGCGGTGTAGAAGAATCTACCACGTCCGCGACTACGACCCGATCGGAGCTCAGCTGCGGTGGTGAAATATCTGGTGTATTTGTAGGCCCTCTGGCACGCCTAGGATTCCTTCCTGGTTCCTTCTTCACCTGAGTGGTGCTGTTGGCTGCTTGATGAGTAGCACCAGTCTTTCCCGTAGGCTTCACTTTGCTCGCCGTTTGTCTCGAAGGCTTCACCACCGGTGCTTTCGCTCGAGTCACAAGCGGTTCTTCCTTGATTTTCTTGACCTGGCTGCGGGTCTCGCGCTGCGGGAAAGCCGAGCGTAGCAGAGGTCCTTCATCTGCTGGTGCTTTTCGCTTTTTTCCAGCAGTCTCAGTGCTCTCCAGAGGTAGCTGACTTAGCATGATGTCCGGAGCGTTCGTCAAAGAGCCTTCGCCATTTTTAAGGGAAGCGATTTCTTTCTTGTAGCGCTTTGTTCTCGCCGGTTGCTTTGCTTGCGGTGCTTTTGCGGGTCGCGAGTCGGGTATAATCGTGGTGTGAGAGGCTGCAGTGGTCTTGAGGGGCGCTGTTGTTGTCTGAGCAAGGGCTGTGTCCACACACTGTGACTTTGGCATTGCTGTGGCGTGAGAGGCTGCGGCGACATTGAGAGCAGCTGTTGATGCCTGGCCAATAGCTGGAGCAATAACTGGAGCTCTGCGACAATCTCGCACGACGCCTTCAACAAGCGCTCGCAGTTCGTGATGAGCATCCTGCAGACTGCGCAACCGCTCTTTCAATCCCGAGATCTCATCAGCGTGCTGCTGTCTCATCTGCTCCAGCCTTTCAACGGCGACATGAGCACCATGCTGAGCTGCGAGTTGTTGAAGACGACCTTCAAACCCCAACAAGGTTCTCTGGACCTGCGCCACAGTAGACTCCATATCTCCAAACCTGCCGTGCACAGCCCTCTCCCTTTCTTGATTTATGCCGTCGGCTTCTTTGCTCGCGGTTTCTATATTCTTCACTTTATCGCGGACTTGATCAGCTTGTTGGCGTGTTGCTCGGAGTTCGCTAGCGAGGCCGGCGACCTGCTCGGTGACATCGCTTTCCTGTAGTGATTGGAGTTGCTTGGCGAGCGCATCAAAACGCTCTTTGTGAGCAGAATGTCTTTCTTGCTCGCTGGCTGCGATGCGGTCTTGCTGTTGAGTCGTCGAGTTTTCCAAAGCTTTGAGGCGCTTGGAGAGGGCGCCATTTTCGCGATGGAGCTGAAAAGCCCAAAGAAGGTCAGCACCAGGTTTGGCGGCGGTAGCCATTGTTACATAGGTATCCAGCGAGGTGTCAGCTTGTTGGGTGTTTGGCTGGTGATGATGCGCGGGCTAGGCACGAATGTGTTGCCTAATTATTAGCCGCGTTGAGGACCAAGTGAGGTTGAAAGAAGCTCAGTCGCGCCTTCCTCGCACACTTCCAACTTTCCACTAACCACCGCCTACTCGCTCGACATAACAGCAATATTGGAACAGTGAGACAAAGACTTGTTTTTTAAAGTCAAGAAATGTTTCCCTACATACGAAGTCGCGATGTAGCCTAAGCATGAATACTCTCATTCGATCGGCGAAAGCATGTAATACAACCCGGCAGCAACAACCCCGTCTAAAAGAATTCGCAAAAAGCAATTTTGGTTTGCGCTCCTCATGAAGCGGAACGCCGTCATGCATGTTGTAGACTGTCGTAGCCTTGTCAGGCTTTCGTAGCGGTGGCAGTCAGATTCAGATTAAGCCTCCCGTCCTGACCTAGCGCCCCGAAGCAAAGGCAGTCGTGAACTTGATCGGAAGTAGAGGCACGTGTGGATAGTTTTGTGTTTGTCGCTTAGATAAGGTCTGTGTAATATTGTCAGTCTGTGTTCTCATGGTTATGAGGGCATTGCTTTGCTTACCGGCAACGTTCATGGGCATCTCCTCAACCTGGGTGCTGTAGAACTGCTCGATCTCGCGCATCATGCGGACATCGTCGGCGGTGACGAAGTTGATGGCCACACCCTTGCGGCCGAAACGACCACCACGACCGATACGGTGGATGTAGTTCTCGCGGTTGGCGGGAAGGTCGTAGTTGATGACAAGGGAAACCTGCTGGACGTCGATACCACGGGCGAGGAGGTCAGTGGCGATCAGGACACGGGAGGAACCGGAACGGAACTCCTTCATGATCACGTCACGCTGGCCCTGCTCCATCTCACCGTGCATGGCGGAGACGGTGAAGTCACGGGCGGTGAGCTTGTCGGTGAGCCAGTCGACCTTTCTGCGGGTGTTGCAGAAGATAACGGCCTGGGTGATGGTGACGGTCTCATACAAGTCGGACAGGGTGTCGAGCTTCCAGTCCTCCTTCTCAACGGCAATGTAGAACTGCTTGATACCTTCGAGGGTAAGCTCGTCCTTCTTGACAAGGATACGGACGGGGTCACGCATGAACTTGGTGGTGACCTCGAGGACTTCCTGGGGCATGGTGGCCGAGAGCAGGACAACCTGGGTGGACTGGGGGAGGAGCTGGAAGATATCGTAGATCTGCTCGGTGAAACCGCGGGACAGCATCTCGTCGGCCTCGTCGAGGACGAACTGCTTCATGCTGTCGGTCTTGAGGACGCGGCGCTGGATCATGTCGTGGACACGGCCGGGGGTACCGACAACGATCTGGGGACCCTCCTGGAGAGCCTTCATGTCGTCGCGGACGTTGGTGCCACCAATGCAGGCGTGGCACTCGATCTGCATGAAGTCACCGATGGCGACAACGACCTTCTGGATCTGCTGGGCGAGCTCACGGGTGGGAGCGAGGATCAGGGCCTGGCAAGCCTTGATGCTGGGGTCGATCTTCTGGAGGACAGAGATGGAGAAGGTGGCGGTCTTTCCGGTACCGGACTGGGCCTGGGCGATAACGTCGTTGCCTGTTGTGTGTGAGTTTTATGGTCCATCCATATCAGCGGGCTTTGAGAGTTCTACGCACCCTTGATAACGGGCATGATGGCGCGCTGCTGGATAGCAGACGGGCGCTCGAAACCGTAGGCGTAGACACCACGGAGAAGCTCGGGCTTCAGGTCCATCGCATCGAAGGAGTCGGTGGTCTCATCGTAGTTGGACTCGATCTGAGCTGGACGCGCAATTTCGTCAGTACAAGAGTTGCTTGCTCTGCGGTGCGGTTCCCAGTCGCTCCCTCGAATCGCGGCGCATGCGCAAAATGAGGTCGCAACCGCCGCATAGGCTCAACTCACCCGCCTCGATGTCCTCAAGTCCCTTGTCGGCCATGATGGCGGTGTTGGTATGAGCTCACACGCGGTGCGCTGAGCTAAGATGTGTGAAAGGCGGTGGTAATCCTGTGGATTCCGCCGCAAGTAATCGAAGTGTGAAGGAGTTGGTGTTGCGGTGGGTGATTGTGTGGTGTGAAAGAGGTGGTTCAAGGTCGGTGAGGGTGCCTTGGTGTGCGACCATGCGAAAAATTCGCGGCGGCTCCCGCGATGAGCCAGCCCCACCTAAAAGCCAACCCAGCATTCACTAACCGCGCCCGCCACCGCGCAAGCTCTGCATGGTCAGTGATTGTGTGGCAGTGGCAATTCACCTTGCGCGCCTCGTCAACTGAAAGCTGAGTATTCGGGACAACGCTTCTGGATCGATCTCCGCTTGAATTCTGCCAAATCCCACATCATTACTCACACAAATCACATTACCTATCGACATGCACGAGGAGCGTCCCCACGATTTGCCACCGGTGAAGAGGCAGAGAATCGAGGTTGCGCGCGAAGAACACGGATCCGTCGATGACTTGGATGACTCTTCACTTGTGAGGCGCCATCCGTTGGGGCTGCGGCCATCAGGCAACGCTCTGACTTCATCAGTCAACCTCAAGTCATCCTTTGGTCTATTTGCGTATCTGCCGGATGAGTTGATCTCACAATTCCTCGAGTATCTCGATCCAGCAACCCTGCTCCGGCTCGGAGGCACATGCCGCGGCCTGTACGCTTTCACTAGAAACGAAGAGCTGTGGCGAGCTCTTTTCGTAGAGTAAGTCGCATCATCAATCCACAGGCGTGTCTCGACTACATGCTGAGACACGTTCACCGGTAGGTCTTCACCAAAGCAATTCTCGTGGCAAGGCACATGGCGTTCGACATTCCTTTCTCAGCCCTTGAGCAAAGAGCCAAAAGTCGACTGCTCCAATCTTTTCTCAGACGTTTTGCACAGGCCTTTCTTCTGCGCCTCTGTGTCTCTTAATCACTATGCCAAAAACATTCCTCGTGCGAATGAGATAACCCGCCTCGAGAACATCACCTTTGAAGAGTTCCAGTCGACATGGGTCAATCAACCGTTCATGCTTACCAGAATGGTGACTGAGTGGCCCATATTCCGCAAATGGTCGACGGAGAGATTGCTCGAAAAATACGCCAGTGTACCTTTCCGCGCCGAAGCTGTGGACTGGCCTCTCAAGACGTACGTCGATTACCTGGACAACAGCCGCGACGAGTCACCTCTCTATCTCTTCGACCGAGCTTTCGCAGAGAAGATGGACCTGAAAGTGACGAGCGAACCCGACGATTCGGCCGCATACTGGCCGCCCACTTGTTTCGGTCCGGACGCTTTCTCAGTGCTGGGCGCACAACGTCCAGATCATCGATGGCTCATTGTTGGTCCTGCGAGAAGTGGAAGCACTTTCCACAAGGATCCAAATGCTACCAGCGCGTGGAATGCTGTTATCACGGGCAGCAAGTACTGGATCATGTTCCCTTCTTCGCCCTCGATTCCACCGCCTCCAGGTGTGTTCGTTAGTGAGGACCAGAGCGAAGTCACTAGTCCGTTAAGCATTGCCGAGTGGCTACTCGGGTTCCACAGCGAGGCTCGAAGGACACCAGGCTGCAAGGAGGGCATCTGCAATGCTGGAGAGGTGCTATACGTGCCGTCGGGATGGTATCATCTGGTGCTGAACCTCGAACCCAGCATTGCTGTCACTCAAAACTTCGTTCCACGCGCAAGGGTTGGAGCGGTACTACACTTCCTCCGAGACCAAAAACAGAGTATCTCAGGGTTCAGAGATGAAATCAAGAACCCTTACGAGCTTTTTGTTGAGAGACTCGGTCAGCAAGATCCGACACTACTCAAGGAGGGATTGGAGGAGCTAGAGCGACTGAGCAAAGGTGCCAAAGGAAAATGGGAAGAACTAAAGAAGCCACAGGACGAAGAGGAAGAGGCAGGCGGCTTTTCATTTGGTTTTGGAGGAGATGATGACGATGTTGAGGTGCCATGAGATTATATACACCTACGTAGCTTGTAGTTCCACTCAACACATGTCAGGAATCACCATCTCTATACATTTGTCTATGTCCAATCGAGTCTCTCAAGTCTCGGCAAACTCGTACGAGTTCTCGCGGTCCTGTACGGCCACCTTAATCTTGCCCTCCTCAACCTCAGCGCCATCAATCCTCAACCCAGCCTCAATAACATCACCCGTCACAACAGGACCAACACCCTTGGGCGTACCAGTAAGCACAATATCACCCTTCTCCAGCGTCATAACCTTGGAAATATCCGCCAGCTGCCTGCCGATCCGGAACAGCATCAACTCGGTGTTATCCTGCTGCTTAACCTCCCCGTTGACCTTCAAATACAACTCAACATTATGCGGATCCGCAATCTTGCCCGGCGCAATAGGCCCTGCAACCGGCAGGAAAGTATCAAAGCCCTTTGCAATGCTCCACGGCAAGCCCTTCTTCTTGGCCTCGTCCTGCACGTTGCGGCCGGTCATGTCGATGGTGAGCAGATAGCTCTCGATCGCGGACATCCAGGCAGCAGTGTCGTTCTCGTCGATGTCGCGGAGGGTCTTGCCGATGACAATGCCGAGCTCGACTTCGTAGTGAAGGTTCACGCCGCGCGGGCGCAGGATGGGGCCCTCTTCGGGCAGCAGGATGGAGGACGATGGCTTGAGAAAGAAGAAGGGTTGTTTGGGCCGTTGGTTGTTGAGCTCTTTAACGTGGTCGGCATAGTTGCGGCCAATGCACATGACCTGTCACAGCGTGGGTTGTTAGCTGTCTTGAACTACGTATCTACGGACACAGCATTGATTGTACCTTACGACAGTTCTGCTTCACTTCTGCGAGAGTCGTCATGGCGGGCGATGTGGAAGCGAATTGGCGAAATCCTGGTGTTGCGAGTCTGAAGGCATTGCCGGAGAGCAGCGGTCGTCTTACTAAGAAGGACATGTTGATGAGTGTGAGGGGCTCTGGGTTGCGATAACGGCAACGGTAATGATGGCAAGCTTCCTTCGGCCACTCGGCGCATTTAAGGCCGGGGGAATTGAACGACGTCGGAAGCACTCCCGACATTCGGAACGTATCAGGAGTCATCACGAGGGAAAGATCTCAACAAGTCGGGACTCGGCGTACATGGTTCAAAAATGGCGACTCTTGCGGAAAACGCGAGCGGGACATTTCTCGAATGGTGTTATCTGAAGGCCTCGGATCATCTTGATCATATGGTGCCGCTGAGAGTCATGGACTCAAATAAATATGTCTTTTGTATACTCACATACTGGTACTACCTGAAGGCCTCGAAGTCTTTTGATATCATAGTGCTACTGAGATTCATAGATTCGAGTGGGCGTGTCTCTGTTGTATCCACATGCCTTTGAGGTGTTACTTAGACACTTCGGATACTCTTGATTGTATTGTGCCACTGAGATTCATAGGCTCAAGCAGACGTATCTCTCCGATGCTTAATGTCTCAAAGATGCTACCTTAGGAAACCGAGTCGATCCCAGTCCATTGTACCGCAGAGATGTCACACAAATGGAAAATTGAGATCTGTACATGGAGGCTGGTTTGGTTTGGTTGGTTGGGTTTCGCCCTTTGATTGATCTGCTTTGATTTTGATCAGAACAGTAGAAAACTATGGACGTGATGACAGTGAACTCGAAGGTTCGAAAAAAGACTCGCAGGTCTTGGGTATAACGCTGGAAACAAGTAAAGGAAGCAAGAAGTGTTGTGAGTGGTGGTTTTGGTGGGTTTGGCGGATTTGACAGTCTCAGTGGTCTTGAGATGTCTTGAGGTTGAGGAGGCTGATGATACCACCCCTTAAGAAGAGTCGGCATGGCGGAAGGTGAAGCCAAGGTTGATTTGGCCGGCGAGTGGCTTCTGCGACTTGACATGATCGAACAGCTCGCCGCAGGTGATGCCGTTCGCATTTTCGATGCGAGCGATCATGGATCTTGGGCGCCAGTCGACTATTGAGAAACAAATGGTGTCGATCGCGACTGGTGGTGGTTGGCAGATCAACATGCCGCGGAAAGGGTGGTTGGTGGTGGAGGTGCTGTCGCAGGCCCAGTCGAGACCTTTTGCTTCGAAATGCACGCTGTGCTCATATTTTGAGCCGTTGGTGGGGATTTGTGGCGGGTTGTCGTAGGGGAAGCTGCCGTCTTCGCAGATGTGGGCAGTCCAGCGGAGGAAGGTCGTGGAGATGGGGGCTGGACACATAGTCGTGTCTGCCCAGCGTGGGTGGTTGGGGTTGTGCAGGTATCGTTGCAACCTGACTGATCCGGCGATGATATCGCGGAAATGCTTGGAGACTTGAGGGAGGGTGAACAGGAGTTGATGGTTGTCTGCCTGTAGCAGGATCATCTCTGCCAGTTCGACGACGTTAAAAACTTGAGAGGCGAGGTTGGCGTCCATTGTTGCTTGAGTGGCGAGGGTGTTTGGAGATTTGTTGGGTGGCTTTGGTGGTAGTTTGCGTAGTGGCTTGACTTGTTTGTAGCTCAACTGAATGGTGTCTCAGTGGTTTGGGTGTTGCGGATGTTTTGAGTGGCTTGGGTCGTAGCTCGTTGGAACGGCTTGACTTGGTTGGTATTGCTTTGATTGGGTTTGATTTGGTTTGGTTTGGTTTGGTTTGGTTTGGTTTGGTTTGGTATTGCTTCTGTCGTTGCAATTCGGTGACTTGACTCGAGGCGTTTACCGATTGCGTGACTTGTGGCTTGTTCGCAGTGGACTTCGGTGACTGGACTCGAGGCGTTTACCGAAGTTTCTTGGCTTTTGTGGATGGTTTGATCTGTTTGGTTTGTTTGGTTGATTGGTTGATTGGTTGATTGGTTGATTGGTTGATTGGTTGATTGGTTGATTGGTTGATTGGTTGATTGGTTGATTGGTTGATTGGTTGATTGGTTGATTGGTTGATTGGTTGATTG
>Ga0265797_10003543_pt1 | contig 24845 bp, 17 predicted proteins | sample P2T30metagenome_FD_192433 | JGI IMG/M metagenome (GOLD analysis project Ga0265797, IMG submission 192433) | Plant litter microbial communities from East Loma Ridge, Irvine, California - P2 T30 | ecosystem: Environmental > Terrestrial > Plant litter > Unclassified | place: USA: California... | reverse complement strand
ACACGGTTATCCCAGAGACATCTAGCGAGAAGCCTGGTGTCATCAAGTATCAAGCAGCCTCACCTGACGAAGGTGCCCTTGTTGAGGGTGCAGTCTTGATGGGCTACAAGTTCGTGGCGCGCAAGCCACGTGCGGTGACCATCGAGGTCGACGGACAAGAGCTGCAGTTCGAGCTCCTCGCCGTTTGTGAGTTCAATTCGACCAGGAAGCGCATGAGCACAATTTTCCGTTGTCCCGATGGCAAGATCCGGGTGTACTGCAAGGGTGCCGATACTGTTATCATGGAACGTCTGGGAGTGCACGATGACATTGTTGAGAAGACGCTGCTGCATCTGGAAGAGTACGCTGCAGAGGGCCTCCGAACTCTCTGTCTTGCTGTGCGTGAGGTCTCTGAGAGCGAGTTCCGTGAGTGGTGGGACGTCTACAATACCGCCCAAACGACCGTCTCCGGTAACCGTGCAGACGAGCTTGACAAAGCTGCTGAGCTGATCGAGCACGACTTTACACTGCTTGGTGCTACCGCGATTGAGGACAAGCTACAAGACGGCGTCCCTGACACGATTCACACGCTCCAGACAGCTGGCATTAAAGTTTGGGTGCTCACAGGTGATAGACAAGAAACCGCAATCAACATCGGCATGTCTTGCAAGCTCATCTCGGAAGACATGACTCTGCTCATCATCAACGAGGAGACAGCGGAAGCGACTCGCAACAACATCCAAAAGAAACTTGACGCCATCCGATCTCAGCATGCCGGCGGCATCGAGATGGAGACATTGGCTCTCGTCATTGACGGCAAGAGTCTTACGTACGCTCTGGAAAAAGATATGGAGAAGATGTTCCTCGATCTTGCTGTCATGTGCAAGGCTGTCGTCTGCTGCCGTGTCTCGCCTCTGCAGAAAGCTCTTGTGGTCAAGTTGGTCAAGCGCCATCTGAAAAGTATTCTTTTGGCTATTGGCGATGGTGCTAACGACGTATCTATGATTCAGGCCGCGCACATCGGTGTCGGTATCTCTGGTATGGAGGGTCTGCAAGCTGCCCGCAGCGCTGATGTGAGCATTGCACAGTTCCGCTTCTTGCGAAAGCTGTTGTTGGTCCACGGCGCATGGTCTTACCAGCGTATCTCAAAGGTCATCCTCTACTTCTACTACAAGAACACGGCTCTGTTCATCACCCAATTCTGGTATTCATTCCAGAACGCCTTCTCTGGTCAGGTCATCGTTGAGTCGTGGACACTCTCTTTCTTCAACGTCGCCTTCACCGTCCTACCGCCATTCGTGCTGGGTATCTTCGACCAATTCGTCAACGCGAGACTGCTCGATCGCTACCCACAGCTCTATCAACTCACCCAGAAAGGTGTATTCTTCCGCAGACACAACTTCTGGTCCTGGGTGGGCAACGGCTTCTACCACTCCTTGATCTTGTACTATGGTTCGATTCTGATCTACTGGGATGATGCACCCCTTTCGGACGGCACCACTGCTGGCCACTGGGTCTGGGGTACCGCCATGTACACCGCAGGTCTGGTGACGGTGCTTGCAAAAGCAGCATTGATCACCAACATCTGGACCAAGTACACTGTCATCGCAATCCCCGGCAGCATGGCCATCTGGTTCATCTTCCTACCCATCTACGCCTTTGTCGCGCCAAAGCTGAATTTCAGCACCGAATACGTCAACACATTGCCTATCATCATGTCCAGCCCCCGCTTCTGGCTCACGATCATCGCACTCCCCGCGGTGTGCTTGATCCGTGACTTTGCGTGGAAGTACGCCAAGCGCATGTACTACCCCCAGACGTACCACCACGTGCAGGAGATCCAGAAATACAACATCCAGGACTATAGGCCAAGGTACGTGAAGGATGAACTAAAAAAAATTAGTTGCACACGCTTTTCGGACATCACTAACAAGGTTTCTCCCAGGATGGAGCAATTCCAGAAAGCAATCCGCAAGGTCCGCCAAGTCCAGCGCATGCGCAAGCAGCGCGGCTATGCTTTCTCGCAAACGGACGAGAGCCAGGCGCGCGTCTTGCAGGCTTACGATACGACAAAGGAGCGCGGGCGGTACGGCGAGATGACGAGCAGTCGTCGGTGATTAAAGATGATCGTTCGGGGGTGAAAGTGAAAAGGCTAGTCGCCTTCTTAGTACGAAAGCTGCTCGTGGACCGAGCATGTGAGGGAATGGGGAGTTGGTGGCATTGAATCTTGGGGGTGCGAGACGTTTTGTATCTATGTGTGTATGGCGATTAGCTTCGAAGAAAAGGTGGGGACTTTTTTTGTTGTATCTTGTATACGCAGATGACTTGCATGAAAGCGACTTGAGTTTTTGGTTTGATCGAGTGATAACACTGGATGGGCTGGCTTTTGTGCGCTGAGAGTGGAGGCTTTAGTTAGATATTGCTTGTTGGTATGTTGGAGGTTAAGACTGCTGTGGAGCCATTGACCTACCACCTCTTGAGGCTGAGGTAAATTCGATTGGAGCTCACATCTGTGGAAGGGCAGGTCACGAATGAATAGTCACTGTCCCACAGGGGATCAAGTGAACTCGGTTCTGATTTACTGCCACAACGGATCTCAATAGGCCACGCTTTCGCATTTTGGTTGTTTTAAACTCATACGAACTCGTTTCAAGAACCTTTGATACCACTGTATATGAAAGTTACAGTATCTCGGGCATTCTTGCATACTTTGATAATACAAGACCATCGTAGATACCTCGTGTTAGGGTTAGAGTTAGTGTTAGAAACTGCTTGAGTTGGAATCCTTACACCCTCGATCAGTGAGAGTTCTTTCAACCTCTCCCTTCTACCACGCCGACCATATTCCAACACTCTCTCACAGTCTTGCCAGCATCATCTCCAAACATCTCCTCCGCCACACTCACAGTCGCATCGGCGAACTGCGCAAATGTACAAGTCGGAGCAATACCATCAGAGTTCGTAGCAGACCACCAGATCTTGCCCGCCTTCTCCCAAGCGAACCCGCCGAAAGCCTCCGCAACCAGAACGAAAGCTCGATTCGGAATGCCGGAGAATGCATGGACGCTGCCGTGATCGTACGTCGACCAAGAAGTATGCTTGGTCTTGTACGCTTCCATCTCGGACCATGATGCGGGTTGCGGATCTTTACCCAACTGGAATTTCTTGTCAGAGGGTTCTTTTGAAGCATGTAAATGACCATTAGTATTACTTTTGGGTCATCGTAAGCCGTTCCTGGAAATTTCATGTTCCGAAGAGCGACGCCTTTGATGCCAGGCATCAAGCAGCCTTCTCCGATGAGCCAGTCGGACTCTGCAGAAGTCTTGTTGTCGGACCACAGGGTCACTAGCATTCCGAAGACGTCTGCGAGATGTTCATTCAGAGCACCAGATTCCCCCTCGTAACGGAGAGCACATGTGTGTTCGATGACAGGATGCTGAATTCGGTCAGTGGGCTCGGGGGAGAACAGAAGGACAGGGTGGCATGAAGGGACTCACAGTCATCTCATGCCCAATGATATCCAGACAAGCAGTGAAGTTGTACAGATCGCCTCCCCCGTCGCCGTACACCATCTGCTGGATCTTATCTCCCATCCAGGAGGCATTCTGGTACCCCTTCTCGAAGTGCACGGAGCTGATGATAGCTTTGCCGTCCAAGAAGCGGTAGTCAAGGACTTGTTGGTAGAAGTCCAGGACTTTGACGCAGTTCTCGTACGCTTGGTTCGCGTTTTCATCGGCGACCGGTTCTTGTCCTTCAGACCTTACGAGTTTGCCTGGTAGAAGACGGTAGGTTTCGTCCTTCTTGCCGATCTTTTGCTCGAGGTTTTGCATGTCGTAGACTTCTCGGCGATGGGAATTCTCATTTCGTTGCTCGTTTGGTACGATCGGACGAGGATCCCGGTCATCTTGGATCTTTTGTTTGATGTCGAGAGTCTTCTGCGCGAGCTCTTTGGCTGAGCTGTTAGATTTGTCGGAGTCGATTACTTGCTTGAGGAGCTGGTCCGGGACGATTCCTTGAGGAGTCAATGCCTCATCTTGACGATAGTGTGATTTCGTCGTTGTGTCGGCTTGCTCGAGATACCTCCGTCTTCGATCGCGGATGTGCGAGGAGTGTTCCAGTGTTCTCAAGGCTAAGAGCCTGATATCCGCATCGTCGCTGGCGGCTAGAGCTTCCAGGAGATGTGGCGAGACGATGTCGCACGTGCTGGAATGCATCGTGAGAGTATCTCGACAGTCATCGCACCGTCAAGCAAGTTGGACAGAGCTCAGATCTTGAATGGCGGTACATGATACAGGAAGTTGTATGTGGATCCGATTGGATGGTAGGCGAGGCTGACTTCTCACGAGGCTGACAGCTTGTAATTGCGCAACATCACAAGCACCTTTACTACGTATTGCCCGACGAAGACTTACTTTATCCCGCAACTACTGTATCCGAGGATGAGTACTATCAGAGACGGAGGTATCTCTGGAGACTTTATTCACGAGCCCTTGTCCGAACCTCAAGCCCAGATCCGCCTGATCCAAATCGACCTGTCTGGCGACGACGGTGAAAGTGAGATCGACTGCATAATTTCAGCCCACCCGTTGCAAGACCCACCTCCATACGTTGCCATATCCTACACATGGGGAGACGGCAGCGTGGCGCGCGGGATTTGCGTCAACGGAAGACGACTGAACATCGGCCACAACAGCTGGCTGGCACTCTGGCAAGCAAGGCTACACCGCGTCCTACAACCCCTCAGGATCTGGATGGACGTACTCTCGATCGACCAAGCTAACGATGCCGAGAAGAGCATCCAGGTAGGCTTGATGGGAGCCATCTACGACGCCGCGAAGTACGTGCTCGCCAGCGTGGGAGCCCACGAAGACGACAGCGAACATTTGGCGGATCAGGTCGAGGCCCATAACGTGTACCTCAGGAACCTGCGAGTAGTGGAGGGCCAGAAGAGGGACCCGGCCGTGGAGCGGTTCTGGTGCCTCAACTGTGGGAAGCTATTGCTCAAATTCGCGCGTGAGTGCTCTTCGTGTGTGAATAAAGGTGTCAAGTACGAGCCCCTGTTCTGCTACAATTGCGCGAATGAACACTACAAGGCAGGGTGCTTCAGAATCACACAGATTTCCTTGATGGCCAAACTCGGGAGGCACTGCTACAAGTGCTATCGGGGCCTTCCGTTCAGGTGGTACGGGTCCGAGCAGTCGACTGCGATGATTTGTAGAGCCTGCTGGCCGCGACATGACTATGACAACGAGTTTTTCAACTGGACTCTCACTGATATCTGGGGTCCCGTCGGTAAACTCCCAGGTCGCCGTACGCAGCGGCTCGAAGAGACTTTCGTGACTTGTCGGAGGCTCGAAGGGATGTCGAAGGAAGCCCAGAAGAGGATCGCAGACGCCTTCTCGGCATTTTCATTCCGAAGGTATTTTACTCGGCTTTGGGTAAGTGACATCAACCACGATAGCGCGACACTCCGGCCCAGCGCATACTGAACGCCAGAAGACTGTCCAGGAAAACCGATATGCCACTCACGTCCTGGTCGCGTGCGGCGGGTCAATGTTCACCCTCGACGCGTTCTCGATCTTTGCCGCGGATATACGACGATTCCCCAACTACTTTGTCGAAGCGCGGAGTAGAGTCGACTCTGTCCCCGAATCAAGACACCTGAAGGCTCTGTTGAGCAGGCGTATTCGAAACAGAAGCACACCGCTGTGCAGGATCGTGTCCCATCACATCGACCACCACTGTGCAGATGTCCGCGACCGTGTGTTCGGTCTCCTCTCTTTGTCTTCGAAGCATGCGATTCGGGCCGACTATACAAAGTCGAGCCTAGAAGTTGTCTTGCAGCTGCTGGAGCAAGAAGTTTGTCCCGCCGACAGTAGTGTTGCGCGGGATATGTCGGAGCTCTTACGCATCATGGGCGCGTTTTATTCAGGTCCTCTTGCCGCCGAGAGCGCAGACATGTTGCGGCAAAGACGCTTGGTACACGCAGCTCCGAGGCCCTCGCCCCAAGAAGTAGTCTTCGACCGTACAATCCAGCGCCAAATCCTCTTGAAATGCGAATTGTGCTGCAATGTTTGGGAGGACGACGCGGGCAACCTGGTGACTTCTCTGCTCAAGGGCGAGGCGCCCTCCACGCCCGACAAATATCTCGGAGACCTCGAGCGATTCTGCCACGGCAGCGACGTCGCTTTCAAGCAGCTCAAGAACCCTCTGGGCAAAGTCGTCGCGTTGGCGGACAAGAAGGTGAAAGCCCGCGACAGGCTCTTGTTCTTCAGCCAGCTGCGTGCCTCGAATGACGGGGGGAGGAACTTCAACGCCCTCAGCCCAGCCAGTGCCGGCCTCGTCGTTCGTCCGTCAGAGACCGGTATTCACATCGTTGTGGGCCAAGTTGTCGTCAATTTTCGCGGGATCAAGATCCGTTCGGACTGGTCCTCTTCTATGGATCCTACCGACCAATACGGATTCGAGAATGGCGATTGCGGGTACCAGGAGTGGTGGGTTTTTATGTCCCCTGCGGACATCTTCGTGTTTGCTGCGCAGGACTTGAGGGCCAGGGTCGGCTCACCTGACGAAGGAGAAGGTCCTGTGGTGGAGTTGATGTACTGCCCGGAGGAGACGGCAAAGCGATTGGCCACTAGTGTCACGGCTGACCTGGCCTCATCGTACGCGATTCGAAAGCATCGAAGACCAAAGTCTCCGCCTAGAGGCCCTATTGTTCTGCGTTCTGGTTCGATAGATCTTCCGTGATGTAGAAAGATATGCATGAGTTTCACAGCGTTAGACAAGCAGAAAAACATGTAGATGGACTGGAAAGATAGCATATACCGACCGGCCGGCTTGTCGCTGAACGAAACATCTGGATTTATTTTTAGTCTACTATGCACATATCTCGCGTAACAAGTCTTACATGTTCTTTAACCCAACTTCCCACACTTTTCCCACACAGGACTAGGTACACGTCGATCCCCAAATAGAAAAGAAAACGCCAGACACCCTGGGTAACGAGTTCACTATACAGTTTTCCCATAAATCAGACCACCACCAGAATGCCAGTCCAGTTTAAGCATCAGTGATACAGCCGTGGCTAGCGTCCTTGACGAGCTTGGCGTACTTGAACAAAGTACCCTTCTGGTACTTGAGCGGTGGTGCCTGGAACTCGAGCTTCCTGCGCTGCAGCTCCTCGGGAGTGGAGTCAATAATGTCGATAACGTTGTTGTCGGCATCAATAGTGATGGTGTCGCCGTCGCGGACAAGACCAATGGGACCGCCCTCCTGAGCTTCAGGAGTGACGTGGCCGATGAGGAAACCGTGGCTGCCGCCGGAGAAGCGGCCGTCAGTGATGAGAGCGATGTCGTTGCCAAGACCGTAACCCATGATGGCGGAGCTGGGCTTGAGCATCTCGGGCATGCCGGGGCCACCCTTGGGACCCTCGTAGCGGATGACGACAACGGTCTTCTCGCCCTTCTTGAAAGTGCCGGCCTCGAGGGCTTCGATGAAGAGGTCCTCAGCGTCGAAGCAGCGGGCCTTGCCGGTGAAGACAGTGCCCTCCTTGCCGGTGATCTTGCCGACGGAGCCTTCAGGGGCGAGGCTGCCGCGGAGGATCTGAATGTGGCCGGTGGGCTTGATGGGGTTGGACATGGGACGGATGATGTCCTGGTCTGCGGGGAAGTCGGGGACGAGCTCTGCGTTCTGCTTAAGAGTCTTACCGGTGACGGTCATGCCGGAGCCGTCGAGGACGCCCTCCTTAAGAAGGTACTTGATCAAACTGGGAGTACCACCGATGTTGTAGAGGTCCTCGAAGACGTACTTGCCGGAAGGCTTGAGATCAGCGAGGAAAGGTGTGCGGTCGGAAACGCGCTGGAAGTCATCGATGGTAAGCGTGATGCCAACAGAGTGGGCAATGGCGATCAAGTGGAGGACGGCGTTGGTGCTACCACCAGTGATGTTGACAAGAATCATAGCGTTCTCGAGAGCCTTGCGGGTGATGATGTCGGATGGTCTAATGTCCTCCTTCAGCAGGTTCTTGATAGCGCCACCAGCAGCCAAGCACTCCATCATCTTCGCCTTGCTCTCGGCAGGGTTCGAGGAAGAACCAGGGAGAGACATGCCCATGACCTCGATGACACTGGCAAGGGTGTTGGCGGTGTACATGCCACCGCAAGCACCGCTACCAGGGCACGAGTGTCTGATGACATCGAAACGCTCCTCCTCGGTGATCTCGCCAGAGATGAACTGTCCGTAAGCCTGGAAAGCGGAGACAATATCGAGCTTGGAGTTTTTGGGCTTCTGGCCGCAACCAGCAGCGATCGTACCACCGTAGACCATCAAACTAGGCCTGTTCACACGTCCCATAGCCATGATGACACCGGGCATGTTCTTGTCGCAACCGGGAATGCTGATGTTCGCGTCGTACCACTGGCCACCCATGACAGTCTCGATCGAGTCGGCAATAAGGTCACGGCTCTGCAGCGAGTAGCGCATACCCTTGGTGCCCATGCTGATACCGTCACTCACACCAATGGTGTTGAACTGCATGCCGTGGAGACCGGCGCGCTCCACACCCTCCTTGACCTTGTTGTTCAATCCCATCAAGTGCATGTTGCAGGGGTTTCCCGAGTACCAGACACTGCTGATACCGACCTGAGCCTTGTCCAGGTCGCTGTGTTCCATGCCAGTGGCGTACAACATGGCTTGCGACGCGCCCTGAGCCTTGGGTTTTGTGATGTTGCGGGAGACTTTGTTGAGGTCTTTGGCATCTTCGGGGATGGGTCCAGGTCTCTGGAGGCGAGAGGTGGTCGAGAGGGCTCTCCTGGACAAGATGTCAGCTGTGTTTCGATATTGTATTCCTTCCAATGCTCTCTGTCAGACCGATTCACGTACAACTGGCTCCACTGGGTCCTGGCGGCCCAGTTTGGGCGCATGGCGCCGGCCATGCTGCTTCTGCTAAGCATCTTGCTCGGTTTATGCTTGGAGTATGCACCGAGTCAACAATGCAATTGCAATGGCAGTAAACAAGAGCTGGCAAAAAAAGTTGCAGCTGGTTCGTCTACCTCTCTACTCTGCATAAGTTATGTGTAGGGCTACCTAAATAAGCGGGAACCAGCGGCTGCTGACAGGCTCGCAACGCCTCCGACTTCGGCCTCCCATCGAGTCACCGTCATAATTATCACCGCCATCCAACTCCGATGTCGACGAGAGAGAGAGTCGCTGGATGTGCTGTGACTCGAATAGACAGTCTACACATATTCACGGGTGCGGTTGGGAGATGCATGTAGGAATACAGTGGTTCCTTGGCCGATGTTGGTCGTTGAAACAATGACAACAGTCGAAGTTCGAATTGGCATTGGGATTGGCATTAAAATTTACATGTATATAGCCATACCGAACCATGCAGTCTAGTCGTCAGGCCTCTGCAGTTCAATCAGAATCTCGTGCCATTTACGCCTTGCTTTCCCTCCCCCAGCTGTGAAGCCACGACCGTCGCCTCCCTAACTGCTTTGGCGATGGTGCCTCTCAAGCCACCCTCCTCGAGTACCAGCATACCACCCACAGTGCAGCCCCCAGGAGTCATGACCTTATCTCTCACCATCGCAGGGTGCTCGCCACCCTGCAGCACCAGACCAGTCGTTCCACGCATCGTCTGTGCAGCCATGATGTAGGCTTCCTCTCGAGGTATACCCATAGCCACCGCTCCAGCGACCATACTCTCGAGCATGATTGCCACAAACCCCGGTCCAGAGCCGCAGAGCGCCGTGCAGGCATCCATGTTGGCAGGTGGCAGATGGACGACGCGGCCAATCCGTGTGAAGATCCAGGTGACCATTTTGTTCGTCTCTTCTGATAGAGGAGAGTCTGAGGTTCCAATGACGGTCATGCTCTCGCGCACAGTGGCGGCAACGTTGGGCATCGCGCGGACGATCCTACACCCGCCGAAGCTAGGCGCATTGCCATCTGGATAGACGATGTTACCGAGTTGAATCTCGGTCACACCAGCGAGGATGCTTATGAGAAGCTTGCCCTTGAGCGCGGCGCGCATGTCGTCGTTGCCGAGAATGCGTTCAGCAAGGTGAGGTTTGCAGCCCAAGATGATGATGTCCGCATCTTGCACGGCTTGTAGGTTGTTGTTCACATGGATTGTGATCTTGGTCTCGTATTTGGCAAGCTCCTTCTTGATTCTCTCCCCACTCTCTGCTCTCGTGACACACGCGCTGAATCGTGTCGGCAGTTTGGCAGGCTCGGCGGGATCCTTGGGTGCGATGGCCTTGGAGTTGTCTGGTGTATCCGAGGGCGAGAGAGAGTCAAAGATCCCGCTCAAAACGGCAGTGCCCAAGTCTCCTACTTGGTGTCAACAGTCTGTCGACGCCTCCTCTTAGTGATGATCCCGCGTACCGCATCCCAGGACCGTCAAGGTGAGGGGTTTTTGTCCGGCGTGCTCGGCCTGCTTGTCTTTAAACCATTGCGCTGTTTGGGCCTGGATCGCCAGAGTCTCCTGTAGGATCCAGTCGGGAGCCAGGTCGCGTGCCATTGGAATTTGATCTGTGTAGTGTGATGGGCGATGTTGAAGTGATGAAAGTAAAAGTGAAGGCTAAGTAGACCCCGCTGTTCGCAACATAGGAAGGTGTTGCTGCCACTATAAAGCCGTCGCATGGAACATCACTTCACATACGCGTGCAACTAAGGACCAACAAGACACGCATACTAAGCGCATGAAGTGATGTTCGCTTTCCACTACCAAATTGCCTGAACGGTAGGTCACTACCATGGATTCCTCATAACCACCCTCTTATCACTACGCGCCAACTCAACACTCCCCAGCCGCATCTACCCGCGCAAGCAGGCCACTCGCTCTCATGTCTGTGGTTATCAACCGCTTTGAGGCCGAGACTCTGGGACGTCGCAAAGGCAAGCAGCCGGCACCACTCGATCAAAAACAGCGCCAATACGACGATGGTCCACTGCCTATCAAGGCGTCCGATCATGCGCCGCTCAAGGCGCGTATCGTCAACCGCGTCTTCGAAGGCGGGGTCGTCACTTTCGAGCTCAAGATTGGCGACACGGTGATGAACGGCATCGGACTGGAAGAAGTACTGGATTACGTCTCGCCATATCACCTGGAGGAGTACGAGAATGAAGCTTTCAAGTTGGAGGAGGAAGTACTGCGAATCGCCGACGAGGAAGATAGGCGGTATCGCGAGGAGAAGGATGAACGACGCAAGCAGAGGGCAAAGTATAAGGGAGTGGCTGTCATGCAGGATACAAGCATGAGCGATGACAGCCAGGAGGACGCGACGGAGTACGATCCTATCACTGGGAAGAATGGGAGGCCAAGGCCTTCTTACAAGAAGGATCTCTTGAAAGTGAGGCAACGCAGACGAAGAAGGAAGAGAGACCCTGTGACTGGGGAACTGCTACCACGCAGTGACGACGATGAGGTGCTGCCAGGCCGCCCGATCAAGCAGGATGACGAGGACTCTTCATCAGACGATCGCTCCGAGCGGAAACGTGGCCCGGTCTCAATGCGCAGCTTGCCCGTAAGACGACGGAGGAAACGAGATCCTATCACAAAGGAACTCCTGCCACTGGACTCACCGAACGGGTATCAGTCTAGTTTCAAGACTTCCGAAGCCCAAGCCAAGGACGCTGGATCAGGTTCGGCTTTGCAGGTGATGGCAACATCATTCTACGAGAAGCCCAAGCGCCCCAGACGCAGAAGACATCCACTTACGAACATGCTCATGCCCTTGGGGTGGACCTACGATCCAGAGGCAGAGAAACAGCAGAGACAAGCTGGTATCAAAGTGCCATCAATCCAAAGACTCAGTCTGTCAAATGAAAACGAGCCAAAGCGTAGGCGTTTGGAACGGAACATGTCTTCAAGCGGTGCATCTGGAACGCCACATAAGCCGAGTAACGACGTTAAAGCACCACCACAAGCAGCATTGATAGCCTTTAAGAAAGGGGACGTTATCAATGTCGACTCGGACTCGGCAGAAGACAAATTTCAGGTTACACCGGTCGCGCCCAAACCGAAACTTCTCAGGCGAGGCGTGGGAGGTGCTGCCGTCAATCAAAAGGCAGCCAACTCTCCGTCGAGTGATGGCAGACCTAGGCGGTCTCATTCCACCGCACTCTCGGCCCACGCCTCTCAGAAGAAACCGGCGCAGTCTCGCAAGCCATCTTCTAGCTCGAACTCCTCCATCATTCCCCTTGAAGTTGATGGTGGCGACTCTTCATCCGAGGAAGAGGAGGAGGAAGAAGAAGAAGAAGAAGAAATCGCTGCTCCACGAACTGGCTCGTCGAAAGTCGCCATTTCCCACCGGTCGGCTGCAGCTACGGAGCCATCTTCTGCCGGCGAATCAGACGATGATGAGTTGCCCGCAGATGAGTACGTCGTGCAAGCCATCTTGGCCCACGGTCTCACAAAACCCATCGAGCACCCCAACCACGTTGGCAAAAAGGCAGTGATGCTTTACAAGGTGAAATGGGAGGGATGGGAGGCGCCGACATGGGAGCCGTTGTCCAGTTTCGAAGGCGCACTGGACGTGGTGAGAGAGTATCAGGAGAAAGTGGGCATGAAGGAGGCTGATCGCAATGCTTGAGAAGGATGATGATTAGTGAACTGCCACAAGCTATAGATGCTCACGTGTATATCATATCCAAATATCGTAATTACTTCACTTCCATATCTTCACTTCACTTTCAATGTCACTCCGTGAACCCTGGTGGCTGTCGCGTGCCGTTTTCCATCCCCGCAAAGCTTGTGCCAAACAGGCAACGGCTTTAGATATCATCATCTTTCCACCTTCATGAACATGCTTCCCAACGCGCCAGACACTCCAACGCAGTATGCGTTTCCACCACGCTGCCCTCCTGGCCATACCGCTGGCTGAGCTCGGTGTAGCGACCGCAGTGCCCTCACACGCGGACGAAGCCTTCCAACCCGTCGCATCAGCCCACCCGCAAACCCGGCCTTTCCTAGGCCAATGGCAACGACTATCGCAACGGGTCATTGAGACCATCTGGTCCCAGCCTTCGAAAAACGAGGAGAACATCACCAAAGTGAAGAAGATCAGCAAGACCGAGGAACAGCTGCTGCCGGCGCATACCCTGGCGCGCTACGGCGGCGACGTCCTACTGCGCTTCAACATCAGCACCGAACAAGAAGCGAAGAGTCTGGCCGAGGCCTCCGACACACTGTTGCTGGATGTGTGGGAATTTGCGGCCGACTGGGTGGATATCAGACTTGCACAAGAACTAGTGCCCTCGTTGTTGGGTTTGCTGCCGCAATCGCTCCAACGATCCCACGTGCCTCTGCTGCGTGAGCGCGAGTTGGCGCAAGCTATCTTCGACACATACCCGACGCCTCGCGACCATGCACGCCATCTTGAGGCTTCCAAAGCGAGTCTACCCTCGCCCATGTCTCATGACCAACGTCCTGTTGGCCCGTCTCTGTACCCTCAAGGTGCCGAAACAAACATCTTTTTCAATGATTACCAGCCGCTGAGCGTGATCCAGCCTTGGATGCGCCTGTTGACTTCTCTATTCACGACTCATGTGCGTCTGGTCAACGTCGGAACGAGCGCTCAGGGTCGCGACATCCAGGGTTTGCGCATTGGCATTCACCCAACGAACGATGACGACCCAGCGCCCCCAACGCGCAAGACCGTTCTCATCACTGCCGGCCTCCATGCGCGCGAATGGATCAGCACGAGCACTGCCAACTACATCGCCTACACCCTTATCACGGGTTTCGGCAAGACTGCCAGCATCACCCGCATGCTCGAAGACTTTGACTTTGTCATCGTTCCCACCCTGAACCCTGACGGCTATGTCTACACATGGGAAACCGACCGCCTGTGGCGCAAGAATCGCCAACAGACCTCGATCCGATTCTGCCACGGTATGGACCTCGATCACTCATTTGGCTTTCAATGGGATGGCAGCTCGACAGCTGGAAACCCTTGTTCGGAAAGCTATGCTGGCGAGCAAGCTTTCGATGCGGTCGAAGCCAGAGCACTCGCGGACTGGGCACGCAACGAGACCGAAAACAACAATGTCGAATTCATTGGCCTCATGGACTTGCACTCGTACTCCCAACAGATCCTATACCCCTACAGCTTCTCCTGCAAAGACCTGGCGCCCGGCCTCGAGGATCTCGAAGAGCTAGGCTATGGTCTGCAAAAAGCAATTCGCCGCGCTCACGGCCATGTATACGAGGTCTTGCCCGCGTGTGAAGGCAACGCCATCGCCGCCGGAGCGTCTGGCAAGAAGTCTTACCTGCCGCAGATGGAGAACCGTGGCGGTTCCGGCTTGGACTGGTTCTACCACGAGATGCATGTCCGTTGGGCGTACCAGCTCAAACTGCGGGATCGCGGGACGTATGGCTTCTTGCTGCCGAGGGAGCACATCATCCCGACTGGCAAGGAGATGGTCGACGCGATCATGTACTTTGGTGGCTTCTTGCAAGAGGCTTATGGATCGAAGTCTAGGAGTGTGGAAGGTGGTGGAGATATTGAAGCCGTGACTGGAGACGAGGCTGGACGTCAGAATGAGGTGGAGAATGAGGCGGCTGATAAGGATGCTGAGATCGATGCATCTCCTTCCGCAGAAGGTGGCGAGACGGTTGTGGTGGGACACGTTGATGCGAAAGCACGGCAAGATCTCAGGAAGCGGAGATGAGATGAAAGCGATTGCTGCAATTTGTCCGTAGAAAAAACCTTGATCCTGATGTTGATATCCCATCATCGAGGATCCCCACTGTTGACCTATGGGACGAAACCCAAACGTGTCTCCAGACCATGAAATGGTCTGAAAGGTGACACGATAATACCAATACCCACCTGAAGGATCTCAAACCAATGAAAAGGCTTGAGTTTCAAACGGGTGTATAGCCAGGCGTTTGACAGCCGATGATGTGTTGAGTTACCCCGTCACTGATATTCAATCAATCCCTAGGAACCACTAAGCGTTGATGATCTGTTTCTTCTCCATTGTTCAGCAGAGGATGTCGTTCTAAGATAAAAGGATAGCATATAGAAACCGCGACCCTAGCCCTAACCCTAAAAGTACTGACCAATAGGATTGCGGCACTCGCCGCAAAAACGCTCCCGAGCTACCTTAATCGCGACCGCGTCGGAATGCAGATAAGGTAACATACCTGGCTCACGTGGTTCTGGAGCCTGAATCGTATGGTACTATCAAGGAGGCTATCAATCCTCGTCAGACCCATGGGTCTTTATCCAATCAATCGCCTGGTTTGGACGACAATCACTCGTCCGGAGGCGTTCACTTAAAATGGAAACTGACTTCTGGGGAGTCTATCTCACGACTCGGGACTCTCCAGAGAGTGAGGAACAATCTGTAACTCCAGGAGACTACTCTTAAGGAACACGCGATGCATCGCGTCCTCGTTCATCCTGGTACCCGCGCGCGGAATTTGGCATCAAGACAAAGTCTCGTCCCCGGATAACGAGCACGAGCGACCCACCGGTGCGGAAGTAAATGGCTGTAGGTTGGATGTTGATGTCAAGCTCGACGGCTTCGTTTGATTTGCTGCATTCTGGAGTACGAGATTCCCGGGAAGCGATCGCAACTCAATTGAATCCCCGCCGCGTCCAGAAACCCGGATCACTGCCCTCAAAGACATTTTACATGAAAATTCGGACTCCATCGAATGCTGGATCAAAATCGCTGCCACGCTGCTTGGTAAGAAGGCCGAGACGTCAAAAAGGTATTCTGGTGTCCTGTTCCGCATTCTGGCACCAGTATTCACACATGCATCGTCACACAACATCAAATCCACATGCAAGATGAGCCAGATTTGGAAGGTGCATAAGGGATAAGGTGTCTACTGTTTTGGATTGACCTGATCTCGCTTGGGTATAATGCCAAACTTCCCCTCACTCCACACTTCCCCTCACATCTCACCTCCCATATCTTCTTTTCTGTCCTCACCTGTTACTTCGTAACGGTTTGGAGATCGTCCGTACACCTATGGTGACATGTTAACTAACGTTCTGTGTCCCGTCGATGTTTGATGACACGTGCGTGTCACTGCGAAAAAGCTCAAAGGCTACAATACATACGCAGTCTGGCTGGAGAAGAGAAGCATCGACTCCTTGACCAGATACATATCACAATAACATACTCTGTACCAGGAATCTTTGCACACCAAACTACACGCCGCACGCTGCGGTACGCAAGAGAACACTCCAACTCCTCTACCAAGATGATCTCGTCGACTCTCATCATAGTGTTGGCACTCCCGCTGGCCGGTATTGCCTTCTTTCATCTCGTACAGAGCATCCGGTCCAGTCGCCGTCCCAAAGACTTCCCTCCTGGACCCTCGACGGTGCCAATCTTGGGAAATCTAACCCAGATCCCGTCGACCAAGAGTTTCTTGAAGTGAGTTGCCAGCGTCCCGGGATAGTCTTTAAGATAACTGACCGTTTGATGGAAACAGATTCCACGAATGGGCGTCTGAATACGGCTCTATCGTTGGACTGAAACTGGGATCCCAAAACGTAGTGATCTTGAACGACTACAAACACGTCCTTGAGTAAGCATCAAACTATGCCATCGAAGTGCGAAGATCAATCTGACATGCAATTCTACCAGACTGTTCGATCGTCGAGGAGCGATCTACTCTAGTCGACCTGACAGTCACGTCGCGAACGATGTCATCTTCAAGGACAAGACCCACATCCTGTTCTTGCCTTATGGCCGCGAATGGCGCCTCATGAGAAAAACTCTTCAGCAATTGCTCCGCACTACAGCCGTGGACGAGATTTTGCCCCTCCAAGAAGCCGAGAGTATACAGACTCTGCACCACCTCATGCACAGTCCAGAACGGTGGTTCGACCACGTCCGCCGCTATTCGACCGCTGTCATCCTTGCTTCCGTGTTTGGTCTCCGAGGAGCTCACTGCGACAGTCCCCGGGTCAAGTCTTTCTACGACGTCCAAGACCAGAATGCAGCGATCCACGAGCTCGGTGCAACACCACCTGTGGACATCTTCCCGTTTCTGAAGGCTTTGCCGGACTCTGTCAGCCCATGGAGAAGATGGGCAAAAAGCATCAGGTCGGATTATCGGAAGCTCCTCTTCAAGCTCGTTGAAGATAGCCGGTCGAGCGGGGTGGACTGTTTCTTCGCAAAGATGATGGACGCCCAAGAGAAGAATGGCCTGACGGAAGAGCAGATCGCCCACTTGGGAGGCGTCTTGGTTCGTTCTTTACCGATTTGCCTTTCGCGTGCTGTGGAACATGACACTGACTTTGTCTCCCAGATGGAAGCTGGCTCGGACACGACTGCGTCTACTCTCTTGTCATTCTTACTTGCTCTCTCTTCCCGACCTAACGTGCTGCGTAAGTGCCACGAAGAGGTAGACCATGTGGTGGGCATGGACCGATCGCCGACGGCTGCCGACATGCCAAAGCTACAGTACCTGCGGGCTGTGATGAAGGAGGTAAGAGCCTGTCCCGATAATGCTCCAACACCTTGATGTCAGCTGACGATTCCCGACCCAGACACTCCGTTGGCGTCCTGTAGCCGCCGGTGGAATTCCACACGTTCTTATCCAAGACGACAAGTATGGCGACTACGTTCTACCGAAAGGCACAGTCCTGTTCGCCAACACGTGGTCAATCCACCGTACTTGCGAATACGCCGATCCCGACGAGTTCATTCCCGAGCGGTTCCTGGACAACGAGTACGGTATCGCGGCCGAGTTGACTGGAGACGAAAAAGACAGCATGCGACGCCCGCTGTACGGCTTCGGAGCTGGAAGGCGCGCTTGCTCGGGTCAGAGGCTCGCCGAGAACTCTTTGGTAAGTCTGCGTGCCCATTGGGATTGCCTTCGAACAATATTAAGACTGCTCCCGAATCCCCAAAGGCCTCAGTCGAGTGAGTCGGCTAACCTGTGTCGTCTAGATCATCAACATGGCCAAGCTGGTGTGGGCCTTCGACATTTCCCTGCAAGAGCATACCATAGCCGATGACTCTATCCTCAGTGGCTATGATGGCGGGCTGCTGGTGTGTCCGAAACGTTTCCCACTCATTTTGAAGCCCAGGTCTCTTGAGCATGTGGCTGTCGTTGATGGTGAGATGGAACGGGTGCAGCCGTTTTTGGACACTTTCAAAGGTTAGGAATTTTGTAGCCTCCTAACACGCGACTACGATGATTCTGAACACCGTGAGGGCTTGTTTCCCTGTCCTCATAGTCAATCGATAGCCGACAGCTGAAGCATAACACAGCACGCTTTGAACAAGTGATCAGGTCGGCAGGTCGTCCCCGGACATTCCTTTCTCTCCGAGATAGACTATGTCGCTATTCCTGTTCTACGATAGGAATTGTAAGACTACTGAGAGTCTCGGGCCCAACAAACAAATTGTGAGCACCCTTTTTGCAGTTCACAGACTTTCCTCTCAAGAGTGGGAACTCCGCAAGAGTCATATTGTGGCCAGCCACCTTAAGCACCAGCTTCTCGCCAGCTTCGAACCGGATCGCAGTCGGCCAGACACCAATCTCGAGTCGCACGATTTTCCCGGGCGAGACGAGCTTTTTCGTCGTGTGCGGGTAAAACGGCCAGTACGGCTTCGAGCGTGCTTCATCAATGTCCCTGTGACTTGCGCGCAAGATGCCCGACGGACCCAGGTATTTCAGTGGGTTGATCGCTTCCACTTCTTCCACCCGGAGGCCTAAATCTGAGGGCGGGATGTTGATGTTTTGCAACAGCTTGCCGGTCCGATCTGCCTTTCGCAATTGCACGAAGACGTCGAAGTCGTCGCCTTGGTCGCAGGACATGTACAGAACGACGCGAGAGTAGCCGATCATGTGTGTGACGGCCTCGAAAGTGTGCTCGAAGCGGATTTCTTCGAGGTCGTTGTCGATTTGCTGGGCGGGAACGTCTGCTTGGTAAGTGAAAATCGCCGGCTGGTCTGGTTGGACTGGAGACATGGTCTTCCCGCGGTTGAGGAAAAGCGTTGTGTACTGCGCGTCAGGGATCGGCCAGTTTGTGAAAGCACGATATGGCATTGCGGACTGTACAGCGTGATTAGTATATACATAGGAGTAGAAATGGGATCTTACTTACCTCGGTGAACCGCAGACATGACAGCCTAACCTTCGGCGTCTCCTCCCAGCCGTTGTTGAGGCCTTGAAGGTAATGATCGAAGAAGCGGGCTAGGTCTTTGATGGTGTCCGGCTGATATAGGTCGTGCCATTCCTGCGTGGGATGTACGCGAAGCCTGCGATGTGGCCAGTCAGTAAAGGGCAGTCACATTGAGGCGCGAGGGAATGCCCACCATTTCTCATTGTGGACGATGTCTTCGAAGCCTCTGAAAGATCCCTCCGTGTGTAGCATCGTTGAGAAGCTAGCAAGGACATATGCCGGGACTTTGATGCGGTCGATCTGAGCTCGCTTGTCCTCCCAGTATTCGTGCATCAAAGGATGTCGCTCGAGCATCGTGGCCACGTCTTCCTGCCGTCCATCACCTGGATACATGTCAGGACTGGTGTCAACCCGATACTTTCCGAGACATACCAAATAGCGAAGAGCAGATCAGTTGCCAGAAGGGTGTGTTTGGGACGCCGCCACGGCACAATGTCTCCCGGTAAAAGTCGCTGCACCCTTCCAGAGGCACGATACAAGTCAGAGATGGAGGTTGCTCCGCAGCAATGAACCACTGCGCCATGGCGAGCCAGGAATTGCCAACCAATGCTGTCTTCCCGGTACACCAATTCAGGGTGGCGATGTGTTCGATGGCATCATAGCCGTCGCGTCCTTCGGCTGATCCAAACCACCTATCTCGTAAGGTGTAAGCGAAGCATCGCACCACCTGAGGCGGATCGAGAAACCTACCTTGCATTCCCTGTCGAGCCCATGATACCACGAGCGTTAACGTTAACGATAGCATAGCCACGAGCCGTCCACTCAGCAGGATCTGGAGCCTCGAAGCTTTCGTAGCCAGATGTGGCAGACTTGGAGACGCCAGCACGACTCTGAACGAGGTCAAGGTTGAAGTGGCCTAAGAAGATCGGACGTCAGACGACAACGAACAGGCTTACATACTGTTCAACACAAGAGACAACACACCCGATCCCGTCTTCCCATAAGGACTCCAAACAACCAGAGCGGGGACACGGCTGTGATCAACGTTGGCCGGTCGGAAGACGTCGGCTCTAAGGGAGTGGCTGTCCCTCAATGGAATGACAACATCTCTCTCAAGAATCGTGTCCGCAAGGAATGCGCGTCGTCCGAACTCTCTGACATGGCCAAAGGGCAGTGTCAATGTCTCTGGTCTCAAGCCAGTCCATTGAGAAAGTGGACTGCCCGTCGGCTGCAAGTCGCATAGCGAAATGGTGACGTCCTGAGAAATCATCGGTGAAGAGAGTGTCACCGGCTGGGATGGATGGATAGAAGATGGTGTTGGTTTGTTCCTCTGTCGAGAGGCTGCCGTTGGTACTGTATCTTGCGTTCAACGGAATACCGGATGCAAAGTTAGCCGGGCTCCGTTATATTTCCCTTTCCGACACGTAAATCCTACGCTAGTGAGATGGAGATCTCCGAGACTGTCAAAGCTCTCTCGTCTTGGAGATTGATAATGTAGCTGCCGACAAGACTTCGATCTATGTCTGCCTCGTTAGCGCTTAGCTATTGAGGCGCGTTCGCGATCAATGCGTGTTTGGAAGCTGAACCTGAGATGGGACTGAATCTTGACCGTGATCGAAGGACACAGCCAGAGAGTACATGAGTCGGATCAAGTGAAGCGGCATAACTCCACCACCGATTATCGATTCGTAAAAGAATCACTACTGCCAACGACTTCCTTCACGTTGCTTGAAGCGGATAACATAGCCGACACCCGGATAGTAGAGCTAGGCTGCAGAGAAAATGCACACGTCCGATAGTAGTCAGTGCTGAGCTTAGGCGCTCGTACCACAGCCTATTCTCGCCTCCTCTTTCACGATTAGTCCCACTGTCACGGCACCTCTCAGTATTGCCAACGCGCTTCCCGATGGTGCCGCAGCCGAGCAACATTCATCATTGCGGCTGGTCGCCGATTACAATATCGATTCATTATTGAGTGCAACTACATACTAAAGGCTTTCGCCAGAAATACAACCTCGTCTCTGCACTCAGCGCCGCCAGAGTAGGTCCCGCCTAACGACTTGCTCAACTCCTCTCACTTGTAAGCACCGACTTACAACTTCGCTGTCTAGAGACTCGGAGTCAAGTGGTATTGACGGAATGCTCTCTCCGATCTCAGCCGTCCGAACTCGTTGCTAATAGAAGCAAGCTCCTTGGTGAGACTTGTCCCGAATATCTTATACTCATTAGAAAATGCAACGATTATCGGCGGCGTCGGGCACCGGATCGAAGAGCATCTCAATAGGATCTGAGATCTCTGGTGCTCGAATAGTCCACGACTAAGCGCGGTCTGCATCTGCGATTCACTACGAGTTCGCTCAGAGCACTCGCATCTCGAAAGTGCCTGAACTAAGACCTCGATGATTGAAATTTGCTGCTAATAACTGTCTGTTTTTGTGTCATCAGCTTGCTTATGATCACAACGGAGGAGAAGGGAACTTGCCTCGTATAGTCTAGGTAACAAAACATCGATCAACGTTTGATCTGTCATTGCTATGTCGAGACGACAAAGTACATGATTCGTCTATCGAAGATCGTTGTTGTAAGCAGCATCGCTGAACGACTCAGGAAGTACCGAGTGACTTTTGACGACATAGAGGAGCAGTGCTAGCAGTCGTCTCAGTGCGTCTGATCTATGACTTGATGTCTCTACGATAAGCCTCAAATTAACTAGGACGAAGGCTCTCGAGCATTCAAATCGGCAAAGGCTCTAATTTTGGATCAATTTGGAATTCGATCAAGACCGGGCCGTCAACCGTTCGAGCCTTCTGGAAAGCTTCATACAAGTCCGCAGGAGTGTCAGCGCGAAAAGCCGGGCAGCCATACGCTTCCGCAATGGCTACAGCGTTGAGTCCCGGGAGGTTCAGAGCAGCTATATGAAGGGTCAGTGTCTCCATCTGATAAAATCATCAATTTCGTGTTGGGTGTACTCACGGCAGTTTGGGGTGTCCTCGAAAACCGCAAACTCCTTTAAGATCGCATACTCCTCATTCCTGGGCACCAGTATGATCAATTTGGCCTTTTGCTGGACCGCTGTGTAGATGCTTTGAACAGAGTAGTGCAGACTGCCGTCGCCGATTGCAAGGATGACGGTTCGATTGCGCTGTGCAAGCGCAATGCCTACAGCCGCTGGCCCTCCCCAGCCAAGACCGCCACTGGCTGATGTGAAGTAGCTTTCTTGTTGGACGATCGGCCAGGCGTTGAGTAGATCTCCAACGTTAGAGGCGGATTCTTGAACGAGCAGATCGCCTTCTCTGCGGAGCAATGCCACTGCGCTGAATGCTTCGGATGCGGTCATGAGAGCCGTGTGGTTTTTGAGGATCGATCGAGCAGGCGTTGCTTCTGGAGAGGTGGCCTTTGACGTCTTGATTGGGGAAACAGGCGGAACGGACATGTGCAGCACCTCGTACAACCTTTCAAGAGCCAATCGTGCATCGGAAAGCATGCTGTCTCCAACAAGAGCAGACCCAGCGTCGTGTGGATCGTTCGTGACTTGTAAGATCTTCAAGCCAGGAGGCGACACGGGCCCTCCATCCCATGGATAATACCTCCAAACTTCCGCTCCAACCACAAGGGCTAGGTCATAGGCCTCAAGTGCTGTGCTCAATGCACCCCGAGCAATTGGTAGTGAGCCCCGGAACAACGGATGGTCTTCTGGGAAGACAGCGCGCTCTGACAATGGGGCGACAAAGACGGGTACTTTGAGCAACTCTGCAAGCTTGACCGCCGCTGCCCATCCAAGACTCTTGTCGACCTCTTCTCCGAGCACCAGAGCAAGTTTCTTGGCTGACAGTATCTGAGCAGCGTAGCTCGAGAGTTGATCTGGATCTGGGGCTGTTCTCGTGCTGACTGTTCTCGGGGTAGGCACGGCATCAGTCTCAGTGGCCCAATCGTCCAGGGGGATCGAAAGGAAAACAGGTCCGGCAGGCGGCATACTGGCCATGGCGATAGCCCGCACTAGTGCCGCTGGTACATCCTCTGCCCGTGCTGGTTGATACGACCACTTCACCCACGGCTCGGGAAGTTTCGTCGCTTCTCGGTTGGTGAGGTACGGATCTCCGAGGAGCATCTGCCGGGTTTGTTGACCAGCGATGATAATCAAGGGCGATTTGTTGAGGAAGGCACTGATGATGTTTCCCATGCCGTTGCCAGTACCTGCTGCGGTGTGCAGAACAGCGACGGCGGGGTTCCTTGTAGCTTGTGCGAATCCGTCTGCCATGCCGACGACGGAGGCTTCTTGGAGCCCGAGAACGTAACGGAAGTCCGAGGGGAAGTTCTTCAACATTGGCTGTTCTGCGACGATGGTAAGTGAAAGTTAGTCGTCTGTTTTGCAACTGATTGCTGACCCCAACTCACCAGTGGATCCTGGGTTGCCAAAGATGGTCGTGATGTTGTATGCACGGAACACATCGTAAACCGCGGCCCAGACGGTGACTCCCTTCATTTCGAAGACTTTCTCGTGGTTGTGCTGAGGGGCTTTTGAGCTGAGGTGTAGCGATTGTCAATGAAGTGCAAACGAACTAAATTCCAGCGATGGCATTGACACAACGGGTTTACATAGATCTGATCACATGATAAAACCATGCCTGATACGCGGCTTTCGGACACGCCTCGAGTTCAGTCAGCTGGCTTGCATGACCTGCTTGTCAGCAACCTACATGGAATAACACAGTAAGCTTTCTTCGATGCCGGTAGCCGTGCATGGGTGGCATGCAGGTGATAGAATGCAGGTACGTTTCGCGCCTCGATGTGTAAGGATGTTCGGTTCACCTAGACGATGACGGTAATCACGGCTAATACGGAGATGGGAATGTGTAATTTTCGAGTTCCGATCGCCAGACGAGATGCAGTCTGTAGGGTTTGGTCTCGGATGATGGATGACGTGAGAAGAGTAACTTAAGTAAGGGCGGACATGTATGCGTTCCGCTGCTACACGACAAAAGTCAAACCGGGTTTCGGTTTCGCCCTGTTTCTGTCGCCGAAATCAATCGATATCATTCGATGTTCAAATGTTGTTGATCGATCTGGCTTGTCTGAGGTCTGGGGGTGCTGACTTTTCCCGACCACACATTGTTAACTCCACGTTGATCATTGATAATGAGGATTGGTGATAACGGAAGTGGCTGACTAAATGTTTGAGATTCGCAGTGCACAGAAGTTGGAGATTGGTCCGTCTATCCTTCGGATGCTCCAAAACGACCCTTAATGATCTTTTGTGATAACGCCCAGAGATACGACTGCGCTTCGGGCGCAGACGTAGCAGTCAGCCGCAGCGGGCTGACACGTGACAACAGAGTACGGGTCACGGGACCTGCAGACTGCTCTGTTGCTCTGTTGCTCTGCATGCTCTATTGCTCTGTGTCCACAGAGCAGAGTGCAGGAACCAACGAGTCTCCTTGGTATATAGAACGGATACTTTCCTTAGATAGGAGCCTCGTGCTCAACTCATGTATCGAAGTCAGTGATTACAACGAACCGTATTCATTGTGCCAACCACTTCTTCCCTCGCCTGAATCAACCTTGGTTTGACCCGACATAAACCCAGCGGCATTCCACCTCCGTTACATCTTTCCCTACTTCAGAATCCCACAGGACAAAGTCTTCCGCCCCTCTGCGCATCTGCATACCATCGTTCACTACCAACCCCGGTGACCGCGTAAAAGATCTGATCAGGGTCGTACTTATCCTTGATGTTCAACAACGCCTCGTAATTGACAC
>Ga0265797_10003542_pt1 | contig 24845 bp, 19 predicted proteins | sample P2T30metagenome_FD_192433 | JGI IMG/M metagenome (GOLD analysis project Ga0265797, IMG submission 192433) | Plant litter microbial communities from East Loma Ridge, Irvine, California - P2 T30 | ecosystem: Environmental > Terrestrial > Plant litter > Unclassified | place: USA: California... | reverse complement strand
CCGTCCGAGTCACAGGTGAGGTCCTGCAATACCGCGCGGCGCACAGGTTCCTCGTCGAGGCGATGCAACGGCAGGATCGGCAGTACCTGGCCGATGGCCCAGGTATCGGGCAAGCTCTGGAATACCGAGAAATTGCAGATGTACTTGTCGGCGAGCTTGTCATTGAGCTCGTCGAGAATCGCTCGATGGCTGCGCTGGCGCGCCTTCAACGAGTTATGCAGCTTGCGGCACACAGCGAAATAGCACTGCTCGGCCAGCGCCTTTTGCGCCAACGTGATCTTGCCGTCGGCGTACTGGGTGGCGATGTCACCAATGTAATGGGTGGCGCGCCAGTAGATCTCGGTCACCATTTCAGGGTCGGTCGGCCCGAGCAGGTCGGCCAGCCATTGCAGGGTTTCTGGCAGGGTGTCGCGGTCCGGCAGCTCGGGGGCCTCGTCGTTGTGGCGCTCCACGTCGGTCACCTGCACCACAAGCATGGCGTGGTGGGCCGTGAGCGAGCGGCCGCTCTCCGAGAAGATGTGGGGGTGCGGCAGGTTCTGCGCGTTGCAGAATTCCTTGAGCATGCCCACTACCACGCCGGCGTAGTCATCCATGTCGTAGTTGATGGAGCTGGCGTTGCGCGAATGGGTGCCGTCATAGTCCACGCCCAGGCCACCACCTACGTCGATGTGGTCCACGGGCAAGCCAAGGTTGCGCAGCTCGCCGTAATAGCGGATCGCTTCCTTGAAACCATGCTGGTAATCGGCAAGGTTGGCGATCTGCGAGCCCATATGGAAGTGCAGCAGGCGAATGCCCTGCTCCAGCCCCGCTTCACGGAAGCGCTCCACCACCGAAATAAGCTGCGCGGCGGAGAGCCCGAACTTGGACTTCTCACCCCCCGTGTCCGCCCATTTGCTGGAGGCCAACGAGGACAGCCGCACGCGCAGGCCGATCTGAGGCTTTACCTTCACCTCGGCGGCTTCTTCGATCACCAGCTGAACTTCGGATTCCTTCTCGATCACGATGAACACATTGTGGCCCAGCTTCTGGCCGATCAGCGCCAGGCGGATAAATTCGCGATCCTTGTAACCGTTGCACACGATGGTGCCACCCTTGGGCGCCAGCGCCAGCACCGCCATCAGCTCGGGCTTGGAGCCCGCTTCCAGGCCGATGGACACATCCTTGGTGGCGATGATGTTTTCGACCACCGCTTCCTGCTGGTTCACCTTGATCGGGTACAGCGCGGTGTAGCGGTTCTGGTATTCCAGCCGCTCGATGTTGGCGTCGAAAGCGCCGGTCAGTTGCCGCACACGGTGCTGGAGAATGTCCGGGAAACGCACGAGCAGGGGCAACGACAGCCCGCTTTTGCGCAACTGCTGCACTTGCTCGAACAAGTCGATCGCCGGGCTTTCAGGCCCGTTGGGCCGTACTTCCACACGGCCGGCTTCATTGATCGCAAAGTAGCCCGCGCCCCAATGCCGGATCCCGTAAACACCGCGGCTGTCCGCAACGGTCCATTGGCTGCCATCGTCTTTGCGAGTGCGTCGTACGGACATCGAGGTCCCCTGTAATAAATCCAGCCCGGCAGGTTTGCCGCCCGCCAGGAAAGTGGAAAAAGGTGGTAGCGACACCTGCCGGGGTAGACCCCAGCCACGGCGCCGAGTTTAGAAAGAAGCGGTATCAGCCGCCGGACTTCTTCGCCTTGAAGCCCAGGCGGGTCAATTCAGCGAGCAGCAGCTCAACGTGATCCCCCTGGATCTCGATGATCCCGTCCTTGAGGGCGCCCCCCGTGCCGCAGCGGCGCTTGAGCGTACTGGCGAGTTCTTTCAGCGCTTCAAGCGCAAGTGGCACGCCAGTGACCGTGGTGACGGTCTTGCCGCCCCGGCCCTTGCTTTCGCGCCGCACTCGGGCAATGCCGTCTCCCTCCGGTATCGTGGCCTTGCCGCAGATACAGTCGTCCACCGGCTTGCCGCAGTTGGGGCAGTGCCGGCCGCTGTCGGTTGAATACACAAGGCCGCCCAGGGAGGCGAAGGAGGTAGCTTTCTTGGCCATGGCAATCCTCAGGAGGGAGGACGAAAAGGTCGCGCAGTTTAACGGCAAAATCACCAACTGCTAAGGGCTCAAGCCAAGCAAATCGACAAAAACCGCAGGCCTTTTCCGTCACGCCCGGGCCGTTGGCTATTTCAAGGGCAGTCAGCGGGCGAATCGGGGGAAGTAACGGCGCAACGCTTCCAGCGAATCCGGGCACCACGGCTCGATTTCGCAGCGCTGTGCAAGTTCTTCGGGATACAGGAAAGACACTTGCGAAATCTCTTCGGGCTGGGGCCGCAGCGGGCCATCCCACACCACCGAGAACACGCCGCACCACAAGCGATTGCCCGGCGCATCAAAGAAGAACCGGCCGTGCTCGCGCAGCGGGGCGCCGGTGATTCCGAGTTCTTCAGCCAGTTCTCGCTCGGCAGACAGCAGATAGCTTTCATCGGCTTGCACCATACCGCCGGCGGCGGAATCCCAGTAACCGGGGTACACCGCCTTGCTGAGGGTGCGCTGCTGGGCGCAGAGCCTGCCCAGGTTGTCGAACACAATAATGAAGGTGCCCCGGCCGATCAGGCCCCGCGCTCGCATTTGAGCCCGGGGCACGCTGCCCAACAGGCGGTCCTGCTCATCGACCCAGGCGATCGCCTCCCGATCCGATGCGGCCCGATGCGCCGCTTCGGCGGGAGAGTACAGCTCGTTGCCGTCACTCACCCCTGGGACAACAGCTGGCGAAGGTCGAGCACCGCGGCGTTAGCCCGCGAAATATAGTTGGCCATTACCAGCGAATGGTTGGCGAAGATGCCGAACCCGCTGCCGTTGAGTATCACAGGGCTCCACAGTGGCGCCTGCGAGGCCTCCAGCTCACGGATGATCTGGCGCACGCTGACCGTGGCATTCTTCTTGGCCAGCACGTCCGCGAAGTCCACTTCGATGGCGCGCAGCAGGTGCGACAGCGCCCAAGCTTCGCCGCGGGCCTCGTAGAACACGTTGTCGATTTGCAGCCATGGCGTTTCAACGAACTGCTCTTCAAGCTGCGGCGCGCTGCCGGGCGCGAAGGTCTCGACCTTCACAGTGGTATCAAGCTTCACCCGCCCAACGCTGGCGGACAACCGCTGGGAGAGCGAACCCAAGCGGGTGGAAACATCCCCCAGCCAGTTGTTGAGGTTATCGGCGCGGGCGTAGAAGAATGCGTTGGGGTTAGGGTCGGTGAGCCGGCGCTGATAGTTGTTCAGCGACTTCAGGCCTTCTTGGAATTCGGACTCGCTGGAAGGCAACACCCAGCTTTTGTTATCGAAGTTGAAACGAGGCTCGGCGCGGGCGAGGTCGCCATCTTCGGTGGATTGCGATTGCGACCGGGCAAAATCCTTGCGCAACGCACGGCTCAGGTCGCGCACCTGCACCAGTACCCCGTATTCCCAGCTGGGCATATTGTCCAGCCAGACGCCCGGTGGCAGCCGGTCATTGGACAGGTAGCCGCCTGGTTTGGTCAGTAACGTGCTGGCTACCTGCTCCAGGGTTTCTACCGTGGTGTAGCCCACCACCATCTGGCGGCCTTCGCGCTGGATCGCCTCCTGGGCATTCTGCTGCACCGAGAACAGGTCCGGCTCTCGGCTCCAGTAGATCCCCAGGATGAGCGTAACCAATAGATAGACTGCCACCAGCCCGATCACCGCTCGGCTCAGCAGCAGGCTCGTCCAGTAACCCTTGGCCGCGGGGGCGGTATGGCTTCCGGCCGCGGAGGCCGTCGGCGATTCGGGCGTGTGGGTGCGTTTCTTCCAATCGAGCATCGGGCTGTCCTTCAGGCTTTCGGGGTCAACGGTTCGACCGCGCCGGCTCGCTATGGTGCCGGCTGCCGAGCAACCGCCACGGGCGGGCCGCGCCACGGCGGGTTCACTATAAGGTAAGCCGTGCCGGGAAAGACACCCATGAAATCGCCAGACCAATGGCGGCGGTTTTACGACGTGCGACACGGTTTTAGATCCGGATCGCTGCTAGCATAGAGCCACTACTCCTCCGATCATCGGTCCATGAGCCCTAACGAACACGCCCCCGAGCACCCGATGCGCCTGCATTTCGCGCAGCGCGTGGTGCATCAGGCGCGGGACGTCCTTCAACTGTGGCAACGCTCCCAGTATCAACTATGGACCCGCCAGGTGCAGGTGCAACTGGAGGATGCCCTATTGCGGTGGCAACGCTTCGCCGAACGCTATGAACACCCCGCGCACCTGGCGTTGGCGCTTGAAGCGAGCGAAGCGCTCGCGGCGGTTACCCTGGACGCAGGGCGCTTGGACAGCCCCTCGCTGGGGCGCGTGAATGAAATCATGCAACGGTTGGCGGTCACCGGCCTTCGTATGCTCGACGATCCCGGCGCCGTGGCAGACCTGCCCCCCGCGCGACAGCCCGTGGCGCTGATGCTCAAAGACACCGAAGCCAGCCACCGCCTCGCTCGGCAGCTGGAGTTCTTTGGCTGCGCGGCGCAATCACTGGACAGCATCGCTGCGCTGCATTCGAGCCTGCGAGAGTATCCACCGGCGGCGATACTGCTGGACGTCGACTTCCGGGGCGCGGGCTCCGGCTTGCAATTGGCCGCCATGCTGCAGGCCGATGCCCACCCTTCCCTTCCGCTGGTTTTCCACAGCCCGGTCGAAGCGGATACCCGTACCCGCCTGGCCGCGGTCAAGGCCGGTGGCCGCGCGTTCATCAGCGGGCCGCTCGAAGCCTGGAACGTACTGGAAACATTGGAGCCTTTGCTTAATGAAGGCCCCTGGCAGCCGTTCAAGGTATTGATCATCGACGATTCGCGCGCTCAGGTGATGCACACCGAGCGCATGCTTAAAAGCGTGGGCATGATTACCCGCTGCCTTACCGACCCCCTCGACACCATGGCCGCGCTGGTGGATTTTCAACCCGACGTGATCATCCTGGACATGTACATGCCAGGCTGTACCGGCACCGAGCTGGCCCAGGCTATTCGGCAGAACGATCGCTACGTCAGCGTCCCGATCATTTACCTCTCGGCCGAGGAGGATGCCGACAAGCAGCTCGACGCCATGAGCGAGGCCGGGGACGATTTCCTCACCAAACCCATCCGCTCGCGGCAGCTGGTAACCGTGGTGCGTAACCGCGCGGGCAGGGCGCGAAGCCTGAGGGCGAGAATGGTGCGCGACAGCCTCACGGGGCTGTACAACCACACCCACATACTCAGCGAGCTCGAGGACAGCTGCGCCCGGGCCGAGCGGGAAGGCAAGCCGTTGACCTTCGCCATGCTCGACCTCGATCACTTCAAACGCATCAATGACAGCTATGGCCACCCCATGGGCGACCGGGTAATCAAAAGCCTGTCGTTGTTCCTAAAGCAACGCCTGCGGGCGAGCGACCTCATCGGCCGCTACGGTGGCGAGGAATTCGCCATCGTGATGCCAGGCACCACGACCCAGGCGGCCCTTGGCGTGCTTGAGGACATCCGCAGGCGCTTCGCCGCGATCCAATACCCGGCGCAGCCCGAAGGGATTCGCTGTACCTTCAGCGCGGGGCTGGCCAGCTTTCAGTCAGGCTTGCGCGGGCACACCCTGGCCTCCCGCGCCGACGCCGCGCTGTACCAGGCCAAGCAGCAGGGGCGTAACCGGGTGGTACCGGCCCTGAGCACAGATATTTACTGATTTCGTAACATCTGGGATTCGGCCTGGAATCGCTGCATGGTTATCATGCCGCTCGGATTCCGTTTTGAGACTGCCATGCGCCGGTTGCTGTTTGCCCTCCTCCTCCTGATTGCCCTGCCCGCCCACGCCGACCTCCTCGGTGGCCGGCCGAGCGCGGCGCTGGGAAGCGCCTCCACTGGCGGCGAGCAGTTCCTGCCGGTCCGCGAGGCGTTCCAGCTCAGCCACGTGGAAGGCGCCGACGATGCCATCCACCTGCGCTTTGTCGCGGCCGAAGGGTATTACCTCTATCGCCACAGGCTCCAATTCCACACCGAGCCCGCGGTAACGCTCGGCGAACCCAAGCTGCCGAGCGGCGAACGCAAACACGACGAGTATTTCGGCGACGTGGAGGTGTACCACAACATTGTCGATGTCGAGATCCCCCGCCCCGCCGCGGCCAGCGCACCCTTCACTCTGGTAGTGACGTACCAGGGCTGCGCGGACAAAGGCCTGTGCTATCCCCCTGAAACCGAGCGGCTGGCGATCCCCGCGCTGGCCAGTGGCGCCATGTCGGCCGATGCGGCCAGCTCCGCTGGTGGCTGGAAGTGGCGGGATCTGGCGCTGTTCTTCCTCGCCGGCCTGGGCCTTACCTTCACTCCGTGCGTGCTGCCCATGCTGCCGATCCTCTCGGGGGTAGTCCTGCGCGGGCAGGTTGGAGGCGTGCGTGGGCTCAGCCTGTCATTGGCCTACGTGTTGCCCATGGCTATCTGTTTTGCGGTGCTGGGGGCCCTGATGGGGCTATTCGGCGCAAGCCTGAACCTTCAGGCCCGGCTTCAATCAGCCTGGGTGCTGGTGCCGTTCTCATTGTTCTTCGCGGTGTTCGCCCTGGCCATGTTCGGGGCTTTCGAGCTTCGGCTTCCGCGGCGGCTGAACGACTGGCTGGACCGCCAGGCTAGCCGCGCGCAAGGTGGGTCCCTGCTCGGTGCCGCGGCGCTGGGCGTGCTTTCCAGCCTGTTGGTGTCCCCTTGCGTCTCCGCTCCGTTGGCCGGGGCGCTGCTGTATATCAGCACCAGCGGCGACGCCGTGGGCGGCGCGCTGAAGCTCTTGGCCCTGGGCTTGGGCATGGGCGCGCCGCTGGTGCTGGTCGGCGCGGGCGGCGCGGCCTGGCTGCCGAAAAGCGGCCCATGGTTGATCACCGTAAAAAACGCCATTGGCGTGCTGCTGCTGGGGTTGGCGATCGGCCTGCTGAGCCGTGTGCTACCGGGTGAGGCTACGTTGATGCTGGTGGGAGCGCTTGGCGTGGGAACGGGGTTGTTCCTCGGCGCGCTGAGCGTAGCCCCCGACAAAACCGCGATTGCCCGTTTGCGCCAGCTGCTGGGGCTGTTGTGCTTCTGCTATGGCCTTGCATGCTGGGCAGGCGCCTTCAATGGTCATACCGACCTGCTCAGGCCATTGGCCAACGATGCGCCGGCTCACGCGGCGGGCGCCAAAGCCGACGCCTGGCAGACCGTCACCCAGGTACCCGACCTTCAGCGCGCCCTCGCGCAAGCGGCGGCAGCGGGCAGCCCAGTGGTCGTAGACTGGTATGCCGACTGGTGCATCAGCTGCAAAGTGATAGAGCGCGAAGTACTGGCTCACCCCACCGCGGAAGCCAAACTTGCCAGCTACCGCAAAATCCGCTTCGACATTACCGCCAGCGATACCGCGCAACGCGCCCTGCTGGACCAGTACCGCCTTTTCGGCCCACCTATCATTCAGTTCTTCAACGCCACTGGCGAAGAAGTGATGGCCTCACGGGTAGTCGGGGAAATCGACCTTTCAGGCTTCCTTGCCCGCCTTCCTCGCTGACGCCCGACGAAGGGCAGTGACCAGCCCCAGCCTTCCAGTCAAATAAATGCCGGCATTCTCGGCAATCGTGCCGGCAGCTTCGGCAAACTGGACAGCCGGGCGCTGATTGGGCATAGTCGGCCCCGCACAGATTACAAGAACCTTTGAAAGGGTCTGCCGATGGTGGTATCGCCTGTACGCCCACCGATGCCATGCGTGGCCTCGATGTCGTTAACGCCACGTTCAAAAGTGACGCGGCGTTGCCAGTGAGCATCCCACACTCTGACGCGCCGTTATCGATGCGCGATCAAGGACATACGTATTCGCCCCCTGCGCGCTTGCGGCGTGCGGGCGGGCTTGCGGCCAACAGTGCCGATGTCGACCGACCGGGCTGCCAGGCCATTCAGGATCACCTGAACCCTTTTGCCTTAAAACCCCTGACCCATGCGGGAGTTGAAGTTCATGGATATTCGTAAAGTCAAGAAACTGATCGAGCTGCTGGAAGAATCCGGCATCGACGAGCTGGAAATCAAGGAAGGCGAAGAGTCCGTCCGTATCAGCCGTCACAGCAAGGCGCCCGCGCAGCAGTTCTATGCCCCGCCACCAGTGGCAGCAGCCCCTGCTCCAGTGGCAGCTCCCATTGCCGCCCCGGCAGCCGAAGCAGCACCAGCGGCACCCAAGCTCAATGGCACCGTTGCTCGCTCGCCCATGGTCGGTACGTTCTACCGCAAGCCATCGCCGACCTCGCCGAACTTCGCTGAAGTGGGCCAGACCGTGAAGAAGGGCGACACCCTCTGCATCGTCGAAGCCATGAAAATGATGAATCACATCGAAGCCGAGACCAGTGGCGTCATCGAGTCGATCTTGGTGGAAGACGGGCAGCCGGTTGAATTCGACCAGCCGCTGTTCACCATCGTTTGAACCGCGGAGAGCCTCCGATGTTGGAAAAAGTTCTGATCGCCAACCGCGGCGAGATCGCCCTTCGTATCCTGCGCGCCTGCAAGGAACTGGGGATCAAGACCGTGGCGGTGTACTCGACCGCCGACCGTGAGCTGATGCACCTGGGCCTGGCCGACGAGTCCGTATGCATCGGCCCAGCGCCAGCGGCAAAGTCCTACCTGCACATCCCGGCAATCATCGCCGCCGCCGAAGTCACTGGCGCCACCGCCATCCACCCGGGCTACGGGTTCCTGGCAGAAAATGCCGACTTCGCCGAGCAGGTAGAGAAGTCCGGCTTCGCCTTCATTGGCCCCAAGGCCGATACCATTCGCCTGATGGGCGACAAGGTATCGGCCAAGGACGCCATGAAGCGCGCGGGCGTACCCACGGTGCCCGGCTCCGATGGCCCTCTGCCCGAGGACGAAGCCGAAGCACTGCGGATCGGCCGTGAAGTGGGCTACCCGGTGATCATCAAGGCGGCGGGCGGCGGCGGTGGCCGCGGCATGCGCGTGGTGCACAAGGAAGAGGACCTGATCGCGTCGGCCAAGCTGACCCGTACCGAAGCAGGCACCGCCTTCGGCAACCCGATGGTGTACCTGGAGAAATTCCTCACCAACCCACGTCACGTGGAAGTGCAGGTACTGTCCGATGGCCAAGGCCATGCCGTGCATCTGGGCGACCGCGACTGCTCGCTGCAGCGCCGCCACCAGAAGGTTCTCGAAGAGGCGCCGGCCCCCGGCATCGACGAGGCCGCGCGCGAGGAAGTACTGGCTCGCTGCGTGAAAGCCTGTATCGAAATCGGCTACCGGGGCGCCGGCACCTTCGAGTTCCTGTATGAGGACGGCCGCTTCTACTTCATCGAAATGAACACTCGTGTTCAGGTGGAGCACCCGGTTTCGGAGATGGTCACTGGCATCGACATCGTGAAGGAAATGCTCAGCATTGCCGCAGGCAACAAGCTGTCGTTCACTCAGGATGACGTGGTGATTCGTGGCCACTCACTGGAATGCCGTATCAACGCCGAAGATCCGCGCACGTTCATTCCGAGCCCAGGCACCGTCAAGCATTTCCACGCACCAGGCGGCAACGGCGTTCGCGTCGATTCCCACCTGTACAGTGGCTATGCCGTGCCGCCGAACTACGATTCGCTGATCGGCAAGCTGATCACCTACGGCAAGGACCGTGACGAAGCCATGGCACGCATGCGCAACGCCTTGGACGAGATCGTGGTGGACGGCATCAAGACGAACATTCCGCTGCACCGGGACCTCACCCGCGACGAAGGCTTCTGCAAAGGGGGAGTGAACATTCACTACCTGGAGCACAAGCTGGCTGAAGAAAAGGCCAAGTAACACCTGGCGCTGTATGCCTCCAGAGCGGGGGCATACAGCGTTTTTGGCCTCGCCCTGCGCAATCGCCCCCCTTGCGCGTTATCCCCCCGCAAATAGCCCACGCAACGGACAGTCAGTCATACCCCAGCCCAGCCGGGTGAAGTACACTTGCGCGCTTTATCCGCCGCTCTTTCTCGCGGCAAGCGCAAAGGAACAATCCATGCCCTGGCTTCAAGTCCGCCTGGCCATCGGCCCCGAACAGGCCGAAACCTATGAAGATGCCCTGCTGGAGATCGGTGCGGTGTCGGTCACCTTCATGGATGCCGAAGACCAGCCGATTTTCGAGCCAGACCTGAACACCACGCCCTTGTGGAGCCATACCCACCTGCTCGCCCTGTTCGAAGCCGATACCCAAGCCGACGCGGTGTTCGCTCATCTGCGCCTGCTCACCGGCGAGACACTGCCTGAGCACCACGCCGAAGTCATCGAAGACCAAGACTGGGAGCGCAGCTGGATGGATGCTTTCCAGCCCATGCGTTTCGGTCAGCGGCTGTGGATCGTACCCAGCTGGCACGAAGCACCGCAGCCCGAGGCGGTAAACCTGCTGCTGGACCCAGGCTTGGCCTTTGGCACAGGCACGCACCCCACCACCGCGCTTTGCCTGGAATGGCTCGACGGCCAGGCGTTGAGCGGCTCGCGCGTGCTGGATTTCGGATGCGGCTCGGGTATCTTGGCTATCGCCGCGCTGTTGCTGGGCGCGGACTCCGCGGTGGGCACGGATATCGACGTGCAGGCGCTGGAAGCTTCCCGGGACAATGCCGGGCGAAACGGTATCGCCGAGCACAAGCTCGCGCTGCACCTGCCGCAGGACCTGCCCGCCTTCGAAGCAGACGTGCTGGTGGCCAACATCCTGGCCGGCCCGCTGGTTTCCCTGGCACCCGAGCTGGCGTCCAGGGTCCGCCCGGGCGGGCTGTTGGCGCTGTCCGGTATTCTGGCCGAACAAGGTGAAGAGGTTGCCGCGGCCTATACCGGCGCGTTCGACCTGGACCCGATCGCCGAACGTGAAGGCTGGGTGCGTATCAGCGGCCGGCGCCGCGCATAGCGTCCACTTTTTTTCCGACCTAGAATGCTTGCTCGCTCGAACCGGATCCCCGCATGACCGAAAGCTTCGTCACCCAGTGCCCGCATTGCCATACCAGCTTCAAGGTCAGCCACAATCAATTGAGCGTGGCCCGCGGGGCCGTGCGTTGCGGGGCGTGCAAGCAGGTATTCAATGCGGCCCGTCAATTGCTGGAGCAAAGCACCGGGCAAGCGCCCGCCGCTCCCGCGGCGGCCTCGTCATCAGTAGCGCTTCCCGTGGAAGCCGCGCCGCGGCAGCCCATGAGCCAGGCCGAGTGGCAGGCCACCAATGCGGACCTCGAGCAGCTGGATCTGGATCAAGAGCTGGCGCGGCTTGAACGTCGAACCAGCGTACCGAGCGGAAAGGGTATGGGGCCAAGCCTCAGCGCTCAGCGGGACCAAAGCGAGGACTGGCTCGACGAGCCGTTCGGCTCGCCGGCCAGCGACGACCGCGATGAGGGCACGGAGCCGGATATTTCCCACGCCCCGCCACTGGCTAGCCGGGCAGAGCCAGTGCTTGGCAAGCACGCCGAGCCGCTTGAGGTCGACGATGAGTTCGTAACGCCCCTCGGCCGGGCACACCCGTTGAAGGCCGAGCGGGACGAGCGAGTGGCCCACCCCTACGAGGAAGACGAGGACGAAGCCGACGCGCCTCAGGCCCGGGCTTCCTCCGCTCGCCGTGGCGGGCGGAACGAGCCGGAGCTGCGCGACGGCCCTTTGCTGGAGCTGCAGGATGACCCTCTCCAGCTGCAATGGGAAAAACCACCCCGCTCGCTTGGCAAGCGCCTGATGTGGGGCGGCCTGGCCCTGCTGGCCGCGCTGGCGCTGCTGGCCCAGTACGTCGTATTCCACTTCGACGAGCTTGCTCGCCAGGATGCTTACCGCCCATGGTTCGTAAGCCTGTGCCCAGCGCTGGGGTGCAGCGTGCCTTCAAGGGTGGACATCCGCCTGATTCGTAGCAGCAACCTGGTTGTGCGCAGCCATCCCACCTTTGCCGGCGCTCTGGTGGTGGATGCGATCATCTATAACCGCGCGCCCTTCAGTCAGCCATTCCCGCTGCTGGAGCTGCGCTTCGCCGACCTCAACAACAAGCTCATCGCCAGCCGGCGATTCAAGCCCTCGGAATACCTCAGCGGCGACCTCACCGGCCAAAGCGAAATGCCACCACAAATCCCGATTCACATCGCGCTCGATATTCTCGACCCGGGCAAGCGCGCGGTGAACTACAGTTTGTCCTTCCATTCGCCGGAGTGAAGCCGGTTATCCGATCACTCCGGTATAAGCCTGTCGCTGTTCAGATTTTATCCAGTTTGACCTTTATCCGGTCATCGAGAGCGGGTATCATGCGATCCCTTTTTCGAACTCCAGGCTTCGTACGAATCCGGCCTCATCACGGGTAACACACCTATGTCGGCGGTACGCATCGGCCCCTACACACTTAGCAATGGCCTGATCCTCGCCCCGATGGCGGGTGTCACCGACCAGCCCTTTCGTCAGCTTTGCCGACGGCTGGGCGCAGGCCTCGTGGTCTCTGAAATGGTCACTGCGGATATGTCCCTTTGGAACAGCCGCAAGTCACGCCTGCGCATGGTCCATGCTGGCGACCCGGAGCCGCGCTCCGTGCAGATCGCCGGTGGCGATGCACAGATGCTGGCGGCGGCCGCTCGGGCGAACGTAGAGGCTGGGGCGCAGATCATCGACATCAACATGGGCTGCCCGGCGAAAAAGGTATGCAACAAGGCGGCGGGGTCAGCCCTGCTGCGCGATGAAGCCCTGGTGGCGGAAATCCTCGAGGCCGTGGTCGCGGCCGTGGACGTACCGGTCACCTTGAAGATCCGCACGGGCTGGGACCGGGACAACCGCAACGGCCTGGCCGTTGCGAGGATTGCCGAGCAGTCCGGTATCACCGCGCTGGCCGTGCACGGGCGCACCCGTGCCGACCTGTACACCGGCGAGGCCGAGTACGACACCATTGCCTCGATCAAGCAGGCGGTGTCCATACCGGTATTCGCCAACGGCGACATCACCTCCCCCGTCAAGGCGGCCGAGGTGTTGCGTCACACGGGCGCGGATGGCCTGCTGATCGGTCGTGCCGCCCAAGGGCGGCCGTGGATCTTCCGAGAGGTGGAGCATTACCTGCGTACCGGTGAATTCCTGCCGGCGCCGCAGCTTGAAGAAGTGGAACGAATTCTGCTGGATCACCTGGCCGCGCTGCATGAGTTCTACGGCGATGTGATGGGTGTTCGCATCGCCCGCAAACACGTTGGCTGGTACCTGGCAACGCTGCCTGGCGCCAAGGAATTCCGCGCCAGCTTCAATTGTTTGGACGATACGGCAGCGCAGTGCGCCAACGTTCGCGAATTCTTCCGCGAGCGCTACGAGAGCCTCGTTGCAGAGGACGGAGAAGGGGTGGCCGCATGACGATGATGACCGAGACATTAGTGAGTGGAACAACGCCCGTGAGCGACAACGTCAACCTCAAGCAGCACCTCAATACGCCCTCCGAAGAAGGGCAGACACTACGCGGGAGTGTCGAGAAGGCGCTGCACAACTATTTCGCGCACCTCGAAGGCGCCTCGGTCACCGATGTCTACAACCTCGTGTTGTCCGAGGTCGAAGCCCCTCTGCTTGAAACCGTCATGAATTACGTCAAGGGCAACCAGACCAAGGCCAGCGAAATGCTGGGCCTCAACCGGGGAACCTTGCGCAAGAAGCTCAAGCAGTACGATCTGCTCTAGGCATACGACATTCCGAAAAGGCGACTGCATGCAGCTCGCCTTTTTTGCTAACCGCTCTGAATGGAAACTGAAATGACCGACCAGACCACCCGCCTGCCGATCCGCCGCGCCCTGATCAGCGTGTCCGACAAGACCGGCATCCTGGAGTTTGCCCGCGAGCTCGAAGCCCTCGGCGTGGAAATCCTTTCCACCGGCGGCACCTTCAAGCTGCTGCGTGACAATGGCGTGGCTGCTATCGAGGTAGCTGACTACACCGGGTTCCCGGAGATGATGGACGGCCGGGTCAAAACCCTGCATCCGAAGATCCATGGCGGGATTCTGGGGCGGCGTGGCATGGATGACGCTGTCATGGCCGAACACGCTATTCGCCCGATCGATCTGGTAGCGGTCAACCTTTATCCATTCGAAGCCACGGTGGCCAAACCGGGTTGCGACCTGGCGACTGCCGTCGAAAACATCGACATCGGCGGGCCAACCATGGTCCGTTCCGCTGCGAAGAACCACAAAGACGTGGCGATCGTAGTCAATGCCAGCGATTACGCCTCTGTAATCGAAGGCCTGAAGGCCGGTGGCCTTACTTACGCTCAGCGTTTCGACCTGATGCTCAAGGCCTTCGAGCACACCTCGGCCTACGACGGCATGATCGCCAACTATTTCGGCACCCTCGACCAGAAGGCCGAGACGCTTTCTACCCAAGCTCGCGACGAATTCCCGCGCACCTTCAACAGCCAGTTCATCAAGGCGCAGGGCATGCGCTACGGCGAGAACCCGCACCAGAGCGCGGCGTTCTACGTGGAAGCGAAGCCGGCTGAAGCCGGAATCGCGACCGCGGTGCAGTTGCAAGGCAAAGAACTGTCCTACAACAACGTGGCGGACACGGACGCCGCGCTGGAATGCGTAAAAAGCTTCACCAAGCCGGCCTGCGTCATCGTCAAGCATGCCAACCCCTGCGGTGTCGCCGTGTGCCCCGATGCCGAAGGCGGTATTCGCCAGGCATACGAACTGGCCTACGCGACCGACAGCGAATCGGCTTTCGGCGGAATCATCGCCTTCAACCGTGAACTGGATGCCGCTACCGCCAAGGCGATTGTCGAGCGCCAGTTTGTGGAAGTGATCATTGCCCCGAGCGTGAGCGAGGAAGCCCGCGCCGTGGTCGCCGCCAAAGCGAACGTACGCCTGCTGGCCTGCGGGGAATGGCCAGCCGAGCGCGCCGCCGGCTGGGACTTCAAGCGCGTGAACGGCGGTTTGCTGGTGCAAAGCCGTGACATTGGCATGATCACCGCGGACGACCTGAAGGTGGTAACCCGTCGCGCTCCCACCGAGCAGGAAATCCATGACCTGATCTTCGCCTGGAAAGTGGCCAAGTTCGTCAAATCCAACGCGATCGTTTACGCACGCAACCGCCAGACCATCGGCGTGGGCGCGGGCCAGATGAGCCGCGTGAATTCCGCCCGTATCGCCGCCATCAAGGCCGAGCACGCCGGTTTGCCGGTCGAAGGCGCCGTCATGGCCTCCGATGCTTTCTTCCCCTTCCGTGATGGCATCGATAACGCCGCCAAGGTAGGCATCCGCGCGGTCATCCAGCCAGGTGGCTCGATGCGCGATGCCGAGGTGATCGCGGCGGCAGATGAAGCCGGGATCGCGATGGTGTTTACCGGTATGCGCCATTTCCGGCATTGAAGCTTCAAGCGCCAAGCTGTAAGCGGCAAGGAAGGGCGCAGCGTCGCTCTTTCAGCCGCGGCTCCCTTTTTAATTACCGCAGGTCAGGTTAGGCGCTGAACGGCTTTTGCTGTTTCTTGCAGCTTACGGCTTGCGGCTTTCTCCGAAGGAGATCTCGAATGAAGGTTTTGATCATCGGCAGTGGCGGGCGTGAGCACGCGCTGGCTTGGAAAGTCGCGCAGGATCCGCGGGTTGAGAAGGTGTTCGTGGCACCGGGCAATGCCGGTACCGCGACCGAAGCCAAGTGCGAAAACGTGGCGATCGACGTGCTGGCGCTTGAGCAACTGGCAGACTTCGCCGCTCAGAACGTGCAGCTCACCATCGTTGGCCCGGAAGCACCATTGGTAGCCGGCGTGGTGGATCTGTTCCGCGAGCGTGGCCTGGATTGCTTCGGCCCAACCGCCGGTGCCGCCCAGCTCGAAGGCTCCAAGGCGTTCACCAAAGACTTCCTCGCGCGGCACAACATCCCAACCGCTGCTTACCAGAACTTCACGGAAATCGAACCCGCGCTGGCCTACCTGCGTGAACAGGGCGCGCCTATCGTGATCAAGGCCGATGGCCTGGCCGCGGGCAAAGGCGTGATCGTGGCCATGACTCTGGAAGAAGCCGAGGCGGCCGTGCGCGACATGCTCGCCGGCAATGCCTTCGGGGACGCGGGTTCGCGCGTGGTGATCGAGGAGTTCCTGGAAGGCGAGGAAGCCAGCTTCATCGTGATGGTCGACGGCCATAACGTGCTGCCCATGGCCACCAGCCAGGACCATAAACGCGTCGGCGACGGCGACACCGGCCCCAACACCGGCGGCATGGGCGCTTACTCCCCTGCTCCGGTCGTTACCGATGAGGTTCATCAGCGCGTGATGGACCAGGTTATCTGGCCGACCGTGCGTGGCATGGCCGAGGAAGGCAACACCTACACCGGTTTCCTGTACGCGGGCTTGATGATCGACCCTGCCGGCAACCCCAAGGTGATCGAATTCAATTGCCGGTTCGGCGACCCGGAAACCCAACCAGTGATGCTGCGCCTGCAATCGAGCCTGGTGCTGCTGGTGGAAGCCGCGCTTGCCAAGGCGCTGAACAAGATCGAAGCGCAATGGGATCCGCGCCCTAGCCTGGGTGTGGTATTGGCGGCGGGCGGCTACCCGGCCGATTACGCCAAGGGCGATGTGATCAACGGGCTTGCGGCGGCCGCGAACCTGCCCGGCAAGGTGTTCCATGCCGGCACCACGCTTACCGACGGCCAGGTCGTGACCGCCGGTGGCAGGGTGCTGTGTGCCACCGCGCTGGGCGACACCGTTGGCGAGGCGCAGCAACAGGCCTATGCCTTGGCCCGTCAGATCGAGTGGAAGGGCGGTTTCTATCGCAACGACATCGGCTACCGAGCCATCGCGCGCGAGCGCGGCGAGGGCTAAACGCCCGTTCCCGGTAAACAGCGCCCCGTTATCCCGGTTTCGGGGCGCTCGCCGAGTATTCGGGCAGCCCGCCAACCTGTCTGGCTTCGGCACGGTTATACTCTGTTAATGCTTATTCAGGACAGGGACATCCCCGTGCACCGGCTCAGGACTGCCTTGCTGTTAATCGTTGGGTTGCTGTTCGCCTGCCTTTCTCCGGCGTACGGCGATCAGGGCAGCGGCTGGTCCGTGCTCGTGGACGACCAGAGCGGCTTGCAAATCAGCGACGTGCGTTCCGATCGCTATCAGAGCCAATTCGCCCCCATCGACCTTCGCCAACTCGACGCCGCCCCGCCGCACAGCGCAGTGTGGCTGCGTTACAGGCTGACGCCATCAGCGCACGAGCAGGTTATCCGGCTGTTTGCGCCGGACCTCTCCCGGTTCGACCTCTATACCTTCGCAGGCGACGAGCAACTGCAGCACCTGCGCAGTGGCTACGACACCCCGGCAGATTCACTCCCCCCGCGCAGCGGCGACATGCTGCTACCTATTTCGATGAGCCAGGCCCCGGTGGATATTTACCTGCGCCTGGTCACCGAGCACCAGGTGCGCCCTGGCATCACGCTGGAACCGGCGATCCAGGCAGCCGCCAATCAGGGCCAGACCTTGTTGTTTGGCCTGCTGCTCGGCTGCATGGTGATGCTCATCCTTCACAACCTTGCCCGTTACGCGCTGGCTCGCTCGGCCAGCAGCCTCTGGCTGGCTGGGTGCCAGGCGATGGTGCTCGCCAGCGCGATGATCCTGGTCAACCTGGGCAATCCCTGGATGGGCATGTGGAGCGCCGCGCGCACGCCAGCCGCGTACATCGCCATGCTGCTGGGGGCCGAGTGCGCCCTGATGTACACGCTGCGGTTTTTCGCTGCCCGCCCTTCTCCGCGCCTGAACCGTATGATCCTCGTACTCGTTGCGCTGATTGCGCTGGCCGGGGTGCTGTTACTGTTTCTGGATACGCTACCGCTTAACTTCACGGCCTATGCCGCGGTTGCGCTTACCTGCGTCTGCATGCTGGTGGTTGCCGCCAGGCATTGGTACAGAGGGTATGCGCCGGCGCGATTGTTCACCTTCGCCATGGGCCTGTGCACCCTGGGCTTTTTCGTTGTGCTGCCAGCGCTGCTGGGGCTTACCCGCACGCCGGTGCAATGGCTGATCTTCGGCATGCTGGGCTGCGCCGTCTGCGGGGGCGCCATGCTCAACCTGGCGCTCACTACCCGCCTGCGGCGCATCAGCGAGGACCGTTACAGCGCAAGCCGCGAGCTGGCCGCCAGCACCGCGGAAACCAACGCCAAGGCGGAATTCCTGGCGAAGCTGAGCCATGAAATCCGCACCCCGATGAACGGGGTATTGGGCATGACCGAGTTGCTGCTTGGTACTCCGCTGTCGGTGAAACAGCGGGACTATGTGCAAACCATTCACAGCGCGGGTAACGAGTTGCTCACGCTGATCAACGAGATTCTCGACATCTCAAAGATCGAATCGGGGCAGATCGAACTCGACGACGTGCAATTCGACCTCAACGCTTTGATGGAAGAATGCCTGAGCATCTACCGGGCCCGCGCCGAGCAACAGAACGTGGAGTTGATCAGTTTTACCCAGCCGCAGGTTCCCAGGGTCATCAGCGGTGATCCGATGCGCTTGCGCCAGGCATTGCTTGCCATGCTGGACAACGCACTGAAAAAAACCAGCGGGGGCGAAGTGCTTGTCGCCGCCGCATTGGATCAGCGTAGCGGGCAGCCCCGCCTGCGAATCGCCGTGCAGGACAGCGGCGAGCCGCTGCCGCCCGAAGAGCGCGAAGCCTTGCTCAACACGGAGCTGCGTAGCCAAGACCTGCTCACCACCAACAAGCCGGGCAGCAGCCACCTTGGGTTGCTGATTGCTCGCCAGCTCATCGCCTTGATGAACGGGGAATTCGGTATCAAAAGCGGCGCGCATCAGGGGAGCACCTTTTGGCTCACCCTGCCGCTGGATCCTCAGCGCCTGGAGCAGGCGTTGCCCGACCTGGACGGCAGCCTCAAGGATGCCCGGGTTCTGGTGGTGGACGACAACGACACGTGCCGCAAGGTACTGGTGCAACAATGCAGTGCCTGGGGGCTGAACGTGAGCGCGGCATCCTCGGGTAAGGAAGCCCTGGCAATGCTGCGGACCAAGGCGCACCTGCGCGATTACTTCGACGTGGTGCTACTCGACCAGAACATGCCAGGCATGACGGGCATGCAGCTCGCCGCCAAGATCAAGGAAGATCCCAGCCTTAACCACGATATTCTTATCATCATGCTTACAGGCATCAGTAATGCGCCCAGCAAGATCATCGCGCGTAACGCCGGCGTGAAGCGCATCCTGGCCAAGCCAGTCGCCGGGTATACCTTGCGCACTACGCTGGCTGACGAGTTGGCCCACCGCACCCTGGCAGACGCCCACCCGCCGGCCAGCACCGGGTTCGTACAAAGTGGAGAATTGCCCGGCGTGCCGTCGGACTTCCGCATCCTGGTGGCCGAGGACAACAGCATTTCCACCAAGGTCATCCGAGGCATGCTCGGCAAGCTCAACTTGAACCCGGACACCGCCAGCAATGGCGAAGAAGCGCTACAGGCCATGAAGACTCACCGTTATGACCTGGTGCTGATGGACTGCGAAATGCCGATACTGGACGGCTTCAGCGCGACCGAGCAGCTGCGTGCCTGGGAATCGGGGGCTCGCCGGGGCCGCACCCCGGTGGTCGCGCTCACCGCGCACATCCTCAGCGAGCATAAAGAACGCGCACGGCTGGCGGGCATGGATGGCCATATGGCCAAACCGGTGGAGATGTCCCAGCTCCGGGAACTGATCGATCACTGGGTCGCCCAACGCGACAGCCGCAACGAAGTCGAACCCAGCTGAAAATCCTCGATTCCCCCCGCTGTGCCATTCGCCGTCGAGGTTAGCCATGCTGCATCAGTTGTTCAGCGTTTACTTGAAAATGCTCGTGCTCTATAGCCCGTTCTTCGTGCTGTCCTGCTTCATCGGGTTATCCCGCGGTTACTCGCTCAAGGAGCGCAAGCGCCTGGCGTGGCGGGTAGCCGTGGGCGTTCTGGTATCCAGCGTGCTGCTTTATCTTTTCGGCCGGGTGATCTTCTCGGTATTCGGGATCACCGCAGACGCCTTCAGGATCGGGGCCGGCAGCGTCCTGTTCATCTCCGCGCTAGGCATGGCCCAAGGCAAGTCAGCCGTTCAGACCGATAGCGTTCAGCAAGACGTGACCATCGTGCCCTTGACCATTCCGCTAACGGTAGGCCCTGGCACCATAGGGGCGTTGCTGGTGATGGGGGTTGGTCAGCCCCATTGGGATGACAAGCTGCTCGCGATCGTAAGCATCGCTCTGGCAGCCTTCACCGTGGGCGCGATGCTGTACGTGGCCAATCGGATCGAAGCCCTGCTCGGCGAGCAAGGCTTGCAGATCGTAAGCCGGCTGATGGGGTTGTTCGTTTGCGCGCTGGCCGCGCAGATCATCTTTACCGGCGTGCGGGGTTACCTGTTGCCGTCTTGAGCCGCAAGCAGGCGCAGGTAAGTCCCATCCTCCCAAGGCTTGTTGAAGCGCGCCTTGATCTTCGGTAAATGGGTGGTCTCAAAGGCTCTGGTATCGAAGCGGATCAGCCCGAGCTGGGCCCGAATATGCGGTATCGGTGCATGGGTAATGAAGCAGCCGGGGCTCGACTTCGTCATATCCAGCTCTTCGTGGTACACCAGCATGTCCACGACCCCGACTCCGCTCCCCAAGCGGCTCCGCGCGCAGGGCAACAGCTGGAACATCCCGTGTTGGTGTCGCCTGGCATATCGCTCTAACAGCAGCAGGCCCTCTTCATCACCGCTCAATGCCTCCACCCCTGCCACCGCCAAGTCGTGAAAGCGCGGCTGCTCGCGGCCAACCGCATCCAAGGCGGCATCCAAAATGCTTTGGCGCTTCAGGTTGGGCCTGTACACCCCTGTGGGTGGTTCGGCATCCCAGCCCAAGAATCTGAGCTGGCGATAGAAGTAGGTAAACCAGTCATCTCCCGCTCGCTCGCCATACAAACCGCTTGCCGCTTGTTGGGCGAAACGTAAGGCATAAATGACGGACATCCGCTCGCGCTCGCTGATTTCGGGCGCGAAGCTCAATAAGCCGGAACCGGCCACCGAAGCATCGTTGATCATTTCGAGTTCGTCCTTGAAAGGCTGCCAGGCCGACCGATGCCGGCCTGGCGGGGAGGTCAATCGGCGAGCAGGTCCAGATAGATCTGGATGTTATCTTCCACGCGCTTGCCCAAGGCCACCATGATCTTGTCCCGGTTCTGCGCGATGAGGCTGGCGTTCACGCTCAGCACCATGGATGCCTCGTAGATCAGCACTTCGTTGGCATCCCAGTCGAAGAACAGCACGTCGTAATCATGCTCGGCGGTGGAGAGGTCGACCACGCCAAGGGCCAGCAGAATCTCGCCTTCCAGAGTTTTCAAGCAGGACGCTACGCCCACCATCGACCCCCGGTCAGTCTTGGTGCCTCGCTCAAACACTTGGAACGCTTCGCCCGTCTTGGGCAGGTTCGACAGAACGTCCCCGGCCAGTTTGCCGAGCACCGCGCTCAACGGCGTGCCGGAAATCGCCGTGGCCACGGCCCCTTGCACCAAGCTGACCAGTACATTGGCGACCTTTAGCGACTGCGAGACATCGCTGCGCTTGCCATAACGGGAGGTAAGCCGCAGCCAGCCGGTATCCACCAGCACGCTGGCGAATTTGCCAAACCAGGCCTGGGCCTCGGTGTCTTTGTCATGGAGCTTGTTGGCCACCAAGGTGGCCAGCTGGAAGGTATTGCGCACATCGTCCTGCTCTTGCATCGACATGCCGCTGCCGAAACCAAGCAGGTTGCCGCCGATGACCGCGGCTTGCTGAAGGCTGATGTTCTGGGTGCTGATCGTCATGATCTGTAAGTCCTTTGAGAAATGGCGGGCGACCCCTGATGGGGTTCGCCGCGGACCATAACTTCAATGGTCAATCAGGTCAGGACAGAACGCTTTCCGGGCCACCAGGCGTTGGATACCAGCGTGGGGTATACACCCAAGGGGCACCGTCGGCCCTGGCGATAACCCGGGTGGTCGAAGATCCCACCAGCACCATGGTGCGCATATCGACCATTTCCGGCGTCAACGCCCCTAGTGTAACGACAGTCAGGCGCTGGGCCGGGCGGGCCACGTCACGCCCAAGTACCACGGGCGTTTCAGGCCCGCGGTGGCGGCGTACTACGTCCAATGCCTTGGCCAACTGCCACGGTCGCGAGCGCGATATCGGGTTATAGAAGGCCATGGCCAGGTCCGCCTTGCCCGCCAGGTCGAGGCGATCTTCGATCACCGCCCAGGGCTTGAGGTTGTCCGACAGCGAGATCACGCAGAAGTCGTGCCCCAGCGGCGCGCCCGCAAGCGCCGCGGTGGCAAGGGAGGCGGAGACCCCGGGGAGGATCACCAGCTCCACGGCGTGCCAGGCAGGATCACTTCCGGCCTCGAGCGCTTCGAGCACCGCCGAGGCCATGGCGAACACCCCAGGGTCGCCCGAGGACACCACCACCACACTGCGCCCAGTGGCGGCCAGTTCGAAGGCATGCCTGGCACGCTGCAGCTCTTCGCGATTGTCCGTGCAGTGCAGCACTTGATCCGCCCGGAAGGGGCCGGCCATGTTCACGTAGGTTTCATAGCCGAGCACATCCTGGGCCCGGGCCAGCTCGTGCTGTACGGCGGGCACCATGAATGCTCTTTCGCCAGGCCCAAGCCCTACGACCGCCAGCCGGCCACGAGGCTGCCCAAGGGTGTCGGGGCGGATCGGCGATGGGCTGATGGCAAGCGTGACTCCCTGGCTACCGGTATGGACAACGCCGGGCAGCTCATCGGATGGGGTCTCAATGGCGCCATTGGCAATGAAGCGAAGCTCGGCGCCCAATGCTTTCGCAGCGGCGGCCAGTTCCGAAGACCCGGCCAACGCGCGGGGCGCCAGCAGGCAGGCCAACGCCGCGGGCGCCAGCTCTGCTTCGTTCATTGCCGATGTTACCCGGGCAGCCACGTCCTCACTGCTGGCCACCTTGGCGACCACGCTGCGCGGATGAATCACCAAGTCCCCTCCAGCAGGCACCTGATGAGGCGTTACGCGTATGGCCAGCGTCGCCGTCTCCGCCTGAGGCAGGCCCACCGCCACCAGCCACGGAGCATCACCCTCCACACGCACACTTTGCCCGGCCAGCAAGTCGGACACGAAGTGTTTGCCTTGTTCGAGGTCCGCCAGTACGTAGCCTTCGGGCGGGTCGAGCAGGCACGTGCCAAAGCGCAGCTCGCCGCTGGTGGTGATGGCGGGGGCTACTCCCAACCCTTCGGCGATCCGCCGCGCCAGGGTGTTCACCCCGCCGAGGCCACCCAGCAACGGCACCACGGCGCTACCGTCCTCGGCGACGGCCAGCACCGGCGGCTCGCTGCCTTTTTCGCCCAGCACACTGGCCAGGGCCCGGATCACGATACCCGCCGCGCATAAGGCAATGATGCCCGTACCCTCCCGGTACAACTGGCGCAAGGTGTCACCAAACGACGCATAGCCGAGGTCGGCGGCGTCCACCCTGCCCTCCAACCCCAGCACGCTTGAATGAGGTAGCAACGCCTGGATACGCCGGGCGACTGGCAGAGCCGAGGGGCCTAGAACCACGATTGCGGTAGAAGCCGGGTTGCTCATCCCTGCCACCGTTCACCAGGCACGACCACCAGGGAGAAATACGGCGACGACATGGGGTCTACCTCCGCCAGCGGAACGATCTTCTGGTTCGCCATGGTGGCGCGCTCCACATAGAGCGCCCGGCCGTCCAGCCCTAGCTCGGTGAGCACCTGACGCACCTTGGGCAGGTTGCGGCCCAGCTTCATGATCACCGCAGCCTCGGCGTCGGCCAGGCGGCGCTTGAGTTCCTCGGCCGGCAGCACGCCGGAAAGCACCGACAGGCTTTGATTGCGATACACCAGGGGCGCCCCTAATACCGCGGCGCCCCCCAACATGGAACACACGCCGGGGATAACCTCGGTGGGGTAGCGTTCGGCGAGCCGATCGTGAAGGTACATGTAAGAACCGTAGAACATCGGGTCGCCTTCGCAGATCACCGCCACGTCGCGCCCGGCATTCAAGTGGGCCGCCACTTCAACGCTGGCCTGATCGTAGAAATCGGCTATCACCTGTTCATAGGACAGTGGCGCTGGCAGCGCCTCGGTGGTCACCGGGTAAACCAGTGGCAGCAGTGTCTGGGCGGGTTGCAGATGGGCTTCGATGATGCCGAATGCATTGCCTTTCTTGCCCTTGGCCACGAAATAAGCGACCACGGGCGCCTCGCGCAGCAGACGCAGCGCCTTGACCGTGATCAACTCCGGATCCCCTGGCCCCACGCCGAGGCCGAACAGGCGACCAGCCGCCATCATTCCACCTCCGTGGCAAGTGCATTGACTGCCGCGGCGGCCATGGCACTGCCGCCCCGGCGGCCATTGACCACCACGAACGGCACGCCACGGCTGTCGGCCGCCAGCATCGCCTTGGATTCGGCAGCGCCCACGAAGCCCACCGGGAAGCCCAGAATCAATGCGGGCCGAGGCGCGCCGGCGTCAAGCATTTCAAGCAGGTAGAACAACGCCGTGGGTGCGTTGCCGATCACCACCACGCTACCGTCCAACCACGGCCGCCAGAGCTCGAGCGCTACCGCCGAGCGGGTGTTGCCCTCCTCCTGCGCCATGCCGGGCACCCGTTCGTCCTTCAGCGTGCAGATCACCGGGTTGTTGGCCGGTAACCGCGCGCGCGTAACGCCCTCGGCCACCATGTGCGCATCGCACAGGATGGGCGCGCCGGCGGCCAGGGCTCGGCGGCCGGCCAGCCCGGCGCCGGGGGAAAATTGAAGGTCCTGGACCACATCCACCATGCCGCAGGCATGAATGACGCGCACGGCCAGCTTTTCCAGGTCCGGGGGGATCTGGCTGAGGTCCGCTTCGGCGCGAATGGTGGCGAAGGAGTTGCGATAAATCGCCTGGCCATCGCGAATGTAATCAATCATCAAATGCG
>Ga0265797_10003541_pt1 | contig 24847 bp, 16 predicted proteins | sample P2T30metagenome_FD_192433 | JGI IMG/M metagenome (GOLD analysis project Ga0265797, IMG submission 192433) | Plant litter microbial communities from East Loma Ridge, Irvine, California - P2 T30 | ecosystem: Environmental > Terrestrial > Plant litter > Unclassified | place: USA: California... | reverse complement strand
GGAAGCTAAGCCTCTCAGCGCCGATGGTACTGCAAGGGGGACCTTGTGGGAGAGTAGGACGCCGCCGGACTTAACGTAGAAGAACCAGGGAACCCCTGACCATTCGTGGTCAGGGGTTTTCTGCGTTTGCGGACCGTCAACAGGGCAGGTTGGAGAGACGGACGCCGCGGTAGGGTTGTCGGGTCATGACTGCGCCATTCACCACTGCCTCCGGCTCCGACATCCGCGTCCGCTTCTGCCCGAGCCCGACGGGGACCCCGCACGTGGGGCTCATCCGCACCGCGCTCTTCAACTGGGCCTACGCCCGTCACACCGGCGGTAAGCTCGTGTTCCGCATCGAGGACACCGACGCCGCCCGCGACAGCGAGGAGTCGTACGCGCAGATCCTCGACGCGCTCCGCTGGCTGCGGCTCGACTGGGACGAGGGCGTGGACGCCGGCGGCGAGCACGGACCGTACCGGCAGTCCGAGCGCACCGCGATCTACGACGACGTGATCGCGAAGCTCAAGGAGTCGGGTCACATCTACGAGTCCTTCGTCACGCCGGACGAGATGGAAGCCCGGAACAAGGCGGCCGGTCGTGACCCCAAGCAGGGCTACGACAACCACGAGCGTGACCTGACCGATGCCGAGCGCCAGGCGTTCCGCGACGAGGGCCGCGAGCCGGCGCTCCGCCTGCGCGTCCCCGACCGTGACCTGAGCTTCGACGACCTGGTGCGCGGGGAGATCACCTTCAAGCAGGGCACGTTCCCCGACTTCGTGGTGGTCCGCCCGAACGGCAAGCCGCTGTACACGTTCACCAACCCGGTCGACGACGCCCTGATGGGCATCACCCACGTGCTCCGGGGCGAGGACCTGCTGTCGTCGACCCCGCGCCAGATCGCCCTGTACGAGGCGCTGTACGAGATCGGCCTCGCGCCCTCCATCCCCGTGTTCGGACACCTGCCGTACGTGATGGGCGAGGGCAACAAGAAGCTCTCGAAGCGTGACCCCGAGTCGAACCTGTTCCACCACCGCGCCGCCGGCATGATCCCCGAGGGGCTCGTCAACTACCTGGCGCTGCTCGGCTGGTCGATCGGGCCCGACCGCGACGTGTTCTCGATCGAGGAGATGGTCGCGGCGTTCGACGTCACCGACGTGAACCCGAACCCGGCCCGCTTCGACCACAAGAAGGCCGAGGCGATCAACGGGGACCACATCCGTCTGCTCGCTCCCGAAGACTTCCGGTCGCGTCTGCTGCCGTACCTGTCGGAGTTCATCAGCGACCCGGCGACCCCCGAGCAGCTCGAGGTCCTGACCAAGGCGGCTCCGCTCGTGCAGGAGCGCATGCAGCTGCTCGGCGAGGCGCCGGCGATGCTCGGGTTCCTGTTCACCTCCGACGCCGACCTCGTGGTCGAGGACGACGCACTGGCCTCGCTCAAGGGCGACACGGCGACGGTCCTGACGGCGAGCACCGCCGCGCTCGAGGGCGTCCAGGACTGGACCACCGAGGCCATCGAGGGTGCGCTCCGTGCGGCCCTCATCGACGAGCTCGGCCTGAAGCCCCGCGTCGCCTTCGGCCCGCTGCGCGTGGCGGTGTCCGGACGCCGGATCAGCCCGCCGCTGTTCGAGTCGATGGACATCCTGGGCAAGGAGTCCACCCTGATCCGGCTCCGCGCCCTCGCGGCGCGCTGACCGACCGTGAGCAGTACTGGGCACTCCGTCGAGGTCGTGTACGACGTCGCGGTCATCGGCGCGGGGCCGGCCGGGCTGAGCGCTGCGCTCAACCTGGTCCGGGCGAAGCGCACCGTGCTGCTCGTCGACGCGAACCGCCCCCGGAACGCCGCGACGCTGCGGTCGCACGGGTTCCTGACACGGGACGGCATCTCGCCGCTCGAGCTCCGCAAGCTCGGGCGGACCGAGGTCGAGGGGTACCCGGAAGCAACGGTCGTGCAGTCCGTCGTCGACCTGGTGGCCCCGGACCCCGACACGGACACCTGGCGGGTGCACGGTTCGTGGCGCGGCACCGAGCTCGAGGCCCGCGCCCGGACGGTCGTCGTGGCGACGGGGTTGCGTGAGGAGTTCCCGGCGCTGCCGATGCTCCGCGCGTTCTACGGCACGGCGGTGCACAGCTGCGTCGAGTGCGATGCGTACGACAAGGCCGGGCAGCCGCTCGCGTTCATCTGCGAGACCGACGACGTCGTCGACCGCGCACTGCTCATCGCCGCGTGGACCGACGACCTGATCGTCTACACGAACGGGGTGGCACCGCTCGACGACGCCGGCCGCGCTCGACTGGCGGCCGCGGGGGTCGTCGTGGACGAGCGGGTCGTCGAGGACCTCGAGGGCGATCGCTCCGGGATGACCGGCGTCCGGCTCGCCGACGGACACGTCGAGCCGCGGACCGGTGGGTTCGTCCGACCGGTGTGGCACGCCGACCTCGACTGGCTGCGCACCGGCGCCACCACGAGTCCGAGCGCAACGAGCGGGAACACGGCCGCGAACGACGACACGCCCGGAGCGCTCGACGGGCTCCAGCGCGACACGCAGGGACTCCTCGTGGTCGACCGGGTGGGCCGGACGTCCGTCCCCGGGCTCTACGCCGTGGGAGACGTCACGCCTCCCGGGCCGGAGCAGCTCATCGTCGCCGCCGGACACGGAGCCGCGACCGCCGCCGCCGTGCACCGAGACCTGGTGGGTGGTCTTGCGGACCTCCGGGATGCTGTACAGTAGTTGATCGTGCCCCGGGTGACCGGGCCAGAAGGCCGACAGGCCTTTTGGGGTATGGTGTAATTGGCAACACAGCGGTTTCTGGTACCGTCGTTCTTGGTTCGAGTCCAGGTACCCCAGCACTCGATGAACAGCCCCCGGGACATCCCGGGGGCTGTTCTCGTTGCCGGGACCTTCCCGTTCCGAGCGTCCTCATCGGCGATGCACGGCGCATCCACGGTCGCACCACGGCTGATCCGGAGGTTGCGCGGAACCGCACGATCCCCGAGCCGGGGGAGCCGCCGTGCGGAAGGCACCCACGGCGGTGCACCGGTCGTTCCGGAGTCGTACCGTCCGTGGCGGGCGCAGGCCGTGCCTCCAGGCCGGTTGCGGTTCCCCGCACCGGGCCGGAGCCTGCTCGCGGGCCGGGGGAGCGCGGACCTACGGTCGGAGGACCGTCGCGGGAGTCGTGGCGGTCCGCTGCTGAGCACCCGAGGTGTCATCGTGACCTCCGTCGACCCGCTGACGACCGTCGATCCCTGGAACCACCCCGCAGCCGTGCCCGCGGCGGCCGACCACTCCGTGCTGGACCGCTGGGACCGCGTGGTGGCGCTCCGGGGCGACGCCGCCGCGCTCGCTGGGGACGGCCGTCCCTACACCTACGCCGAAGCGGACCGGACCTCGCGCGCGCTGGCCGCAGCCCTGGCCGTGACGCTCCGACCCGACGACCACAGCGGCGCCGGTGTCGGCGACACCCCGGGCGGGGCATCGAAGCCGGTCGGCCTGATGGCGGGGCAGTCGACCGAGGCCGTGATCGGCATCCTGGCGCTGGTGCGTGCCGGACGGACCGTGGTGGTGCTCGACGACCACCTGCCCGCAGCACGCCTGGCACACGTGGCCCGGCTCGCCGGCGTCGACGAGATCGTGGCAGACACCGAGCGTGCAGCGCTGGCCGCCGACGTCGTCGCGGAGCGGGACGGCCGGGTGCACGCCCTCGGCGAGCTGCTGGACGCGGGCGAACCGCTGGACGCGGGCGGTCCCGGCGCGGCGCCGTCGGCGGACACCGTCGGCGTGCGCCCCGGCGGGCGGGACCCCTTCGCCATCGTCTTCACCTCCGGCTCGACCGGCATGCCGAAGGGCGTCGTCCTGACGCACCGGCAGCAGATCGCCGACGCCGAGCAGGACGCGGTCGCGCTCGGCCTCGGCCCCGGCGACCGGCTCGGGGTCGTCCTGCCGCTGTCCTTCGCCGCCGGGCTCCTGTTCTCGTTCGACACCTTGCTCTGCGGCGGCACCATCGTGCTGCTCGAGCCGCGTGAACTCGGTGTCGAGCGGCTGCTCGGGCGGTTCCGGGACGACGACGTGAACGTGCTCGTCTGCACCCCGCACCTGCTGCGCTCGATCGTCGGGTCGCAGAACGCCCCCGGGTCGCACGGGACCGCCGCCGGGACCGCACCGGTGCTCGGCGGGCTGCGCTTCCTGATGACCACGGGCGAGTCCGTCACCGGCGCCGACCTCGCCGCGGCTCGACCCCACCTGGACCCGGACACGCTGCTCCTGAACGCCTTCGGCTCGAGCGAGACCGCGTGCGTCGCGTACTGCCCGGTCGCCCCGGGCGAGCCGGTGCCCGAGGGCGTCGTGCCCGCCGGGTGGCCGCTGCCCGGCAAGACGGTCCTCGTGCTCCGCGAGGACGGCAGCCCTGCGGACCCGGGGGAGACCGGCGAGCTCGTCGTGGTCTCCGACGCCCTGACCGCGGGCTACTGGGGTGCGCCGGAGAAGACCGCCGAACGGGCGGGACACACCGGCGAAGCCGAGGCCGTCGCCGGCATCCCCGTCGGGACCCCGAGCTGGCGGCAGGGCGACCTGGCACGCGTCGACCCCGACGGGCGGCTCGTGCTGCTCGGCCGGTCCGACGACGCCGTGAAGGTCCGCGGCTACCTGGTCGAGCCGAGTGAGGTCGAGGCGGCGCTCCGCGCGGTCCCCGAGGTGCACGACGCGGTCGTGACGGCACAGGTCGACCCCGGTTCCGTCACCCGGCTCGTCGCCTACGTGGTCGGTCGCCCGGGGCACCGCACCCCCGCACCGGGTGCGCTCCGACGGGCGCTCCGTGAGCGGCTGCCCGAGTACATGGTGCCGGCGTCGATCGTGCCGATGACCGAACTGCCGCGGAACGAGCGCGGCAAGGTCGACCGGGCCGAACTCCCCGGGGCACCGAGCGTCGAGACCGAGATGGTCGAGGGCGAGTACGACCAGTGGGAGCTCGTCGTGGGGCAGATCTGGGCCGAGGTGCTCGGCCTGCGGGGCGTGCACCTGGACGAGGACTTCTCCGCCCTCGGCGGCGACTCGCTGTCCGCCGAGGAGATGCTCGCCGTCGTGCAGGACCGGCTCGGGGTCGACCTGCGCTCCTCGGACGTGCTCGAGCACCCGACGCTCCGCGCCTTCGCCCGACGCGTGCGGAGCGGGACGAGCGCGCTGCCGAGCCACCCGGACGTCGTGAAGGTCTCCGAGGCGCGCGAGGGCGGCCGTCCGCCGGTGTTCTGCTTCGCCGGTGGCGGTGCCCTGGCGCTCACGTTCCTGCCGCTCTCGCGGCACCTGCCCGCGCACGACCTGTACGCGTTCCAGCAGCACGCCCTCGAGCGCCGTGGGATGCCGGACTGGAACATCGAGCGGAGCGCCCGCCGCTACCTCGCGCTGATGCGCATCGTGCAGCCCCGCGGCCCGTACCTGCTCGTCGGGCACTCGCTCGGCGGACTCGTCGCGCTCGAGATCGCCCGGCTCCTGACCGAGAGCGGCGAGCAGGTGGAGCACGTCGTCCTGCTCGACACCTACCTGCCCCGCACGAGGTCCGAACAGGCCCGCCTGCACTTCGGCCGGATGGAGCCGCGCGACCAGCCGAACACCGCCGTCCGCGCCGTGCAGCGGGGGCTCGACCGCGCCGTCAGGCGGGTGCTGCCCGCGGGTGTGCCCTACGGAGCGCTGTTCGCCAAGCGGCTCCGGGCGTACACCGCCGGCGTGCTGCGGCACGGTGGGCAGAAGGACTTCGACGCCTTCTTCGACCAGGCCGAGATCGTCACCAGGCGCCACCACCCGACGCCGTTCCACGGGCGCGCCACCTACGTCCTCGCCGACGCCAACCCCGACGCCGCCGGGTGGTCCGCCCTGCTGCGCGGGCCCACCGAGATGGTGCGGATCGCGAGCGAGCACACGTCGCTGCTGCGGGAACCGCACGTCGCCGAGCTGGCGGTCGCGCTGCGGGCCGCCTTCGAGACGGCGGACGTGCCGCAGGTCTGAGACCGGCCCACGACCGGACGGGAGGCGCGGTGCCGGCTGGCACCGCGCCTCCCGTCCGCTCGTCCTGCGTCCACCACCCGCCGGCCGCCGCGCCGGACCGCCAACCTGCACGACCGTTGCGGGTTTCCGTATCCGCACCCGGGTGTCCGCAAGGGACCGCACCGCGCATTGACCCTCCCGCTGGCCACGGCGATGGTTGGAACCGCGGGGGAGAGTACCCACTCACCCGCGGCAAGCAGGCGGCGTCGTACCCGCGTCCCGCTGCTCGACCGACGACGGTCACCGTCGTCGATGCGTCATCCGAGGACGCGCCGCTCGTCTCGACGAGCCACCACCCGACAGCAACCCTGACCCGACAGGACCGCGCCATGCCCGCACGTACCGTTCGCCCTGCAGACCCGAGGGTCTCCGTCGTCATCCCGGCACGGAACGAGGCCCGCAACCTCGAGATCATCCTCCCGAAGCTCCCGCCCGTGTACGAGGTGATCCTGGTCGACGGCAACTCCGTCGACGACACCATCGCCGCCGCGCAGCGCGTGATGCCCGACATCCGCGTCGTGCACCAGACCCGCAAGGGCAAGGGCAACGCCCTGGCCTGCGGCTTCGAGGCCGTCACCGGCGACATCGTCGTCATGTTCGACGCCGACTGCTCCGCGGACCCAGACGAGATCCCGCGGTTCGTCCAGGCGCTCATCGACGGCGCCGACGTCGCGAAGGGCACCCGGTACTCGCTCGGCGGTGGCAGCGACGACATCACGATCGTCCGGAACATGGGCAACCGCGGCCTGAACATGCTCTGCAACATCATCCTCGGCACCCGCTACAGCGACCTCTGCTACGGCTACAACGCCTTCTGGGCGGACGTCCTGCCGGAGATCGGTCTGCTGTCGTCCGAGCTGCCGAAGCCGGCCGACGGGTCGATGCTGTGGGGCGACGGGTTCGAGATCGAGACCGTCCTGACCTGCCGCTGGTCGGCCGCCGAGCTCGCGATCACCGAGGTGCCGAGCCACGAGAAGCTCCGCGTGCACGGTTCGAGCAACCTCAACGCCGTGACCGACGGCATCCGCGTGCTGAAGTCGATCATGCACGAGCGTCGTCGTGCCGCGATCGGCCGTGCCGAGGTCCGTCGCGCGGCGATGAGCGTCGTGCCGCCGGCCGAGCAGCTCGCCGCGCCGGCTGCTGCGCCGGTTGCTGCTGCTCCCGTCGCTGCGGCGCCGGTCGCTGCGTCCGTCGCGACCCCCGTCGCTGCGTCCGCCGTCGCCGGGGCGTCCGTTGCCGGGGCAGCCGTCGTCGCGTCCGTCGTCGCCCTCGAGGAGGACGTCGCGTGACGACCGTCGCGGTCGTCATCTGCGCCTACACCCAGCAGCGCTGGGGTGACCTGCAGGACAGCGTCGAGTCGGCCAAGCGCCAGCCCGAGGGCCCCGAGGTCGTCGTCGTCATCGACCACGAGCCCGAGCTCCTGGCCCGCGCCGCCGCGCGCTGGCCGGAACTCCGGGTCGTCCCGAACACCGAGGACCGCGGACTCTCCGGGGCCCGGAACACCGGTGTCGCCCTGACCGACGCCGACGTCGTCGCGTTCCTGGACGACGACGCCACCGCGGACCCTGACTGGCTCGGGCACATGCTCACCGCGCTCGAGGACCCCGACGTCGTCGGTGTCGGCGGTCGTGCCACGCCGTCCTGGCCGACCGCGACCGGCCCCGGGCCGTACGCCGATGAACTGCTCTGGATCGTCGGGTGCTCGTACCGCGGGCTGCCCGAGACCCCGGGCGACGTCCGCAACGTCATCGGGTCGAGCATGGCGTTCCGCCGTGACGCGATCCTGCTCGCAGGCGGCTTCCGCTCCGGCATCGGCCGCGTCGGCAACCAGCCGCTCGGCTGCGAGGAGACCGAACTCTGCATCCGCATCGCCCAGGCCCGTCCCGGCGCGCGGATCCGGCACGAACCGCGCTCGAACGTCTCGCACCGGGTCTCGCCGGACCGCGTGACGATGCGCTACCTGCGCCGCCGCAGCTACTACGAGGGCATCTCGAAGGCGGTGCTGAGCCGTCGGGTCGGCACCGGCGACTCGCTCGCCAGCGAGTCGACCTACCTGACCCGGGTGATCCCGGGCGCCGTGCTGCGCGAACTGCGCCACGTCGGTCGTGGCGGAGGCCTGCGGGCGTACGCCATCGCGCTCTCCGTCGTCTCGACGGTCGCGGGCTACGCAGTCGGCCGGGTCCTCGGCACCGTCGTCGTGCGGACCCCGCCCGCACCCGCACCGCTCCCGCAGCCGGTGGGCACACCGTGACCCGCGCGACCCTGGCGATGGTCCTCTCGCCGGTCGTGACCGGGCCGCTCGTCCCCACCTGGGACGGCGCGCTCTGGGTCGGCGAGGTCGACCGTGCCGACGTGCACGCGTCGAGCCACCGGGACGTCATCGCCCTGCAGGGATCCGCCGGGTACGGGCGTGCCCGCCTGCTCGTCCGCGACCACGGCGAGCCGCTCGGCTTAGTCGAGGCCGAGATCACCGAACGTCGCCGCATCGGCGGCACCATCGACGTCCGTGCGCTCCAGCGCGCGATCCGGCCCATGCCGGCACCCGAGCGTCGGCCGGCAGCAGGTCTGGTGCTGCCGTCCGTCACCGTGGTGCTCTGCACGGACGGCGCCGCCGGCACGACCATGCGGTCGGTGCTCGCCAACGGGCACGCCGACTTCGACGTCGTCGTCGTCTCGCACGGCGCCGACGACAGCGGCGTGGCGACGGTCGACATCGGCGGACGTCGCGTCACCACCATCCCGGCACCCGAGGGCGGCCTCGCCGCCGCGCGGAACGCCGGCCTGCTCGTCGCGACCGGCGACGTCGTCGCGTTCGTGGACGAGGGTGCCGTCGTGGACGGCGACTGGATCGCCGCCATCGCCCGTGCCTTCGCGGCCGACCCCGACGTGGCCTGCGTCACCGGGCTCGTGCCGAGTGCCGAGCTCCGGACGCCGGCGCAGCGCTGGCACGACGACCGCACCCCCGGTGGGCGGACCGTCCGCCGGCGGGTGTTCCGGCTCGACGACCCGGTCGACGACCTCCCGCTGCACCCCTTCGCCGCCTCGGCCTACGGCACCGGCGCGAACCTCGCCGTGCACCGCGCGACCGCGCTCCGGATCGGCGGGTTCGACACCGCCTTCGGTCCCGGCACGCGCGTCGGCGGTGGCGACGACCTCGACCTCTTCACACGACTGCTGTTCGCCGGATCCGCGATCGCCGTCGAACCGGCCGCGATCGCGTGGCAGCGATCGGCGGACGACGTCGCGTCGCTCCGCGCCGCCGCTGCCGCGCACGGCCACGGACTCGGAGCCTGGATGACGAAGAACGCACTCGACCGCGACACGCTGACCGCCTCGGTGGACGCGGCGCCGGAGGCCATCAGCGCCTTCGCACGCCTCGGCCTCGAGCAGGGCGACGACGCTGCCGACGCTGCTCCGGCGAACGGCCACGGGACGGGCGCCGCGCGTGACGCGGACACCGTCGACGCCGTCGACGCGGAGTTCGCGGCGACGAAGCGCCGGTTGCGTCGCGTCGAGCGGCGATCCGTGCTCACCGCACCGGTCCTGGCGCTCCGCGAACGCATGGGCGGCGCGGGGACGATCGACCGGACGGCGCACGGTCGCCACGAGCTGCAGCGCGGCCTCGACACCGCGGGTCCGGCACGATCGATTCCGGGTGGCGCGATGAGCCCGGCGGCCCGACTCGGCGCCGCCGCGATCGTCGTGCTGACGCTCGTGCTGGCCGCCGTCGGCAGCGTCGTCGAGTTGCCCACCCTGCGGGCGAGCGCCGTCGCGGTCTTCCTGTTCGCACTGCTCGGGGTCGCCCCGATGCTGCTCGTCCGTCCGATGTCCCTCGCACGGTTCGCCGTCCTCGCCGTCACCGGGTCGCTCGTCGGCACGATCGGCATCGGCTACACCATGGCGACCTTCCACATCTGGGCGCCGACGGTCCCCTTCGTCGGTGTCGTCGTGCTCACCGCGGCGGCGCTCGCCGTCTCGGTACCCCGTGACGTGGCGGAGCTCCGTCGCGCCGGTCTCGTGCGCCGCGAGACCGCCCGGCCCCGGTGGAGCACGACCGCCACGGTGACGGCGCTCTCGCTCGGCGGGCTCGTCGTGGTGGTCGTCGCCGCGCTCACCCACATGGGCGACCCGGTGCCCGCAGGCCTGTTCGGCTCGCTCGGCCCCGGCCTGGTCGTCGGCCTCGTGCTCGTCGTCGCCGCGGCGGTCATCGCCCTGGTCCGCGGCCGCGCGCTCGCCGTGCCCGTCGTCGTGCTCGGCGGTGTCGTGCAGCTCGCCCAGGCGATCACGTACGGCGTGCCCACCGTGACCGCCGCCGCGCGGCACATCGGTGTCGTCGAGTACATCCGCCAGTTCGGTGGGACCAACCCGTCGGCCGACATCTTCCAGACCTGGTCCGGCCTGTTCGCCGGCGCCGCCTGGGTCGCCGACGTCGGGGGCATCGTCAACACGATCCTCATCGCCGCGTGGGTGCCGGTCCTGCTCGCCTTCAGCACGACCATCGCCGTCGGCGTCCTGGCGGCGCACTGGCTGCCCGGCGCCCGTCGGCCGTGGATCGCAGCGCTGCTGACCGCGATGACCGGTTCGCTCAACACCACGTACTTCTCGCCGCAGTCGACCGGCATCCTGATGTCGATCGTGATCCTCGTGCTCGCCACCGGACCGCTGCGCGATGTCGCCGTCACCACCGCCCACGGCTCCGTCGCCGCCAAGCCGCGGGCACGGCGGGTGGGGCTCTCGCGGATCGTCGCGATCACCCTCATCGGCATCGTGCTCGCCGTGACCCACCAGATCTCGCCGTACCTGACGGTCGCCGCACTCGTCACGCTCATCGTGTTCCGGATGCTCCGCCCCTGGTGGCTGCCCGCCGTCGTGCTCGTGCCGGCGGTGGTCTTCGCCGCGCTGAACGGCGACATCCTCGGACGGTTCCTGTCGCTCGCGGCGGTCGGACGCGTGCTCGACAACGTGCAGCCGCCCGCGCACAACATGACGGTCCTGCCGAAGCCGCTCGTCACGCGTCTGGCGTTCGACATCCCCGCAGCCGCGCTCGTGGTGCTCGGGCTCATCGCCGTGGTGACCGTCCTGATGCGGCGCGACCGGACGCACTGGGCGCTTCTCGCCACCGCCGCGAGCCCGATCTCGCTGCTCGTCGCCACGAACTACGGCCAGGAGGGCGTCTTCCGTGTCGTGCTCTTCGCGACGCCGTGGATCGCGATCCTGGCGGCGGCGCTCCCGATGCCCGCCGGTCGGTTCGCCCCGGCCGGGGCGGTCCTGCAGCGCGCGATGCGTCCGTCCGCGGTGCGGTTCGCGGTCGCCGGAGCAGCGGTGGCGGCGCTCGTCGCGATCGGTGCGTTCGGGCAGACCTCGCTCGACTGGAACCGCGTGATGACCCGGAGCCAGTCCGCGGCGACGCAGTACTACGACCGCACGGCACCCGCGGGCTCCGTGATGCTGCTCACCGGGTCGGCCAACGCCGTCCCGAGCAACACCGGCGCGCGGTACTTCGACGTGGGCTACCTGTCCCGCGAAGCCCTCGGCCCGTACCCGGACCCGACCGGCGGCTACGACGCCGAGGCGGACCTGTCGAACGTGACGCGGGAGCTCGTCGTGAACTGGTCGGCCACCGGCTACTACGCCCTGGTCGCGGAGCCCTTCGGCGCCTACGACGAGCGGTACGGCTACCAGAGCGACGCCGACTACCAGGAGCTCGCCGCCGCCATGGCGTCCTCGCCCTACTGGAAGCGGGTCTGGTCGTCCGGGACGACCGCGATGTACGAGCTGACGACGGAGGGCCTGCGCCATGCAACCGACTGAACCGACCTCCGACAGACCGCGACGGACGCGACGGGCCACCGTCGCGTCCGTCGCGGGCGTGCTCGCCACCGTGCTCGCCGTGCTGGTCGCGCCGAACCTCGTGGTGCAGCCCGCCGTGGCCGCGGCGGCCGACTGCAGCGCCGGGCGGGTGCTCAACGTCGTCGCCCACCCCGACGACGACCTGCTCTTCCAGGGCACGGACCTGCGGAAGGACATCGACGCGGGGCGCTGCGTGCGCTCCGTCATCGTCACGGCCGGTGACGCCGGCAAGCCCGACTGGTACTGGCAGGAACGCCAGGTCGGGCTGATGGCCGCCTACGCGAGCATGGCCAGCGTCGACCCGGCGTCGACGACCGGCTCCACGACGGTCGCCGGACGGACCCTGCTCACCGAGACCCTGACCGCCGACCCGCGGATCAGCCTGGTCTTCATGGACCTGCCGGACGGCAACGTCGAGGGCAACGGCTTCTGGGCGAACGGCTACGAGAGCCTCCAGCGCCTGTACACGGGCGACATGGACACGCTGCACACCGTCGCCGATGCCCCGCACGCCGCCACGTACACGCTCGCGCAGCTCCGGGCGACGCTGCAGGGGATCGTGCAGGACTTCGCGCCGACGGACATCCACACCCTCGACCACGAGGGCGAGTACGGCGACGGGGACCACAGCGACCACCACACGGTCGCGTACCTGACCGACCAGGTGCAGCAGCAGTACACCGGCGCGCACGGCTTCACCGGGTACATGGGGTACCCGATCGCCGACCGTCCGGCGAACCTGACGACGGCCGAGACCCAGGCGAAGGCCGACGCGTTCTTCACCTACGCCGCGCACGACAGTGAGACCTGCGCCTCGTACGAAGCCTGCTCGGCTCGACCCGAGACCTCGTGGCTCAGCCGGCAGTACACCGCCGGCTCGCCGGTGCCGACGGACCCCACCGACCCCACGGACCCGACCCCCGCACACAAGGACGTGACGGGTTCGGCGTCGGTGACGGCGAGTGCGGAGAACCCGGCTGATGGTCAGACGGCCGTGAAGGCGGTCGACGGTGTGGTGAGCGGGTACCCGGATGCGCCGACGGCGGAGTGGGTTGCGCCGTCTGGTCGTGCGGGGACGTGGATCCAGCTCGGGTGGGCGGGGGCGACGGCGTTGGACGCGGTCGACCTCGCTGATCGGCCGAACGCGGTGGACCAGGTGCTGGGTGGGACGTTGACGTTCTCGGACGGCTCGAGTGTGACGGTGCCGGCGTTGAACAACGGTGGTGCGGTGCAGCGGATCACGTTCGCGGCGCGCAGTGTGAGGTGGGTGCGGTTCACGGTGACGGCGGTGAGCGGCGGGACGCAGAACGTGGGGCTCGCCGAGATCCGCGCGCTGGCCCCGGCCGACACGACGACGCCACCGACCCCGACCCGGACGGACGTGACGGCTTCGGCGTCGGTGACGGCGAGTGCGGAGAACCCGGCTGACGGTCAGACGGCTGTCAAGGCGGTCGACGGTGTGGTGAGCGGGTACCCGGATGCGCCGACGGCGGAGTGGGTTGCGCCGTCCGGTCGTGCGGGGACGTGGATCCAGCTCGGGTGGGCGGGGGCGACGGCGTTGGACGCGGTCGACCTCGCTGATCGGCCGAACGCGGTGGACCAGGTGCTGGGCGGGACGTTGACGTTCTCGGACGGCTCGAGTGTGACGGTGCCGGCGTTGAACAACGGTGGTGCGGTGCAGCGGATCACGTTCGCGGCGCGCAGTGTGAGGTGGGTGCGGTTCACGGTGACCTCGGTCAGTGGCGGGACGCAGAACGTCGGACTCGCCGAGATCCGGGCGTTCTCCCCGGCGAGCAACGGCGGTACGACCCCGACCCCGACCCCGACCCCCACGCCGACCCCGACCCCGACCCCCACACCGACGCCGACCCCCACGCCGACGCCGACGCCGACTCCCACCCCGGGCCTGCGGGACGTCACCGGCTCGGCCACCCCGACGGCGATCGCCGACAACCCGGCCGACGGCCAGACCGTCGCGAAGGCCGTCGACGGCGTGGTGTCCGGCCACCCGGTCGACCACACCGCCGAGTGGGCCGTGCCCTGGGGACGGACCGGCATCTGGATCCAGCTCGACTGGGCCACCCCGGTCGCGCTCCAGCGCATGGTCCTGCACGACCGTCCGAACAGCGACGACCAGATCACGAGCGGCACGCTGACGTTCTCGGACGGCAGCCAGGTCGCCGTGGGCGAGCTCCCGAACGACGGCAGCGCCCGGACGGTCGACTTCACCGCCCGCAACGTCACCTGGGTGCGGTTCACCACCACCGGAGTGTCGAACAGCACGATCAACGTCGGTCTCTCGGAGATCCGCGCATGGACAGCTGGATGACCCCGGACGAGGACGGCCCCCGCCCCGTCGCCGAGCAGTCGGCCGCCGCGCACGGTGCCCCACCCGCGCACGGCCTCGGCGCCTCCCGTCACCGCACCCCGCTCCGGACACGGGGACGACGGGTCGCGATCGTGGCCGCCGCCCTGGTGGTCGCGGTCGGTGCCGTCGCCGCGGCGACCACCGGCACGACGTCCGTCGGCCCCGGACCCAGCGGGGTCGCGATGCCGACCGGCGACGGGGAGGGGGACGGCTGGAAGCGGGTGTTCTCCGAGGACTTCGACGAGTCCGCCCCGTCCGGCGGGTTCGAGGCGGCCTACGACGACCGGTTCACCGTCTACCACGGCTTCGCGGACACCGCGGGGACCGGTCGGTACCAGGCGTCAACGCTGAGCGCCCACGACGGGATGCTCGACATGCACCTCCGCACGACGAAGGCGGGCACCCCGCTCGCCGGCGGGGTCGTGCCGCTCGTCGACGGACGATGGGGCGGACAGACCTCCGGCCGGTACAGCATCCGGATGAAGAGCGACGAGGTCGACGGCTACGGGGTGGCGGTGCTGCTCTGGAGCGACGAGAACGTCTGGGCGCACGGCGAGATCGACTTCCCCGAGGGTGCGCTCGGAGCGCCCGCCTGGCTCAACGTGCACTGCCTGGTCGACCCGGCCGAGAAGTGCGTCCACCACGAGACCGACGCGTCGCTGGCCGACTGGCACACGTACACGATCGAGTGGACGCCGTCGCGGATGTCGTTCCTGGTCGACGACGAGGTCGTCGGGAGCACCACACAGGACATCCCCGTCGAACGCATGCACCTGGTCGTGCAGACGGGATCGCTCGAGGGCCTGCCGCCCCGGGACGCCGCCGGGTCGTTGCTGGTCGACTGGATGACGATCGACGTGCCCGCGGACGGCGAGAGCCCCCGGGCCACGCTGCCGTCCACGGAACCCACCGCCGGCTGACAGCGCCGAGCCCGGCGCAGACCGACGCCGCCGCCCGGTGCACGCAGACGACGCCGGGCCCGGCCCGGTCAGCGCCGGGCGTGTGCCAGCAGCGCCTGCAGCAGCGCGCGCACGTGCGGCTCGCGCCCGTAGCGGTCACGCACCCACGCGCGGCACCGTGCGGCGAGGGACGGGTCGAGCTCGGCGTCGTCGAGGGCGTCGAGCAGCTTCTCCGCCAGTGCGTCGGGGTCGGCCGGGTCGACGGTGTACCGCGCCCAGTCACCCGACAGGATCTCCCCGGTGCCGCCCGATGCGGCCGCGACGACGGGACGGCCGGTGGACATCGCCTCGACCACGACCCGGCCGAAGCCCTCGGGCTCGATGGACGGCGCCACCACGACGTCGGCGGCGTGCAGGAGCGGGACGACGTCGTCCCGCTCGGGGAGCACGAGCACGGAACCGGCGGGGAGCGCGTCGATCGCGGCGTGCACGGCGTCGGCTTCCTCCGGGTACAGGGCACCGGCCAGCACGAGGAGCGGCGCGGGCGCCGCGTGACCAGCCACGGGGGGAGTGGTGACCGGCACGCGTGCCGCGGCGGTCGTGCGGACGCGACCCCACGCCTCCAGGAGGGCGAGCACGCCCTTCGACCGGGTGAGCCGACCGTAGTAGAGCACCGTCGGGGTGTCCTCGGCGATGCCGAGTGCCGCGCGGGCGTCGTGCACCGACGCCGGGGTGGCGGCCGGGAACGCGTCGGTGTCGACGCCGTTCGGCACGATCGTGATGCGGTCCGTCGGCACGCCGGACGCCGCCCAGGCGCGCGCCATCGCGTGCGAGACGGCGAAGTAGCGGGTGCGGCCGCCGGCTATCGGTCCGAGCCGCCGGTAGTTCGGCGCGTGGTGCAGGTGCACCGCGAGCGGGACTCCGGAGACGAGCGACGCGACCCGGCCGAACGGCAGGTACTCGGGGCGGTTCAACCAGAGGACGTCGAGGTGTGATCGTCGGATCCGCAGTCCCTCGCGGGCGAAGCGCCAGGCGTCGCGGAGTGCCGTGGTGATGCCGAACCGGTAGTCGGTGGCCTCCACCAGGCGCACGCCCATCGCCTCGTAGGGCGGCGGGCCCTCGGCGGCGCGCGGGGACTGGGCGTTCCGGTGCCAGACCTCGACCTCGTGGCCGGCGGCGACGAGCTCGCGGGTGTCCTCGAGCACGCAGCGTTCGAGTCCGCCGGTGATGGCGAGTCCGGTCACCAGCACGCCGACGCGGAGTCGGCGGGTGCCGTCGGTTGCAGTCTGTCGCGGTCTCACGAGACACCACCCCTTGCGGTCTTCAGTCGGCGGAGGAACCAGGGGAGGCAGGCGACCACCCCGGCGATGCGGACCCAGTTCCAGAGCACGTCCTGCGGCAGGAGCAGGGACGCGGCGGCCACGACGAGCGCGGCGAGGGTCGTCAGGACGATCCGGGCTCCCGGTCCGCGCCACTCGCGGCGGTCGGGCAGGGCCAGCAACTGCATGGCGGCCAGGATCGCGTAGGCGACGACGGTGGCGAGGCCCGCGCCGGCGATGCCGAGCACGGGCACGAGCACGAGGTTCGCGCCGATGTTCACGGCGCCGGCGATCGCGGCGATGACGCCGACGGCGACACCGCGGCGTTCCACCAGCAGCAGGCGTCCGGTCGCACCGCTGGCGACCACGGGGAACGCGGTGATCGCGACGACGAAGACGACGACGGAGAGCTCCTGCACGCGGTACGACGCCGGGGCGAGGATCGGCAGCGCGACCGGTGACACCAGGGTCACGGCGAGCAGGACCGGTCCGAGCATCTTGTACAGCTCGTCGCGGGAGTGCATCGCGAGCTGCCGGCGGGCGACCGGGTCGCGGAGGGCGGCGAAGTGCGGCGCCCAGGCCTGGTTCGTGAAGGTCAGGAGCAGGATGACGGCCGAGCCGACGACGTAGGCGATCTGGTAGCGGGCCACCTCGTCCGGGCCGAGCAGCCGCTGGACGACGATCCGGTCGCCGGCGTTCAGCACGAAGTACGACAGGTTGCCGAGGGCGATCGGCACGCCGAGGCGGAACGCCCGGGCGGTGGTCTTGCGGTCGAACAGGCCGGCGAGACGCGGGCGGGTCGCCGTGATGCCGATGACCATCGCCACGCCCTGGGCGACGACGCCGCCCCACGCGTAGGTGGTCGCGTCGGCCTGCACCCAGGTGAGGAGCCCGAGGCCGATGACCGAGCCGCCGATCGAGGACAGCAGGCTCGTGACCGCGAAGACCCGGATGCGGTCCTGGGCGACGAGCAGCGCGAGGGAGATCTGCACGATGGCGGCCGGGCCGGTCCAGAGCACGGCGACGAGGAGCAGAGGGTGGTTGCCGACGAAGCCGGCGGCGTCGGCCCAGACCGGGATCGTGGTGAGCGCCGCGACGGTGACGACGATCGCGGTGACCATGCCGACGGCGAGCAGGCCGCGCGCCCGTCGGTCGTCGCCGTCCTCGGCCCGCTGCAGCACCGACGCCTGGTCGATGCCGAGGACGGCCAGGACGACGAGCGCCTGGTACAGGGCGATGGCCGAGGCGAGGACGCCGAACTCGGCCGGCGGCATGAGGTGCGCGAGCACCGGGGAGATGAGCGACGAGACGACGAGCTGCATCGACCAGACGACGACGTACAGCAGGCCGCGGCCGAACAGGACGGAGGCGCCCTTCCGCACCGCGACCGACCCGGTGTCGAGCGACTCGGGCACGGCGGCGACGGGGACGGGTGCCTCGCGCGCTGCGCGGGCCTCGCGGCGGGTCTGCGGGGGCAAGCTCACGGCGCGACCACCGCTGCCGCATCCTGCCGTGCGGACGCCGACGCGGACGCCGTCGCCGACCCCGTCGCCGTCGCCGCGCCCTGGCGCAGCCCGAAGGCAGCGTCCACGACGTCGAGCAGGTCACCGCTCCGGTCGGTCGAGAACTTCCGCGCGAACAGGTGCTGCACCTCGACGTCCGCGTCCGCCCGACGCTCGAGCAGCTGCCCCGCGTCGGCGACGGTCAACCACGGCGGGCTCTTCCGCGCGGTGCCGTCCCACCCGATCCACCAGAGCGGCTGGGAGACGTGCTCGTCGGCGAACCCCGGTGTCAGCGACGGCGAGTTGAGCACCGACGGCACGAAGGTCTCGTCGGCGACCCAGGTGCGCTGCCAGAACCGGACCAGGTCGGGGCGCTGGTCCACGGTGTCCACGACCGCGGCGGCGTGCCGGCGGGCGAGGACCTTGAGCTGTGAGCCCCCGGCGAAGGAGACCTTCGCCGGCACGCGGCGGGGGACCGGCAGCCGGAGCATGTGCTTGCGCCACGCCCAGTGCCGGAACCGGATGCGGGAGATGCCGCCGTCACGGCCCCACGGTGCGAACGGCAGCGGGTTGACCGAGATGAACGACTCCTCCCGGTGGGCCTCGAGCAGGGCCGTGATCTCGGCGGGGTTCGCGAGCGGGTAGTCGCTGCCGGTCAGCACGGCCACGTGCGAGGCGTCGGTCTCGGCCAGGGCGGCCCGGTAGCCGGACACCTCGGCGGCGACGTTCTCCCAGCGCGCCCAGCCCGTCCGGATGCGGGGGAGCAGCCGGACGCGGTCCGGCAGCCCGTCGGTCATGGCGCGGAACACCGTCTCGGGCGTGCGCGCGTCGCAGTGCAGGAACACCGGGAACGGGTCGAGCGCCTCGACGAGTCGGCGCACGTGTGCCGGGTCCTCGTGGGCGAGGACGATGCACGCGGGGACCGCGGGGGAGATGGCCATGGACGCGACGCTAACCGCGCCGTTCCGGGGCCGACAAGGCGACCCGTGCCCGTCTGCGGGGAAGCGGCGGTTTCCCGCACCGCCCCCGATCGGTCAGTGCTCGAAAGGGCCGGATCAGCGCTTCTTGCGGAACTTCTGGCAGTCGCAGAGGGCGCAGTCCGTGCCCGGACGGTAGTGCTCGTGGGCGTCCTGCACGTGGCCGCAGACGCAGGTCACGGCGTCGACCACGAAGACGCTCTGTTCCGAGGGGAGCACGGCGCCGAGCTCGTCGGTGGGGCCCATCGACATGCGTCCTCCTCGTGCCCGGCGTGCTGCCGCCGAGTCGTCCTCACGATCCTACCGTCCGGGGGTGTGCACTGGCGGCAAACCGCAAGTCGGACGACCGTCGCCGCAACCGCGGGCGGCCGCCGTTGACCCCGCAGCAGCCCCACCGGAGCATCGGACCATGACCGACCAGCAGGCCACCACCACCCGCGTGCTCACGCTCACGCCCGCGATGCCGTCCCCGGACGTGCCCGCCTGGGCCGGCGCGGCCTGGGTCGGCGCCGTCGACCGGCAGGAGGCGCTCGCCGCGTCCGCCGTCGAACTCGCCGGTGCCACCGGCTTCCGCCGCGCCCGCCTGCTCGTCCGTGACGGACGCGAGATCGCCGGGTTCGTCGACGTCAGCGTCGACGCGGACGGCGGCGTGGACCCGGCCGAGCTGGGACCGGCCCTGCGCGCGCTGCGCACCACGGGCCTCCCGGACGCCCCCGCGGGGACGCCGGTCGGGCGCATCTCCGTCGTCATCGGCACCCGCGACCGGCCGGACGACCTGCGCCGCTGCGTTCGCTCGGTGCTCGCGTCCGAGCACGACGACTTCGAGGTCCTGGTCGTCGACAACGCGCCCACCACCACCGCGACCCGCGACGTGGTCACGTCGCTCGCGGACCCGCGCCTGCGGTACGTCCTGGAGGCCCGACCCGGCGTCTCGCGCGCACGGAACGCCGGACTCGCCCTCGCATCCGGGGCCGTGGTCGCCTTCGTCGACGACGACGTGGTCGTCGACCGGCACTGGCTCGCAGCGCTCGCCGACGCGTACGCCCGCGACGCGGACGTCGTCTGCGTGACCGGCCTCGTGCCCAGCGGCGAACTCCGGACCCCCACGCAGCGGTACTTCGACGAGCGCGTCACCTGGGCGCGCAACACCGACCGCCGGGTGTTCCGCACGTCGGCGCCGCCGGCGGACCTCCCGCTGTTCCCGTTCTCCGTGGGCGCGTTCGGCACCGGTGCCAACATGTCGCTCCGCCGCTCGGCCGCGCTCGCCCTGGGCGGGTTCGACGTCGCACTCGGCCCGGGCACCCTGGCCCGCGCCGGCGAGGACCCCGACCTGTTCACCCGGGTGCTGTTCTCCGGCGGCGCGCTCGCCGTGGAGCCCTCGGCCGTCGTCTGGCACAAGCACCGGCCGGACCGTGCGGCGCTGCGCTCGCAGGCGCTCGGCTACGGCACCGGCCTCGGCGCGTGGGTCGCGAAGCTCATGCTGCGACCGCGCACCGCACTGGCCGTGCTGCGTCGGGCGGTCGGGGCGCTGCGGCAGCTCGGCGCGCTCGGACAGGGCACCGGTGCCGACGCCGACCAGGTGTCCGCCGCGGTGGACGCCGTGGGCGGGTGGCCCGTTGACGACGCGTTCCGCGAGGCGACGGCCGGCCTCAAGCGCGTCGAGCTCGTGGCGGCGCTCGGTGGTCCGTGGCGGTACGTCGTCGGGCGGTCGCGACGCGGGTGACCGCGGCGCGGGCGACCGCGCTCCGCGTGCGCGGTGCGCACGGTAGGCACCGCGTGCACCGCACGCACGTACCGGACGGACGGGAGGCCCGTGGCGACGCTGCCACGGGCCTCCCGTCCGTCCGGTGCGGACGTCTCCTGCACGCCGCCTACGGGCGGAAGCGGCCCTCCTCGACCTCGCGCCAGAACCGACGGCTGCGGAAGTACGCCGCCGGACCCGCCGGGAAGCCGCGGAACTCGTGGTACGCCAGCGAGCGCGGGATCCGGGTCGTGGAGGCCTCGGTGATGCTCTCCGCCGCGGCGTCACGCCGGCCGGCCAGCCGTGACACGAGCTGCTTCAGCTTGATCTTGCCGGCGCGGGGCATCAGCCGCGCGAGCACGAGCGCGTGCCGGCGGTCCTTCGCGATGAGCTCGCACATCAGCGCCGTGAACCCGACGCCGTTCGAGTGGAGCTGCCCGTGCAGCCCGGCGAGGTCCTGCCGGTGCCGGTGGTGGACGACCGCACGGGGTTCGAAGCCGATCCGGCCACCGCTCCACAGGATGTCGATGAAGATCGCCAGGTCCTCGCCGCCGCGGGCCGGCACACCGGCACCGAGCACGGGGTCGAACCCGCCGACGGCGTCGAACGCCGACCGTCGGACCGCCCAGTTCGCGCCGGCGCCGTAGCCGCCGATGCCGTACACGGCGAAGTGCTTCTGCACCGAGCCGTCGGGTCGGACGGCCCGGGCCTGCGCGTGCCGCATGACCCCGGGGACGTCGTCCGGCACGATCGTCACCGGCTGGAAGGTGCGCTCGCCGCTGAAGCCGCCGTAGTACGCCTCGTACCAGATCTGCGCGGGGGTCTCGAGCTCGACGGGCAGGATCATCCCGGTGACCGCGGCGACCTCGGGCTCGCGGACGAAGCGCGTGCCGATGGACCGGAGCCACTGTGCGTCCACCCGGACGTCGTCGTCCGTGAACGCGATGATCTCGCCGTGCGCCGCTGCGACCCCGGCGTTGCGACCGGCGGAGCAGCCCGGACGGCGCTCGGTGACCAGCCGGACGTCGCGGCCCTCGAGCAGCCCGGGCAGGGCGTCGACCTCGGGCAGCTTCACGCGGTTGTCGACGAGGATGACCTCGTACCGCGGGTAGTCGAGGTGCTCGAGGAAGTCGAGCAGCTTCCGGATGTCCTCGACCCGGGTGACGATGGTCGACACGACGATCGAGATGAGCGGGAGCTCGAGGTCGGGGATCGGGGTCTCCGTCGCACCGGCGGTCCGTGCGAGGCCGTCGACCAGGGGCGCCATCGCGCGGGCGGCGTCGGCCGGGTCCGCGGTGAGCAGCACGTCGAGGGTGGTGACGGGGAAGCCGTCGCGGTAGCCGACGACGAGCGCGGAGGAACCCGACTCGTCGGCGACCAGGCGCGGCAGCGGAGCGTCGAGGTCGACGCTGACGACCCGACGGGGGCCGGGCACGGTGACGGAGGAGTGCAGGGTCATGGTCGGGACGCTACGACCGCCCGCGGTGTCCGGACAACGGACCGGACCAGCAGTGGCGGGGTTCGTGCGGGGTTCCGCAGCGCGGTGCGTGTGCCCCCGACGGGGGTGAGCGCTCACCCAGGAAGCCACGGGAACCTCATGGGTCACGCTCAGGTCACGGAACCGATGCAACCGGTTGCGCTCCCGCCGGACCGGGCGTAGCTTCCTCCACCAGCAGGCAGCGGCGCCTGCTCCAGGGCAGTGTCGTCGAACCCGGTCGATGCCCCCTGGTGATCTCAATGAGGAGACAACGCTGTGAAGACAACACGCTCCAGGGTGCGGTTCGCATCCGTTGCCGGGGTCGCCGTCATCGGCCTCGTGCTCACCGGCTGCTCGAGCGGGAGCTCCGGCGCCGGATCGGACGACGCCAAGAGCGGCCAGGACAGCCGCGGCCCCATCACCTACGTGCAGGGCAAGGACAACTCGAACGTCGTCCGCCCGCTCATCGCGAAGTGGAACAAGGCCCACCCGGACGAGAAGGTCACCTTCAAGGAACAGTCCGACCAGGCCGACCAGCAGCACGACGACCTCGTGCAGCACTTCCAGGCGAAGGACGAGAACTACGACGTCGTCGACGTGGACGTCGTCTGGACCGCCGAGTTCGCCGCCAAGAGCTGGCTGACGCCGCTGACCGGCGACATGAAGCTCGACACCTCGAAGCTCCTGCCGTCGACGGTGAAGACCGCCACCTACAACGACACCCTCTACGCCGCTCCGCAGACCTCGGACGGCGCACTGCTCTACTACCGCAAGGACCTCGTCAAGACGCCTCCCACCACGTGGAAGGAGATGATGGACGACTGCAAGATCGCGAAGGACGCCGGCATCGGTTGCTACGCGGGGCAGTTCGCGAAGTACGAGGGCCTGACGGTGAACGCCTCCGAGGCGATCAACGGCTCCGGCGGTTCGGTGCTCGGCAGCGACGGTGCGCCCGACGTCGACACCGACAAGGCGAAGGCCGGCCTGCAGAACCTGGTGGACGCGTTCGAGGACGGGAACATCCCGGCCGAGGCGATCACCTACCAGGAGGAGCAGGGCCGCACCGCGTTCGAAGCCGGCAAGCTGCTGTTCCTGCGCAACTGGCCGTACGTCTACAGCCTCGCCAAGACCGACGGCTCGTCGAAGGTCAAGGACACCTTCGGCATCGCGCCGATCCCCGGTGCCGACGGCGTCGGTGCCTCCACGCTCGGCGGCCACAACGCGGCCATCAGCGTGTACTCGAAGCACAAGGCCACGGCGCACGACTTCCTCGAGTTCCTGACCTCGGACGAGACGCAGAAGTTCTTCGCGACCCAGGGCTCGCTCGCCCCGGTCGTCGGTGACCTGTACACCGACCCCGAGCTGACGAAGCAGCTGCCCTACCTGCCGACGCTGCTCAAGTCGATCGAGTCGGCGGAGCCGCGCCCGGTCACGCCGTTCTACCCGGCCGTCACGAAGGCGATCCAGGACAACACCTACGCCGCGCTCAAGGGATCGAAGTCGGTCGACGAAGCCATGAAGGACATGCAGGACGCCCTCAAGTCGGCGACCAGCAGCTAGCGGCGCACGCCGCTTGATGGACGGGAGGCCCGTGGCGGGTCCGCCACGGGCCTCCCGTCCGCCCCCTACTTGCGTTCCGACACCCCCGGCAAGGAGGCCGACACGTGTCAGCAGCAACCGAGATCCCCGCAGCCATCCCCAACCCGACGGGCACGGAACCGAAGCGCCGACGGCGCAAGGGCGGACTCAACGCCGAGCACGGCCGCTGGGCCGTGTACCTCATCGGCCCGACGATCGTGCTCCTCGCGATCGTCATCGGGTACCCCGTGGTCAGCGCGGTCATCCAGTCGTTCCAGCTCGACCAGGGCCTCGACAAGGCCACCGGCCTGTTCGTGCAGGGCGGGTTCGCCGGCGTCACGAACTACGTGCACTGGCTCGGCCAGCGGTGCGGGGACGTCGCGTGTCCGCCCGGCAACCTCGGTTCCCAGTTCTGGGTCGCCTTCGGGAACACGTTCTTCTTCACGTTCGTGACCGTGATCCTCGAGACCGTCATCGGTCTGTGGATGGCCATCATCATGAACCGCAACTTCAAGGGCCGCGCCCTCGTCCGTGCCGCGATCCTGGTGCCGTGGGCGATCCCGACCGCCGTCACCGCGAAGCTCTGGTACTTCATCTTCGACGCGAACGGTGTGCTCAACCACGTGATCGGGCACCAGGTCCTCTGGTTCTCCGACGAATGGGCGTCACGGTTCGCGATCGTCATCGCCGACACCTGGAAGACCACGCCGTTCATGGCGCTGCTCATCCTGGCCGGCCTGCAGCTCATCCCCGAGGACGTCTACGAGGCGGGGAAGATGGACGGCGCCTCGACCCTCCAGCGCTTCTTCCTCATCACGCTCCCGCTCGTCCGGCCGGCCCTGATGGTCGCGATCCTGTTCCGCGTCCTCGATGCCCTGCGCATCTACGACCTCATCGCGATCATGACCGGCGGCGGTGGTGGTTCCGGGAACGCGACCGTGTCGCTGTCGGTGCTGGTCGTCGACCAGATCCGGCAGGGGTTCAACGCCGCATCGGCCCTGTCCACCATCACGTTCCTCATCGTCTTCATCGTCGCGTTCGTCTTCGTCCGGTTCCTCGGCGCGAACGTCGTGCAGACGCAGGCAGCCCAGCAGAAGGGTGAACTCAAGTGACCCTCGCAGC
>Ga0265797_10003539_pt1 | contig 24850 bp, 28 predicted proteins | sample P2T30metagenome_FD_192433 | JGI IMG/M metagenome (GOLD analysis project Ga0265797, IMG submission 192433) | Plant litter microbial communities from East Loma Ridge, Irvine, California - P2 T30 | ecosystem: Environmental > Terrestrial > Plant litter > Unclassified | place: USA: California... | reverse complement strand
GATCATTGAGCTGATTAGACAAGGTAAGTAGGTGGCGTTCGTTCATTGATCATTATTAGGGGACATTACATTCGCCTGTCGCGACAACTTCAAGCCCTCTTCCGCAATGTCCTCCCACCTGCTGAAGGCGCGGCAGTCTCCTTCTTGACTGTTGCCGCTCGCTTGGTGGCGGCAGCTGCTGGAGCCTTTGCCGTTGGTGCTTTGCGTGTGGGTGCTGCTTTCTTTGCACCAGCTTTCGTGACGATTGTAGTCCCAGCACTCGTCGAGCTTCCGTCACTCTCTCGACGGTCGTTGGTATGAGCCGCTGTCCGCCCTGTGGCTGTGGCTGGGCGCTTCGTCTGTCTGCTTGGCGCACGAGACGAAGGGTTTGGAGATCTAGTGCTCGTGGCGGACACTGTGGGCTTCATCGGGCTTGCCGGCCGTGAAGAGAACGACGATAGCTTCTCACCAGTGGTCGATTTGATGGGTGACCTCGGCAACGCGTGCGAGTTGTTGGATTTGGGCGAGAGTACTGTGGTGGGAGCGGGCTTGCGAGATGCCGTTTTCGAGGCAGCTGTCGATGTTGCTGTCGCTGTTTTTGTGCGCTTTTTGGGGTTGGGAATCTCGCCCTGGGCATATGTGTTCTCCTTGTCGTCTGCACCAAAGTGTTCGCTAGTAGGAATTAGCAAGGTCAAGTGGGTGATGGTAGAGTGCGCCTTTACCTTGTTCTCTTCAGGCTCTTCCTCGCCGACGACGGCGCAACGCCTCTCTGTCGGCTATCAACAACTGGCATAATCGCCGCCGGCTTAGGCTTCGCCCTCTCCGTGTAGTCGTCCAGCAAGTCCTGCATGTTACGCTTTCGCAGCGCCTGGGGGATTCGGTTCACACGCATCTCTAGTCTCGCGCGCAGTCCTTGCGCTTGCAATGCGTACTGAGCGCGGAGTTTGCGCGCACGCTCGGTCACTACGCACGCGTTAGATCAATTATTGTCGCGATTCCCATCAGAGCCTCACCTTCAAGCTGCAGGTTGTCCATGAGCGCCTGCTTTTGCGCTTCCGTGATAGTCATCGCGCCGCGCTTCGCGGGACTTCGCTCGGGTGTGTGGGTGTCTTCCTCGCCGGTTTTCGTTGGGAGCACTGCAGACGGCACAGGAAAGGATGATATGAGCTCGTGGGATGAGGTAGACGCGCTGGCGGACGCGACCTGCTTTTGCTTTCGCGGAGGCATCTTTTGGTGATATTTGTGGTCGCGGAGCTGTTTCGGTATGAGGCTGAAGTGTTGGGACGTCGGTTATGCGGTGGGCCACGTGTGGTGCAGTTGTATGTAAAGTTCGATGATATATCGCGACGGATTGGGAACGATCCAAAACAAACAGCCAAATCCAGACTTCACGCTGGCGTCACAACGGCAAGAGGGCCATTTTTGGCGGACCTGCTTTAACAGCCTCCCGTACAAGAGCCGCAACGCCATCATCAGCAGCGGCAACACCACCACCACGAAGCTCGACAACATACCATCACTCAAATACCAACACCTGCATCACCTCTAGGACTCCTCACCAACCTTACTCCTACCTCCGATCCATCCCGGCACAAGCCCAACTCACACAGCACTTCAACTTCTCGAAACACCGCCAAGATGGTTCTTGAGGCGACCATGATTGTGTACGTCCTTCTGAGCATAGCTCAATTGACTTACAGCAACAGGATCAATCGCTAATGAGAATCGCAGCGTCGACAACTCGGAGTCTTCACGTAACGGCGACTACGTACCCTCGCGCTGGGAGGCGCAAACCGATGCCGCCAACCTCATCTTCCACAGCAAGACTCAAGCAAACCCCGAATCAAGCGTCGGCCTTATGAGCATGGGAGGCTCCGGTCCTGAAGTACTCACTACTCTCACCACAAACCCGGGAAAGATCTTGGATGGTCTGCACAGAACCAAGATTGGCGGACAGAGCCATCTTTACACCGGCATCATGATCGCATCGGTGAGCAATCCAGTCACCTCATCTCTTGGAGTTGTCGCTAACACGAACATTTCAAGCTTGCCCTCAAGCACCGTCAAAACAAATCCCAACGCCAACGCATTATCGTCTTCACCTGCTCTCCCCTCTCCGACTCCTCATCCACCCTCACGAAGCTCGCCAAGAAGATGAAGAAGAACAACACCAGCATCGACATCGTGGCTTTCGGTGATCTTTCAGACGAGAACCTCGATAAGCTGCGAGCATTCAACGAGGCAGTCAAGGGCGGCGAGGGCTCACATCTCGAGGTCGTCCCACCCGGAGCCAATCTCCTCAGTGACAGCATTGTCGCGAGCCCAATTCTGGCTGGCGAGGGCGGCAGCATGCCTGCCAACAGTGGAGGGGCGGGTGGTGCTGAGGGCGGTGACGACTTTGACTTTGGCATCGACCCGTCTGTAGACCCGGAGCTGGCACTTGCGCTGCGCATGTCGCTGGAGGAGGACAAGGCAAGACAGGAGCGGGAGCGCAAGACACAGGAAGATGCCGATGGCAAGACTGCGCTGGACAGTGTGCCTGAAGCCAGCGAGTCGCAGCCGCTGCTAGACGGCAATGGTGAGGCAGCAGGTAGCTCAGGCACAGAGCAGAAAAAGGACAAGGATCACGACGACAAGATGAACACCGACTGAGAGGGTGTGGTAATGTGTACATGTATGAGTATGGCAAAATAGATGCTAAAGCACTCGAATAGCGAACCATGTCCAACTGGTCTACACTGAGCCACGTTTGGGAGCCAGTCGACCGATACTTGTTCTCAAACGCCCGATGTTTTTTTCTCATAGGCTGGGTCCATTCGGATTAGACCATTGGAAATGGGCGCGTCACTCAGCAACAGCAAGGACGATCAAATCCCACTCGAGATTGTCGGTAGGCGAGTGGTGTAGTGAGCGCATTGGCTAGAGCAAATGCTGAGTCAGGCCATCTGAATGTGACTAAGGTCATATAATTTCTTGATGCTTGTCAAGATTGCTAATTTAGTGACTTGCTTATGGTGGTCGAAAACCACCCTTGGACGCCACACACGCGTAATGCCCTCACTATTTTACGGAATGGGCTGTCGCTCGATTTGCCCTGAAGCTGGCGAGTAAAGGAGATGAACTGCATTCACTTTCCATTCGGTCGGTAATTGTTTGTTGAGCATGTTGGAACTTGGCGCCCGCCACTCGGACTGATGTTGGACCGACAGGAGTTAGCCCGCGGTGCTTGAAACTCGTCACCTTGCAGTGATCGTCCGGGTAATGTACACGCTCTGTATAGGGTTTACTGACATATCCGAAGTGCCTCTCCGCGGCTACTTGCCTACTCTACAGCGATGACTTCCCGTGACTGATGGCAGATGCCCGGCTCCATCTGCCCAAATAGCGACACATTCGAGTGGCCTTGACATCGACATGCGACGTCGAGCATGCAATCATCAAAGCCCACCATGCAAGCAATCCGCTTTCACGCAAGAGGAGATGTCCGACTAGATGCGATACCCATCCCGTGAGTATCTCATGTCGCCAGTCATGGCTCGCCACAGCCCGCTTACAACGGTCCAGAATCTGTGGCCGAAACGAAGTCAGACTCAGGGTGGCATACTGCGGTATATGCGGCACCGATCTCCATGAATACCTAGCTGGTCCAATCTTCGTACCTCCCGAAGGTGCTAAAGATCCAAATACTGGTGCAGAACTGCCAGTGACCTTGGGACATGAGTTCTGTGGCACCGTTGCTGAAGTGGGAGCTGACGTCGACAACTTCACCGTTGGTCAGAAAGTTGCTGTCAACCCGGCAATGGATGACCGCCATCATGGATACCAAGCATGCGAACAGTGTCTATCAAGTTGCCAGAACCGATGCACCAGCCTCGCTTTCTATGGATTGTCTCAAGGTCAAGGCGGCTTTGCTCAGCACATAGTCGTCAAACCCATGGCTCTCATACCGCTGCCCCAGAACGTTTCGCTCAAGCTTGCCAGTCTTGCCGAACCACTTTCGGTCGCAGCCCACATGATAAGGATTTCTGGCTTCCAACCAGGACAGAATGTACTTGTTCTTGGAACAGGGCCGATCGGCTGCGCGCTCATCATGCTATTGAGAGCCAAGGGCGCAACTACTATCGTTGCGAGCGAGGTCACCGAGCTGCGTGCAGCTCAAGCTTTGTCATTTGGTGCTGATGTTGTCGTGAATCCGCTGGAAAAGACATCTCCGCACGACAGTCCAACTGAAGCCACGTTTGGCCAGCGGCGCAACCTCGTATTGGATGCCGTGCGTAAGACCATGGGCTCCGGAGCACACGTCTCATTCGATGCTTGTGGTCTGCAAAGTACTCTGGACACCGCAATCGAGTGCACCAAGCCTGGAGGAACGATCTTCAATGTCGCGATTCACGACAAAGCTCTCAGCATCAATCTGAACACCTTGGTCCTCGGGGAGAAGCATCTTACAGGAGGGAATGCATATACTCCCGAAGATTTCCAGGAGGTCATGAGGCTGTTGGGAACCCATTCCGAGCAAGCGGCGAGACTCATCACCTCTGTCGTCCCTCTTTCGAATGCAGTTCAGGACGGTTTCCATGAATTGATCAACAACTCCAGCGCGCATGTCAAGATCTTGATTGAAGCATATGGCGAAGAAGCGTAGCTTTGGTGGTGACAGACCTCTACAATCACGCACTACACACTACATTCTGATTGCTCCCTGAACGTGCGAAGCTCCAAGGCTTTACATGCACCGTGTATCTTGTACCTTCAGAGCGGCGACGTCAGATTCTCTCGTCCGTTTGGCATGTTTTTCCTGTCTTCACTACATCAGCTGCCCTGTGTGCAACGGAAGTGAAACCGGAGCAGTAATTGCATATACCCGCGGATTCGGGCAACCCCCTCTCTCCATAGGGAGATCTTCCACAACACTTGCATGGAATAAGGGTCACGAGGCAACTTTCCAGGCTCTATTTCAGGCTTCAAAATATGCATTGGACCCATCTTAGTATCTAGTGCAGAACTCTCCACTGTCCTAAGTCTTTACCTCCGCCAACACTCACCATTACATCGATTTGCCAAGCATCACGATGCTGCCTCAATTGGAAGGGAAAGGCCTACTTTTCGGCACCACTGCCTCTTGCGGGCTTGGTTTCATGCTCTTTGGTATAGTCAACGACCGTTACACATCGGGTGTCACTGACACTCTGTACAGGTTACGATCAAGGCGTCTTCGGCGGCTTGCTCTCGAACCCAGACTTCCTCCGCACTTTCGATAACCCAGGCACGACTCTGCAAGGTCAGATCGTTTCCACCTACACAATCGGATGCATCTTCGGTGCAATCCTCAGTCTCTGTACCGGAGACATCTTGGGAAGAAAAAAGTCGGTTTCCCTCGGGTGCGGCCTCGTCGGTGTCGGCGGTATCCTCCAGGCAACTGCCTACACGCTGCCTCACATGATCGTTGGCCGCGTCATAGGTGGACTGGGTATTGGCGTCAACACTACTTGCATACCAATTTTCCAGAGCGAGACCTGCAAAGCCTCGCTTCGCGGCAAGCTGGTGTCGGTCCAGCTAACGTTCCTTGTCTTCGGCTTCGTCTTGACCAACTGGATGAACTTTGGCTTCACCTACATACCGAACAATCCTGTTAGCTGGCGCTTTCCTCTCGGGTTTCAGAGCGCTCTCGCGATCGGTACGGTTCTTCTACTGCCGCTACTGGCTGAGTCGCCGAGATGGCTGTGCCTAAGGGATCGTCAACAGGAAGCCGAAGCGATGCTATCTCGTATGGTTGCAAAACCTATTGACGACCCGGAGGTACAGGATCTACTGCACGTCATGGTAACTACCATCGCCCGCGAGCGAGCGGACGGACAAATCACCTGGCGTGAAATGTTTCACAACGGCTCACAACAAACTTTCCGCCGCATACTCTTAGGTGCTGGCACAAGTTTCATGCAGCAAATGGGCGGTGTCAACGTAGTGGCCTATTACCTCCCCGTCGTCCTTGAGAGGAGTTTTGGTTTCACACCTCGGATATCACTCATCCTTTCTGCTTGCGATTCGATGCAATGGATGTTCTGGGCAGCCATGGCATACTTCGTCATCGAAAGAGTGGGTCGCTTCAAGCTGATGTTGTTCGGGGCGGCCGGGTGCTCAATGTGTTTTGCTGTGACTGCCGCTGGACTAGGTGCTGGTGGCAAGGTAGGCAACGGGGTTGCGGTGGCTTTCATCTTTCTTTACTACTTTTTCTACGTAAGGAATTCCCCTGCCCGCCTGCTAGACTTCGACTGACGCTTGTCTCAGGGTTTATCTTGGCTTGCTATTCCATTCCTGTACCCCTCTGAGATCAACTCGAATCGCTCCCGGAACCGTGGAGCTTCGATCGCAATGATCACAAACTGGCTTTGTGTCTATCTCATCGTATCGATCACTCCCGTCGGTGAGTCGACACGCCCGGTTCAACATCATCGATATGACTGACATGATTTCCAGGCATCGAAACCATTCAATGGCGCTTCTATATTATTTTCGCCGTACTCAACCTCTCCTGGATCCCGATCGTTTGGTTCTTCTATGTCGAGACATCCGGGCTTTCCCTTGAAGAGATCGACCGCGTCTTCGAGATCAAGCACGCCCCAGGCGCGAAGATCAGCTACACGGAAGCTGCTAAACAAGCCCGAGCGGAAGTAGGAAGTCAACATGAGCAGCTGGAAGGCAAGAGGGTGAAGGACAATCACGAGTCGTCTGAGTTTGTCGAGAGGATTGCGTAGGCGAACGATCGCATTCGATACCACATCTTTAGTGCAGCTCGCATTGCGTTCGCCAGATAAATGCAGCAAGTCTCTCTGACCCTCGAACTTGATCACGCGCTTGGAACGAAGAAGTTCGGCATCGACAGGAAATCGTCGAAAGTGCCTGGTATGCTCAAATCCGGCATTGAGGCGAGATCAAACGGATCCACCGTTATCTCGGAATAGACAGACCCATCGTTATTTCCGCTTTTCCCGCCATCAGTGTTAGACTGCATGTGATGACCAGTACTGCCAAAGGTCTGGCCTACTTGCACCGAATTGCCTTGCTCGCTCGTCCGCGACAGAAGGAAGTCGAAAATACGGATCGACCAGTGCGCAGGTCCCCAAGCGTCGCGGGCCTCGTAAAGGAGCATTCGACAATTATCCAGCGATGCCCGCGCAACTTGCGATAGGAGAGGGTTGGCGGCGTGAAGCTGTCGATAGTACACGATGCCAGAGATGAAGAATCCCATGAAGACTTCGTGCGGTAGCCGATGGATTATCTGGTTCGTTACGAGTTCTGATGCGGAAGACGATATTGCCTGAGCTGCTGCCGTGGCTATCTCCGCGGAGGTCGCTGTCCTTGCTATTGAAGGTGACACTGGGCCATGGGCACGGTCGAAGTGTAGGAGGATGATGTGTTGGTGGTAGAGGAGTTCGAGCGACTTGGGTAAAATGCTTTTATTCGATTCCAGTGAGTGCGACGATAGTTCGAATGGCAACTGTGCCCTCCAGGCTCGGAGGTTTTCTTGCAAATCGTTCAAGCCGGAGCTGTTTTCGGAGGAATGGAATCGACGCTGGATGATGTTGCGGGCAATGATTGAAAGCCGGGCAACTTCGATCTGATACAAAGCGGAGTCGCGATTGAGGTCGGTGAGTTCGGAGGCGAAGTCATCTATATCTAGCATGGAGACATCGCACAGGGGTATATTAATGCGGAAAGGTCGGCCGAGAAGTGCAGCGCAGTAGGCATCGCGAACTGCCAGCGTCCACCATAGTCGTTTCACCCGACCTTTGTCCTTGCTATTGACGCCGAGCGAAGAGGTCGAACGATGTATTCCCATGGACTCAGCGATGGTGAAAGCAAAGTCGAGCCAAGAGCAAGCATTGTAAACACTGTTCATCTGCGGCCCCATGAATGAAAGCATCAGCACGGTCTCGAGCAGTACGAATTTGTCGGTCTCGTAGTTTGCAGACCAGAGGACTTTAGCTTTTTCTGGAGTTGTTCTGTCAGCGGGATGTGTCATTCAATGTTCAACTACCAATTTCTTACTCACCATAATATACTTGACGGGCTTGAGCTCGAGATTTGTGACTTGTGCGATGGATAACTGAAGCGTCGCAGAACGTCGCCCCGATCAGACAAATGCCTTGAAGCATGATCCAAGGTAAAGTATTACGCCCATGGGCCTCCAGTAATTCCGACTTGTTGATGATCGTATAAAGTGGATAGAATCGGGATAGGAAAGCATCAAGGTAGGCGTCGAAAGTCTGTGGGTCGGGCAAGGTGAAAGCGCCCTTCGCCTCAAGATACGCTATGTCTTCGGGAGAACAATGTGGTGGATGTACCTCGCGAGGCCTGTCAACAAGCCGTTTGTTCTCGGACAAGGTTGGTCTTGCATCGTAAAAGCAAGCCTTTTCGCCAACGTGTTCTTCGAGTGCGAAGGTCAATGGTGAGGCTTCCCCGAACAGAATTATTCCTAGTCCGCCATGCTCGCGATCTTCTACGAACTCTTCGAACATGCCAGCTAGCGAACGACCTGGCGGATCCAATGAAGCCACTCCATATCTCAAATGACGATCAGGAAGTCGAACAGAAGACGCCGAAGTCGACGCGGATGCCGCGGATGTCGTCGAACGCTGGTCGGCTGCATTGTCAACGATCGATTCAACCGTCGTAGGTGTAGTCGGGTGACCACGGCGACCACGATTTTGCGGTACCCGTTGATATAGTCCTCGCAGCGAATCAACGAGCACACAATCGTCTACTTCGTCCATTCGGCATCGACTGCAAGGAGCCCCGGTGGCCGCGGCATCACATTTCACCTTTCGTTTTGCACAGCGTTGGCAAGCTTTCGAAGCCCGCTGCCTTGATGCCGGAGGCATATTAGCATTCGGCTCAGTGGGGGTGTAAATCGCTTGAGAATGATAGTAACCGACGGACACTGCAGTACTCGGGGCTGTTCGATTTACCTTCATTGTCGCCATTCCAACTTCCCCGCTCTGCGATGTTGATCTTCGCCACTAAGCCCGCGGTTATATGCTTTGATAAGCCGCGGGGATACAGTAGCTTAAGTATTCACGTGGTATTGGAGTTCAGCTTTAGTTCAAAAATCAAGCTAAGTAATCGTCAAGTGTTCCAGATGTCATAAGACAACACCAACTGCCTTCGAAGTACTTGCGTGCTATCCAGTTTGGCCAGGTCCGAACTTCACAGAAACCCATCAACAATAACACCACTGAAGTGGCGACATGGCTTCCCACGAGTTGGATGCACTGGTTGTTGGCGCCGGTTTTGGTGGTATATACCAACTGAAACGACTTCGTGAGCTTGGGCTCAACACCAAAGCCATCGATACCGCCGGCGATGTGGGCGGTACTTGGTACTGGAATCAGTACCCAGGAGCAATGTCTGAGTATGTTATTATGTATAACGCCTCTGAGCATGTCGTGCGTTGGCTAACACGATTGAAGCACGGAATCGTACCTCTACCGCTACTCCTGGGATCCAGAAGATCTCAGCTCATACCCTTGGGATACCCATTACGTGTACCAACCTCAGGTCCTTGCTTACCTGCAACACGTCGCTCGCCGCCATGACTTGTACAAGGACATCATGTTCGAGACTGCTCTCACCGGAGCACAGTGGAATGAATCTTCATCGCGGTGGACGATCCAGACGTCCACCGGCACGAACTTTACGGCTCGCTATCTGATCACTTCTCTTGGTTTGCTTTCGAAGCAGAACTTCCCAGATATTGCTGGCATCGATTCTTTCCGGGGTGAGAAATACCACACTGGAGCATGGCCTGTCGGTGTCGATCTCAAGGAGAAGCGGGTCGGTGTCATTGGCAACGGGTCCACGGGCGTCCAAGTCATTACAGCCATCGCGAAGGATGTGAAGCGGCTGGTCTCTTTCCAGCGGAACCCGCAGTTCTCGGTCCCTAGCGGACAAGGGCCAGTGACCAAGGAATATCGAGACCACATCAACGACAATTACCAGCAGATCTGGAAAGATGTCAAGGACAACAGCGCATTTGGTTTCGGTCTGAAAGAGACCTCGAGACCCACATTTTCCGTCTCGCCCGAAGAGCGCGAAGAGATTTACGAAGCTGCTTGGAAGAAGGGCGGGGGGTTCCGGTTCATGTTCGAGACCTTCGGCGACATCAGTTTCGACGAAGCTGCCAATGACGAGGCTGCCAATTTCATCAAGAATAAGATCAAGCAGACGGTCAAGGACCCGGAAAAGGCTCGGAAGCTGACACCCACCCAACTGTATGCCCGCCGCCCGCTCTGTGACGCTGGGTACTACGAGCAGTTCAATCGTGAAAATGTCGACGTCGTCAGCCTCCATGATACACCGATCGATTGCATCACCCCCAAAGGCATCAAGACCTCGGATGGCCTAGAGCACGAGCTGGACGTCCTGATCTTCGCCACTGGCTTCGATGCTGTCGATGGCAATTACACCAGGCTGGCCATCCAAGGTGTTGGCGGGAAGACTCTGAAAGACCACTGGGCTCACGGCCCGACCTCATATCTCGGCATCAGTGTGGCCGATTTCCCGAACATGTTCATGATCCTTGGACCCAATGGACCGTTCTGCAACATCCCGCCCGCGATCGAATCTCACGTCGAGGTCATCAGTGACTTGATAGCTTTTGCGGAGCAAGGTGGTCAGGGCGAAAAAGCTCTTCCGAGGACCAATGAGCGCCACGATAGTTTCGTAAATGGTGGTTCCAATGGTGCGGGCACCCAGAAGCCCGTCATCAGGGCTACTGCAGAGGCTGAGGAGGGTTGGACAAAGGTGTGCGATGAAGTCAGTGCCTCCAGTCTGTTCCGCAGGACGGATTCCTGGATTTTCGGCGCCAACATCAAGGGCAAAGCGAATGTGGTCATGTTTTACTTCGGGGGTTTGGGGGCGTATCGCAAACAATTGCGAGAGATCGCCGCAGACGGATGGAAAGGGTTTGCGATCAAGTAGGGCAATTGCCGCAATGATCGGATTTGTGCAGCCGTACCTGAGACCTATAGTTTAGCTCTTTCTTGGCCATCAAACTCTCTTCGTTCAGGTCCGCCGCGGCTACCGTCACCCAAGAATGCTTCCTTGTCATGCTGATAGTCTGTGCGGAAACGCCACTTCTTCGCCAGATGTGCGGGAAGTTGTCGTTTGAAGGCCTGACCAACGTATTTAGGTAGAACAGGCAAGAACTTGAAGGCGCTATCCAGCGTGTTAGCAGGTTGACGGATTACTGCAGGAGAGTTGCACTTACTGTCCACTGCCTCCATTTGCTACAAACAAGTTTTCGTGGTCGCGGTGGTAGTCCATAATGAAATCGCCGCTTGGAGTATCGGTGTACCAGCAGACTGACAGCCTGTCGAACGGACGGTCTGCGAGCTCCGGCAAGATCTCGCGAAGACCTTGTCTTAAGCGGTCTTCACCGTCAGGAGGTGCGAAGTTAGGTCGAGCTTTGGCTGCTCTCAAGGGAGGGAGGGACATGTTGTTCTCGTCCGCATTAGGCTCGTCGGCCGTGGGTTTACGGGTGTAGCCCCAACCGTGGACTGCGAATTTCAGCAGTCTTGTCTCCTCGTGGGGAGGGAAGTTGAACCAGCCGGTAGAGAAGTTGGCGTAGATGGGAAGCTTCTTGTACTTCTGCATTTCGCTTTCGGTGAGAGGTAGATATGCGATGACTTGTGCGGTCGAAAGTGTGCTGTTGTACATGGGAGCGAGACCTGGACTCCAGGCTCCCGCGGCAAGCACGAAGCGCTGACCTTCTACCCTCGTACCGGAGGCGGTACGGACAGCTTTGATCTCACCGGACGGTGCTGTTTCGAATTTGACAGCAGTACCGGCACGACCAGAAATGAAAGACACGCCGACTTCTATGCAGTCATCCCGAAGCTGAGCAATAGCTTTCTGTGCATCGGCCCATCCAGCCTGCGCATTGTAGTATCCGGAGAATCCAGGCGATGCCAGCTTTCCACTCAGAGCTGGGAAGGTACGTCGTGCTGTCTCTGCATCAGGCAGCCTGGTGAAGGGCAGGCCGTGTTTGCTAAGGGCATTGCTAACGCCTTGTACCCATGGCCTCGGACTCTTGTTGTTCATCGCGGCGATGATGGGAGCGGAGCTAAAGATGTCCTTGTACTTGGGCGATTGAGACCATTTCTGATAGGCTTCGTGCGCCAAACTCAGATAATCGTCGTCGGTGTAGTCAAAGCGGATTACTCTGGAGATGTCGACACTCGATCCGTCAGGGACCGGAGGCACGTGTCTGTCCATCACCAAGACATTCTGGCAGCCTTCCGATGCGAGTTGGTATGCCAGAGACAATCCGAACACCCCGGCGCCGATGATAACGACACGATCATTCGAGTTCAATGCCGACATGGTGCAAGTCGAGGGGCGCGACGGAGTGAATGACAGCAAGCTTACGCGTTAGACCGTTGCTGTAGAGGTCTCGGAAAGAATACCGTAGAGTTCAAGCTCGCTGCTACTCCAATCTCCGGCAATAGAAAATATATTGTGGGTTGTGTTGATGGTTTGGGATGACTTGGACGATTTTCACAATCTGACTTTTCCGATGTCGGATCGCTCGGCTCTCACAACATTACATAGGGCGCGACGTGGTTGTCTTTGTCAGATTCTTCCGCTAGCCAACACTGACTGCATTTGCTTACTCTATCGGCACACAGCATCTGCAGCTTCTGCTAAATGCTTCGACCGGACAATGCAAGCAATTTCCTCGGGTGCTCGTGCAAAAAAGTCACTTCCAGGCCAGGGTTAGGGTTGGGGTGACACGTATCGATCTATTGACTAGCATGCACGACTTCTCGATCAACCTTGAAGTTCACATGCAGTTAGTACAGACTAAGCTTTGTATGAGCACATCTTCGAGAGCTTGTTCTTGTAGCTTTCAGGCGAGTGGACCCCCATCTCGAAGGCAGAAACAAACGAATGGATCAACTTCGGCGTCGACCACCAACATAACGTGCGGTCGAACAGCCTGATGATGATCCAGTCAAGACCATGGCTTGGGAACAAAACGATAGAGTTTATCTCTTCTTGGAGTTACACGAAGGCGATCACATACTCAATCGGCTTCACATGTATGTTCTTGACTGGTATTGCACCATGATGGCTCCCCCGGTCGAACATCAAGGTCGATGACCGCTGAGGGGCCTTCTGATCATTGTTGCTGACCATGGCCATTAAGGTCCTGGACCACTGAGAGCCTCTTGATTACTACCTGCTGACCATGCACATGTTTAATGGATTCTTTGATTCAACATTCACCACCAATTCCTTACCTCCAAGCCAAGATGAAACGATCACAGACTCCTCAAACTCTCCCAGTGACCCTGCTCTCGGGCTTCCTGGTAGGTGCAATATTTTCAATTGACGAACACTCCAGTCCTCGGATTTTACTGACACTTTCCAGGGTTCTGGAAAAACAACGCTTCTACAGCACATCCTCCGCAGTGAGCATGGCTTGCGCATTGCCGTCATTGTCAATGACATTGGAGCGTAAGATACAGACATCGCTCAGGACGCAACATCCAACAAACTGACAAGACCAACCAGGGTCAACGTCGATGCATCCACAATCCGCAGTAGCCATCGCTTGACCCGAACAGAAAGCAAAGTAGTCGCACTGCAGAATGGCTGCATTTGCTGCACACTGCGAGGCGACCTCCTCGAAGAACTCATGCGTCTCGCGGAGCTCGCGGAGTTCGACTACGTGATCATCGAGAGCAGCGGCATCAGCGAGCCCGAGCAAGTAGCCGAGACCTTCGATGTGCGACTCGCAGAGCAAATCAGTGCCGTCGGCGAAGGACCCGAGGGTCTAGACGAGAGCACAGTAGCGATGCTCAAGCGCCTGAAAGAAGCCGGTGGCCTCGAGAAATTCGCACGTCTGGACACGACTTGCACGGTGATCGATGCTTTCACAATGTTCCACGACTTTGAGACGGTGGATCTTCTTTCTGCGCGTCGTGACGATGTCACTCCGGAAGACGAGCGGACCGTGTCGGATCTCATGGTCGACCAGATCGAGTTTGCGGACGTCATTGTGCTGAACAAGATCGATGCTGTTGATCGTGCCAGTCGCGACTCGATCCGCAGTTTGATCAAGAAACTCAATCATCGGGCGAAGGTAATTGAGTGCAATTACGGCAAGGTGCCTGTTGAGGAAATTGTCAACACTGGCATGTTCAATATCGAACTCGCACAAACAGGCTATGGCTGGTTGCAAGATCTGCATGCGATGACCGTTCGCGAAGTCAATGGTCGGAAGATGGTGACTCCGAAGCCTGAGACCGAAGAGTAAGTTCGAACGTCCTAGTGGAGTTGACACTTGTTAACACGTACCAGATACAACGTTCAGAACTTCGTGTACGTCCGTCGCCGGCCATTCCATCCTCGCCGGCTGTTCGAGTTCCTCCACGACAAGTTCATCCTGCAGCATCCTGAAGTCGAAGAAGAAGAAGACGATGATGAAATGAGCGGGGACGATGACAATGACAACGAGGAAAGCGAGGCGGACACAAACATGGAAGACGCCGACAACATCAACGTTGGAAGCGTCGCAGGTTCCGACGATGAAGCAGAAAGCAGCTCATCCCCAAGCCGTGCAGGTGGTTCCAGCACACGGGACTCAATCTCGAGTACATCAAGTCCACCATCCAGCCAAGATGATTCACAGGACAAGGACGACGAATGCGAACTCGAGATTCCAGACCCATCAGTCGTGCTTGCGAACAAGAAAGCCAACCCTCTGGTATCCCGGCTCTTCCGGTCCAAGGGCGAGTACTGGCTCGCCACCCGGCCCAATCGTGCGGGCGAATGGTCGCAGGCCGGCGCTATGTTGACTCTGTCTGGTGGACGCAAGTGGTTCTGCCTCTGCGAAAAGGAAGAGTATGAGACGGGTAGCCCTGAGATTGACGAGATGGTCTTGCACGACATCGAGAAGGGTGGCGAGTGGGGCGACCGGAGGCAGGAGATTGTTTTTATCGGTGAGGGTCTCGATGTGTCGGCTCTGGAGGCTATCCTAGATGGTTGTCTGCTTAATGACGAGGAATGGAAGCATTGGCAGGCCGCTATGCGTGGAGATGCCAAAGGTAAGGTCGATGGTGAGGCGCTGCTGAACGATCTATTCGACGACGGCTTCCCGGATTGGCTTGATGACGAAGAGGAAGCCGATGGTCACCAGCATTAGTATCCTATAGAAGTCAGAGAATCTTTTCCCAGTCATTACCGCTAACTTTGGAGTATTTGTTGTTGTTCCGGATCTGTGAGCTTTCAACTAAAGTCAGCTCAATCGTAAGGAGTGTTGTTCTCAAGCAGTATGACATTACGAAAGAGAGCGAATGAATCAAACCAATAGTTGCGAGTATTGGTATAGTTCGCCGACTTAGGCGATATGCAAGTGTGCGATCTCGCCCTGGTCTTATCATCGGAAGGATTGCCGGAAGGCTTGCCGGTACGTTCTCCGGTGGTATCCGAAGCCATGATCTTAAGCAGAGAAGGTGTTATTAATTGGTATGCATGCTCGTAAATCGATATCAGAATCTTGTCTACAGGGTCGAGTGCTCCAGCTTGCCACATACCCATTGCTCGAAGCTCGAACACCAACATCAAACAGTTTGAAACTTGCAGGGAATTCGAGCAATGCCTACAAAACGGACGCATCCTTTGGCCGCAGTGCCACAAGCACCTCCAGACGTGATGTTCGGCCTGAGCGCGGCATATCGCGCGGATGATAATCCTCAGAAGGTGGACTTGGGTGTGGGGGCATACAGAGGTGGCGACGGTAAGCCGTTCGTCCTGCCTGCAGTGAGAAAGGTGCGTTCCTGCCAAGGCCATTGCATTGACACCATGTGCATTTCTCTGACGTGCGACTAGGCCAGAGCGATCCTTTTAGACGATGATACACTGGGCCATGAGTACCTACCCATCGAGGGACTTGCATTATACCTCAAAGTGTCGCAGCGCCTCGTGTTCGGTACGGACTCTGCGGCCATTCTAGAGCAGAGGGTCGCCTCAGTGCAGACATTGTCGGGAACTGGTGCTCTGCATCTAGGTGCTCTTTTCTTATCGCGCTTCCTGCCAGGCTCCGAAGGGAAGCGAGTGTTCGTTAGCGATCCTCCATACGTCAACCACATACCTATCCTCCGCCACGCCGGCCTGGGGACGGGCTCTTATCCCTACTACAGCCCGAGTACGAATTCGATCGACTTCAACGGTCTAAGAGAAAAGCTTTGTAGTGTGCCCAATGGCTCAACACTGCTTCTCCACGTCTGCGCCCACAACCCGACAGGCACCGATCTCAGCGCAGAGCAATGGAAGGAAGTTGCTCAGATCATGAAGTCCAAACAACAGATCCCGTTCTTCGACTCAGCATATCAAGGCTTCGCATCTGGCGATCCAGAGAGTGATGCCTGGCCTGTTCGATACTTCGTCGAACAGGGCTTCGATGTCATCATGGTGGCGCAATCTTATGCGAAGAACTTCGGTCTGTATGGAGAGAGAGCTGGTTGCTTGCATGTCGTTACGTCGTCTCCGGAGTTGACTGGCAACATTTTCAGCCAGCTGCGGAGTTTGCAAAGAGTGACGGTGTCGACTCCGCCGGCTTTCGGTGCTCGCATCGTCTCTACCATTCTGGATGATAAGGAGCTGGAGGCGATCTGGCGACAAGATTTGCAGACGATGGCTGGACGGATTGTCAAGATGAGGCACGCTTTGAGGGAAGGGCTGGAAGAGTTGAAGACACCCGGTCGTTGGGATCATCTTACTGGCCAGATCGGTATGTTCTGTTATTCCGGCTTGACGGCTGAGCAGGTGGAGACCTTGAGGGAAGTCCATCACGTGTACATGACTAGAGATGGGAGGATGAGCGTGGCCGGCCTGAACGACAGCAATGTCGCGTATGTCGCGGAAGCTATCAAAGCTGTGGTGGGGTAATGTCCGGTCGAGATCATCTCTCTTGTTCGGTGTCGTGAGAATTATCACAAAGATTGCGAAGTGATTAGAAGATTTGGAGTCTGGCCACTTTTGTGATATCGGACATGGAATTCGTACCTTTAGCATCTTCTGACCAATACTATCTACCGAGTATTGGTCCATGTCCAAGGCCTCGCAACGAGATCCTTACCCTAGGCCTCCAGTGGTCAGTATGGATAGGTTCCGACTGGTCCGAGATACGCGGAAATGATGACATTTGCGCGCCGGAAAGCCTTCCGATGCATCTCAACGGATGATATAACTCGGAACCAACTCTACTCGTAGACAACTCATCAAGTCTTGTCCATCAGCAAACACACCAATATTACAATGGAGCAACAAACTCGCAGCGTACACTTGGCGGTACTCGGAAGTGGTAAGTACAAAGTCGGGTGCGACCCGGCTAGCGATACATACCTTTACTTTTGCTCAATCTAACCACAGTCAGGTTTCATGGGCACTTCCATTCTCAAAGGGCTTCTGAAGGATTCAAGCAACAGCGATGACGGACTGGACTTGTCATACACGGCATGTGTACGCTCGGAAGGATCACTCGATCGTCTCCACAAAGCACTTGGCAAGCACGCCAACAATGTATCATGCCAGATCGAGAACTTCTCGAAAGCTGCAAGCAGTGCAGACATAGTCGTTCTGGGTGTCCCACCTGGCGAGCTGGACAGTTTCGCAAAGACACCCGGTCTTGCTGACGCCGTCCGAGGAAAGTTGATCGTCAGTCTGTTGGCGGGAGTGACATGTGCTCAAGTCGCCACCGCGTTCGCGAATCAGACTGGTAATGTCACGCAAAAGGAGTTCCAAGAGAACGTGGCGCGAGTAATACCCACCATTGCTGCCCAGGTGAAGGATTCCGTGTCTCTCGTCACCGAGTCGAAGTCGCTGCGTCAAGAGCAGCAGCAGTTGTGCACCAAGCTATTCGAAAGGATCGGCACCACCCAATACATCCCGGAAGACCTGATGAATGAGGCCACGGCGACTGGGGCTGTTTGCCACGCCATCGCCATTTGTGCAGTGGACGCGGCAGTAGACGCCAGTGTCGCTAAAGGCCTTCCTCGAGCAGCAGCCCTCAGCTTGGCGGCAAACAGTCTACGCAGTGCAGCCGGTCTGCTGGGAGGCGAGATGACGCCGGAGGAGCTCAAAGCTGCCATGTCGGTGCCATGCGGGATCACCATCAACTCTATGTTGAAGCTTGATCGTGCCAATGTGCGGTTTGCCGTTGCCGATACGGTTGGGGAAGCCATAGACTACACACGTAGCATGGCGTAATTGAAGATCGTATAAGCAAATCGCAGTCTTCATATGATTGCGCGATCGACCGGCATATCTTTGTTGTTGTTTGCGTGGTCTGTATCAAATTTATCAAGGATGTCATGATAGCCATGCAAGAGATCGGATCTTAAGAACTATCTAGTGATGCCAAGGCTCGGTTGTCCCTTCCGTAACACCCGGAAACAGATGTTCGATTTAGCCCTATATCACCCGCACCGCTTCAAACATGTCCAACAACATCTCCTTGATCGCCGTAGCCGATGGATTTGGCCTTCAGCCTTTCTCGCCCGCCTGCCATGGTTTGTTTGACGACGACCAACATGAATACCGGCTTCGGATCACCACGCGTAGTCTTACTGCCTCCGTGCTAATATCGCTTGTCACAAAGCATGCATGGTTCAAGATCCTTCGTTCCTCTCCGCTATTGTCCAAGAAACACCGGTTCTTCGTCCACTTCTTGGACCCGTTGATTTACGGAGTCTTCATGGCCTTTTCCACTGACATTGGGCGACTACTGTCTCCCAAGAACAACGCCGCATCTCCACAACCCTCGTTACATGCTTCCAAGACGGCAGTACTACATTGCTATCACCAGTCGACTCCCGCTATAACAGGCGATATATCCACACACGTGGGGCGAGAGTCGCACCCGATGCTACTCTAGTATCTTGTCAACAGACACAAGACAAGACGGCCCCGAAAATATGCAGTCTCATCGATGATGTCCTTCAAACCCATGACCCGATGTGACGGCAGCAGAGTGCAAGATATAAAAGGACTGTCCACCACGCTCAATTCGCATCCTTCTGGTACACCGACCTCAGCACATCGAAGCCTGCTATAAACCCTTATCCACACGTCCGATTACCAGGTTACCTCCGAACCGACGCCAGCAACTATGGTGTCGAAGATCATTGCACTGGGCTCTGCCCTTTTCGCTTGCCTCGCAGCAGCTGACTTCGACCTCTACTTGGGTAGCGAAGCGAACTTTCAGGACAATCATGTAGGCAGACCTATCAAATTGCATACTTGAAGCGTCAAGACTGATATCAGACTATAGGAAGGAGGCTGGGTGGCTTTCAACGGACCACCTGACTGTAGCGAAGTCTGTGGTGCAACGTTTCTTTGGCAGAGCCCCCAAAACGACGCTTCCAACGGCGGCATGCGTTGCGAGGGCGAGGCCTGTACCCAGGCTGACACTGTGGATGGTGTACGTCATACTATGGCCAATGTCAGGGTATATATCATTATGGCTAACATCGATGATGTTGCAGAGTACCATCCAAGAACTCGAGTGGAACGGCCGTGGTTATCACTTCACAATTAGAGGCAAGTCACTCAAAGAAAGGAAACTAACGCTTTTTTTCGGATCCCTGACTGACATTGGCGACTTCCAGAGGCGGACGGTTACCAGATCGATATGGACGAAGGTGGAGACCTACGTGGCGACTGCGTTTTTGATTCAAGCAATTACGTGCAGTGTCCCTGCCCGACAAACCGAGAAGTGAGCAGACGTTTCCACTGCTACTCGGACATCACCGTTGGTGACCTAAGTCGTTGAGCTGGCGCTATGCACATCGCACCGCCCGCTGATCTTGAGACGGAGGCCTACTATCACGACATGCTCGATTCCGGTCCAGGCTTCGACTGCATTGGGCTCAGGTTCAATCTCGCGGCATCAGATAGTAGAAGTCTGCAAAAGGAAACACCGGCTTCGTCGGATGACTTGGTTTACACAGCGGCATGGGTTCTGATCACTCACATCTGTACCACACGAGCTCGTCGATGTCGAAACAAATGTAAACCATTACATCCGAATGCTTCGCACTCGATACTGTGATGCGTGACATACACACACATCGCCTTAACAAAGTCATCGCTTCTGGAAGGTAAAGCTGAGTCATCCGATGCTTCTAAAGCCACTATGGTAGAGCTGCTACCTTCCGTGTCGTCGGTTATGATGCATGTTCATTGCTGTGACTGCGAGTATGCCTAAAGGAAGCATCGTAATCAATACGAACACTGTCTGCAATGTCAGGAATGATAGAAAACGATATACTCGGGAGTTTGTTGCATGGTCGGGTCCGTCCGAGCCGTTGCCCGTCGTGCCGTGAAGCATACAAGTAAGGTTATCTATGATCCTATAATGGACTCGACGTACCCTACTGTTAGACAACCTTAGTCCTACATATCTCCTCAAGAGAAATCATTCTTTGAACACAGCGGATGGACGTGCCAATACAGGGGCTCGGACGATGCCGTGCGTAGTCCGACCAACCTCTGATCGCAAGCACTGGATTAGCCGCGCGATTGCCTCGAGTATCGTGCGATGAAAACCGGTAGAGATCCGTTACACAGTACAGTCTCGTACCACAAGCGCTGGAGACATCTGAGTGCTATTTGCCGGAACGAACGCACTTGGCTGCCCGCACCTACGGAGAAACGTGTCTGTCAGGGCATACATCTCGCCTGAGACCCGTGCTGAGAAGGGATATTGAGGCAATTGCGGATTGTTGAAGATCCTTCACGTGGGAACCCGTTTTCGAAATGGGAAATCACTCGTCGATAAGCACTGGCCCGGAGCTGAGATGGTTAGATTCCCACCAAAGTGTTGGTTCCCCTCTTCGTTATTAGCAACCAGTATTCGATACTCTTGTATGCACAAACCTGGTCAAGTACCTGTAAGCGATACACGATGAGGGTAGCAAGCTCCAGCTGGTACTGTACCACTGTACCTGGCTGAAGCTTGCTGCTTTTACAGTATCCTTGAGACCGTGCACGTAGACGAGGTATACATCCATCGTGTATGTATGGTCATGTGTTGTTGATTATTGGACACAAGGGATGTTAGGCTAAAGATGAGTAATCAAGGCGGGCGGTGAATTCAGGCGAAACCGTGGCATCGGACGAGCGGATATCGAAAGATCGACAGGCATTATTGTTGTATTTATTTGTTTGCTCATGGAGCGCGGAGTCCAAGGAAGGAATGTCCTTGGCGTGGCGCATCTCTGTTTGCACCTTCGACGACGACGACGACCAATCTTTGACCGACTTCCGGTCACCATCCGCGAATTCGAAGCTGGTTCAATCTCGCATTTCGCTTATGCTGATAATATAAGCAAGTCAGTTTAACTTAACGGTGGACAGAAGGGTCAAGATCGTCCGTCGAGTAGCAGCCCTTAATCTCGCGTCTTGGAGGCGACAGGTATTCACCGCACTCTTCTCTTTCGGTCTTTTAAGCGCCTACACAGAAAACAAGACTCCAATATGACGAAATGTTGCCATTCTTTGGCATGGCACGTCGTGTGTTCTTTCAACGCAAACCTAACGCAACGGTCAAGGGTTGTGACTCTTCAGCCCTGCTACCAAGCATGCTACACGTACCTCGCCACACCGTCATCTGGTAACTGCCGTGAACAAAAAGCAACATAACGGAGTCCACGCTGCGAGCTACCCTTCGTATATTTCGCGGCGACTGCACCGGCCGACCGCACAAACGGCTAATCCGAGGCATCTCGTTGGTGCGTGTAAAGGCTTGGAAGGAATCCTTCTCCCCCAGACAATCGCTCTCCGCTTTTTCCAAGAGAAAAGGAGTCTTGGACACGTTGGCTGGCCGCTGGCGAAGTCCCAGTGTCTTTGATAAAGGGTGAAACCACCAGTGCCCAGGAACGCCGCGTGGGGATCTCTACGGTCTCGCTACACGCTTCCAAGACACCACCTGCGTGTCCAAGAGCCGCGCCATCTATGTCGAGCTCCCATGTGCGCCTCAACGGCGAGTCAACGCACGTGTTGTGCATGGTCCCACGTGGGTCCATTCGCCCCAAAATGGCTTTGTCCGATTATACCAAGATTGCGTTCGTCCGAGGCTTGGGTACCAGTGCTTGCCAGATATCAACGCTCGGACTATTGAGGACCCGCTTGCGTATGGAGTTCTGGAGAAACTCCAGGTTCTCTCCATATGGGGTGAGTGGAGGTGAGTGGGCCGGGATTAGCCAGGCGGTCTTGGACTCTTGGAGGGCCGATCACTACAAAGGCCGTATCGCACCTCCGAGACATTATTCTGCACTTGACACACGCACCCTTGGACCTGCACAACCTCGAACCACCACACCATGGGTTTCTTCCGCAAAGACGCGGAGCAGCCTGCCCCGATCGCTAATGAGTCTGGAACATCGTCACCCACTGAGAAACTGGGAGACGATAAGCTGGAGGATGTCGCTGCGCCGACCAGAGTCGTGGACGAGGCTGAAGAGCAAAGGTTGATCCGCAAGCTGGATCGCAGGATCGTACCTATGATGGTAGGTTTGGGACGCGATGTTCGCCGGATACAGGACTCTGGCCATACTGACTGCCAGTAGGTGTGGATGTACCTGATGTCATTCATGGATCGCGTGAGCATTGGAAATGCGCGACTATACGATATGGAAGCAGATCTCGGCATGGACCCCAACGGGACGGACTACCTGCTTGCGGTCTCGGTGTTGTTCATCACATACTGCGTAAGTTGGACTCGGTCAGCTTTTCGTAGCTCTCCGTTCGATGCTGACAAGTGCAGCTCTTTGAAACACCCTCCAATGCCGTCCTGAAGCGCATGCAGCCTGCAAGATGGCTAGGTGGTATCACATTCGCCTGGGGCATTGTGGCGACATTTTCGGCTTTCTGCAACACCAAGGGACAATTCATCGCTTGTCGTTTGCTACTCGGTGTATTTGAAGCAGGCCTGTTCCCAGGTCAGTCCGTACCGGAATGAAACAGCCGACCCAGCTAACAAAAACACTGTTACAGGCTTCTTGGTTTACCTTTCCATGTTCTACAACAAGCGCTCCATCGCTTTGCGCGTCGCCTACCTCTTCTCGACTGCGGCTTGGGCTGGAGCATTGGGTGGCCTGGTTGCATACGCCATCGGCTTCCTCGCGGGCGCTCATGGGTGGAATGGTTGGAGATGGATCTTCCTTATCAACGGTATCCCTACGATCGTCACTGGAGTTGTTGCACCGTTTGTCCTACCGAACAGCCCGGAGAGCGCCAAGTTCCTCACTGCAGAAGAAAGGGAAAGCCTGGTCATAATCAGGTCGCAAGAGGTTGGTCAGACTGCCTCCTCTCAGCTGATGAACAAGAAAGACGCTATGGATGCGCTCAAGGACTGGAAGACCTGGGTCATTTCTTCTGGTCAGTATTGCTTGAACAGCATGCTTTACAGTTTCAGTGTCTTCCTGCCCACCATCATCAACCTCAGCGGCAACGGCTGGTCAAGAATTCAAGTGTGAGTGATCATCCCATCCATTCTCAGCTCTCGGATAGAATCTCTGGCTGGTCGAATTGAGCTGATGATTCCTCAAGACAAGCTTTGACCGTCCCGATTTACACCTTGGGCGGACTGACCTACATCGCCTGCTCCTGGTACAGCGACAAGATTCAGCAGCGAGGACCGTTCGCAATGGCATCCATCTGTACTTGCATACTCGGCTACATCTTGCTCATCGCCAACATCAGCCCCGAAGCAGGCTTCGCCGGGTGTTTCATTGTCGCGATGGGCTTGTACACGGCCGCCGGAACGCCCTTCTCTTGGGGTCCGGTCAACAACCCCAGATACGGCAAACGTGCGATTGCCAGTGGCATACAGCTCACCATCGGCAACGCTTCCGGTGTGGCAGCACCCTTCCTGTTCGGCGAGGGCGATGCACCGAGATTCGTTCCTGGCTATGCAGGTGAGTACACGCATGTTATAGATGGCATGGCCACTGCTAACGAATGTTCCAGGCACCATTGCGATGCTTACATATGCGCTGATCGTCTTCTCTTTCATGCACTTCTACTTCAAGTGGGATAACAAGAAGAAGCTGAGGGGTGACTACGACCACCTCACCGAGGGCATGACTGAGGCGGAGGCAAACGAGTTGGGAGAGAAGAATCCGAGGTACCTTTGGTCGATCTGAGTGATATGTCAGCGTGTCAGGGGGAGGAATCGTCTTGGAAAGCCAATCGTTGGAAGAACATTGATAGCTATATTCATGTACCCACAACAGGAAACCAGCTTTTACCATTACATGTTGAGTTCGTTGTTTAACATGTCAATGCCTACGACGATAAGACCACTGCATCACACTAGTTCAGGTAGCAGAACATCCATACGACCCACGTCTCCAGAAATAATGATAAAAATGAGGCGATGATGTATTTATCACGGCCCACACATAGAGTCGAAAAGCCCGTGCAGCATTGCCATACCAACACCCGCTTTCCCGCTCATGACTAGCGCGCCTTCGAACGGGCTTTGCTGTTCCAGAGGCCTGTAACTCCAATAATACTCCTTCGCCTTAAAACACACAATTGTCTTGTCGGCGCTACTGTCGCGTATGTAGCGACTGTGTCGACCCCGAAACACGACCCTCAGCAAGTATACTTACCATATGGCGACGGTACGCGACAACATCAGCCCAGCAACGACAGCAACAAATCCGCAGTAGCAACAACACCAACACTTGGACCTTCATTGAATCCCGACGAATACTTCTCTCTTGGATACCACAACAACAACAGTACTGGCGCGCAGCAGGAAAACAGAAAAAAGAAAGATACAAGCCGCGTTACA
>Ga0265797_10003538_pt1 | contig 24851 bp, 25 predicted proteins | sample P2T30metagenome_FD_192433 | JGI IMG/M metagenome (GOLD analysis project Ga0265797, IMG submission 192433) | Plant litter microbial communities from East Loma Ridge, Irvine, California - P2 T30 | ecosystem: Environmental > Terrestrial > Plant litter > Unclassified | place: USA: California... | reverse complement strand
ACAGAAGCCAAGAGGAGTTCTGCAGACACAGCCGTCTTATACCAGAACTCTGCTGCTCAGGAGCTACACGCGTCAGCTCAAAACATGCAAGCCTGCCTGCCACACATGTGACGGACTGACTGCAGGAGAAAGTTGCTATTCCAAGACACGACGCATTGCGATCAGCCGTTGCGCGACATTCCGTCCTCGCAGCAGCATCACCAGGCACGGCCGAGGAATTATGCCTGGCGCAAGTGGGCGAAGCTCGCGAAGCAGCAAACAAACCTCGTGACGTTGAGAACAGGAGACATGGCCGCTCGCAATTTCGGGCTGAGCATGGCTTGTTTGGCGACAAGCTCTGCGATGGAGGGTCTGAGCTTGGGTATGATATAGCCCAAAGCCGGTGGAATGTCTCGGTTTTGACCAGGTGCTTGGGGCGCGAAGAGGAGGTGCTGTTGTTTCCGACCGAGACAGGTTATTTGGATGCGGCGCGGAGGATGCAGATCGTCAGGGACGTCTGGGGAAATGTGGTATATGTGAGGTTTGATATAGGCTGGCTGGTGGGAGAGGGTTAAGAGTGTCCCTCGACTTAGGAGACGAGCGGGTGGGCTTGAGCTTCGTCACGCCATTTATATGGCGGCTGTGCAACTGCGGGATGGGCATATAGATGGGATGAGATCGTTTCGTTGCAGAAATGTTGACCATCGATCCGTCGTGGGTAGGTTGACGCAGTGGTCGCCCAACACCGGGATTGATACCGCGTGACTTCAGATCGGCTTGTATGCATCAACTGATTGCTAGACTGTGTGATGAGCACGCATTCAGAACAGAGAAGTGGTAGTCATTGACTATAGCAGTACAGGAGCTGTGCTGTGATGCGCACTCACGCTCGACATTAGGTTCCTGGGCTATTGGAAGATTCCAGCTTATTCTTAGGCTCTTCCTGGATTTTGCCCGAGTAGATTTCCCATGGCTTGTCCCATTCGTGAGATGCTCCAGGTCTCTTCACAAGGGCATTGATGCTCTTGATGATATCAGAGTCGAAAGCCTCCGCTGCGTGCAGTTTTGTCCACCGACGGAACCCATGAGGTAAGCCGGGATAAATATGTACTCTTGTGGGGACACTGACACGCACATTCCGTTAGCACAGAACACTTCTTCAAGTTTAGGCAGATGGCTCACCGCATGCTTCTGAGTTTGCTAGCAAAGAGCAGTCCATCATCTCTCAAGGGATCTGCACCAGCTACTTGGAAAATTGTTCGAGGCCAGCTCTCCAGCTCAACCTCTGACAGCAAAGGAATGTTCAGCAGTCTATCAGTGACCTCTTGTGCCCCAAGGAGATCGCTGAAAAGTTTCAAGCGCTGTGTTGGTATCACGGGCGCTTCTGCATTCTGCAGTTTCGCTGAGACTTCTGGCGTTTTGAAGAGATGCAGTGGGTAGTTGTCGATATGTACAAGCCAAGGGATGCTGAGGAGAGCGCCGGTGATGAATGGCTTGACGGCCTTGAGTTTGCGGGACTCTTCGAGCTCTCGAAGTATGACACTGGCAGCGAGAGTGCATCCGGCAGAAATTCCCATCAAGACGAGGCTTTTCTTGATTGGAAGGTCGAGGCTTTCGGCATGATCGCGTACATATCGGAAGCCATCCCAAGCATCGTCGACTTGCGCTGGATGTTGGTGCTTGTCAGTATGCCGGTAGATGACACTGACAACAACTGTTCCGGTCAAGGCAGCTATGCGGCAGCACACCAGATCGTCTGTTGTCTCATCTCCGAGAAGAAATCCTCCGCCATGGAAGTAGATCACAACTCCAGCTGAGCTGCCATCTGGGTAAGAGTTCGGTCTGTAGATACGAAGAGGTATGGTGTGTTGTTGGGTCGAACTCGCGGCCAGTGTAGTGATCTCAACCTGTTCATCCAAGCGCTCTTCGGCTATGATTCTCGCGGACACCTCACTTCGAGCCTTGTTTGAGGTGCTCCGGAGAGCAGCCGCCTGATCTCGGTCGTTCGATGTAAAGCCATCTTTTGCAGCAGAGGGATTGGTCTCCAAGAAGGAAAGCCATTCAGGCGAGTAGTGACCGTATACAGAGAAGTCCATGGTCTACGATTGCGAAGGCAGAATGGCATACATCACAACAGAATCACTGAGAAAGACTGCCTATCAGGTACGGCAACTCAAGCTGATCTCCGTGATTTCTCCAGGTCGATACAGCTGACTGTCCAGTGGATCTCGACCGATCTTGGTACGAGCTATGTTCATACCGGATTCCATAGATATCCGGGTGGTCTGTCCCCTCGGCGCACTTTAAGCGAGTGGCGCACGATTTGTGGATCCCAACCCTAGCATTACAGCTGCTTCGTTGAAAGGTTCGGACTTCGATTTCCGTAAGGGAGACCTCGTCTCTCTCATCCAGAGATTGGTAAGGTTCATCTAACAAGCATGTGGGGACCCCAAGGTCGACGCTACGGGGGATGGGGAACACTTACCGGGTTTGCATTGTCCGCCCTGGAGGCCATGCAGTCATAATGTACAAGAAAGCCACAAGTACACTCACGCGGTGGTTAGCACTATTTAGAGGCTCTGCCATGCTTCTAAGACGACACAGCACCAGAGGATCTTTCGAGCCTCGAGTCTGATTGAAGTTCTTTGGATCGTCGCGGCGAGAAAATCCATTACACCTTTGTCACGACCAGCCATGACCAACTCAGATCATCACGATGTCAGCAAGTCGGTCGACGAGAAGGCGCCAGTGGTAGATTCACTCCATCTTGAGGACTCCCTCGCCAGAGGTCTCTCGCAAGAAGATGCTGTGTTTTTGCGCGACTTCTCCAAAGCTGAACACAAAACGGTGTTCCGTAAAATCGATTGGCGTTTGATGCCTATGCTCATGTCGCTGTATCTGATCGCCAACATCGATCGGTTAGTTTATCTCTTCACCGTTCGTGACCACTGCTAACGCCCGATCCCAGTGCCAACTTGGGAAATGCAAAGATCGAGGGACTCGAGAAAGATCTCAATATGAGTGGGACGGACTACAACGTGGCAAACATGATGTTCTTCATTCCCTACATCTTGCTCGAGGTCCCGGCCAACACGATTCTCATGAAGTTCAAGCGTCCCTCTCTCTGGATTGGCTTCATCGTGACTGCTTGGGGAATCGTCATGACTTGCACTGGGTTTGTGAAGAACTGGACCGGCCTTTTGGTTTGTCGTGTTCTTCTCGGAGTCTTCGAGTGAGTTTTAATCTTCGTATATTGTGACTGAAATGGGGCTCGAAGGCTAATACTTGAGCAGAGCAGGCTTCTTCCCGGGAGCAGTTTTTCTACTATCACAATGGTACCCTCCGTACATGCTCCAGCTGCGCATGGCTCTTCTCTACTGTGCTGCAGCCATGTCTGGTGCGTTCTCTGGTCTCCTCGCCGCTGGTATTGCAAAAATGCGAGGTGTAGGTGGCTTGAACGGTGAGTCGCTCGTTCCAAAGCACGTAATTGCACAATCTGACAACGAAACACCAGGCTGGGCATGGATCTTCGTCATCGAAGGTATCCTTACTGTTGCTCTCGGTGTAGCGACATTCTTCCTCACACCCGACTCTCCAAGCCGCTCAGGTCGTTGGCTCAAAGAGACTGAAGTGAGATTCCTCAACCTACTCTACCGCAAACACCGCGGCATCCGGATCGAAGATCGCCCGAAGACCACAGAGCCAGAAGCAAAAGCCGCGCACAGGAAACAGAGCTGGAAGACATTGGCCTCCGTTTGTACCGATTGGCAAGTCTACACAACTTCGCTCATCTTCATGGCGAGCTCAGTACCGACATATGCTTTGAAGTTCACCTTGCCGCAGATCATGGTGAACATGGGCTTCAACAGCACGGATGCTCAACTCTTATCGGCGCCTCCATACATCGCGGGTGCCATCTCTGCCATCACTGTGGCCACGTTTGCAGACAAGTTCCGGTGGCGTGTGCCGTTCATCGTCGGACCTCTACTGAGCCTCATGGTCGCCTACGCGGTGCTGTTTACCTACAGCGCAAAGATATCCTCGCATGTTGCCCTGTGTTACACTTTTGTGCACGTGGCGACCATCAGTGTCTATCCGGTTATCCCCGGCGGGAATACATGGCTCGTCAACAACATGGGCTCTCCCGAAAAACGGGCGCAAGGTGTTGCGCTCATGATCGGACTTGGAAATTGCGGTGGAATCATTGGCAGCTTCATCTTCCTCGATGCTGAGAAGCCACGATACCAGACAGGTTGGGGTACCGCCCTTGGCTTTATTATTGGTGGCATCTTGGCTGCCTCTTCGATGGAAGCCGCGTACCTGTGGATCAACAAGCGAAGGGATCGTATCTCCGAGGCTGGGGTGAGGGAGCAGTACACCGAAGAAGACTTGCAGAGGCTGGGTGACCGCAGTCCATTGTTCCGGTATACGCTTTAGGACTGTCTATGTAGGCTGGGAGCCTGGTATTGATTGCTCGGATACATATGCAGTCAGATCTAGATGTACGTCAACAGAATGATTTCAATGCTTTCGACGCGAACGTGGCCAATGTTCCAATGTGATCAAAGATGGCCCGGCATGCGCCGCAAGCAGTCTGCAGATGTCTACTCTGATCATGGACGCAACGATGCAGAATCATGCTCGCAAATATCCCTCGCAAGCGAACGCATGGCCAGTCACGATATGACCTACGATGCTTGGCCGTTTCTGCGGTCAGTCAAAAGAACGGAAAGTATGCGATCACACTCGGAGATAGCCTTGCTATTCCTCTGGATGATCATCACGAAAGGATTTAATGCGGCTTCAGGATAATGATAAATACAACAGGAGTGCGAACATGCTGGACAATCGTCTTTTGATAATTTTGATAAAGTATCTACTCCGGCAGCACAGGAATCGGTGCCGGGGCATGTCGGAACTTTACGTTCAAGATCTCTGCAATTCCTAGGCAGAGCTTTTGTAAATCGATCAAATCTTTCCTAGTTGCGCCGTTCCAAAGCATGCCCTTCATGTGGTGCTGCAGCTGATTTTGGCAGTCAAGCCCGTAGAGCCCCGAGACCATGACGAATCCTGTGGTGAGGTCATCCAATATGCCATCATATGAGAACACGCGGGCGTATAAGACATCTGTAGCGTAGTATCTTGTCAGCCAGGCTTCCGTATCGGAGCGGATTAAGCACATACCTCTGACAACGAATGCGTAGTCTGGGCTCGCACGAACAGACGCTCCAGGATCGAAGGCTGGGTTTCTCGCATAGATATTGGTCCAGAACTTCTTCCCTCTTTCTCTTGCTGTGTGTTCATCCTCCATCGCTCTCGGTGATTCGATTTCCCGAAATTCTTCAGGTATGCAGCCGGAAAGAGTTCGCATCGAGTTGCCAGTCCTTCCAGCTCCAACAATTCCGGTAGACTTGATGAGTGCTTCGCGGACTTGGTTAAGAGCTTGCTTGCGTGCTTGAGTAGATGGCAATCTTGAAAGCAAGTTCACATCTAGGTGCTCATAGATTTGAGGAATGACATCCGGGTAGCCCATTGAGGAAAGGTTCACCACCACACACATATACCATCGGAGGCGGTGGCCGACATCTTCCAGCTGAAGGACCTGGTCAAGGAAGTCCTGTGGTAGTGATGGAGTCTCAGGTGCAACCATAGTTCGAGGAAGGCTAAATTTACACGATAGCGGTGGGTATTGCCCAGTCGCCGGTCGCGTGGTTGGTTCGTCCTACGTATAGTAATGATAATTTACTGAATCTGTTCTTGACTTAGGAATGGGGCGACACAAGACTCTTCGGAGTTGGTAGTTCCGTAGATTGACAAACTCCCCAAAGAGAATGGCCTCGGTCATTCGCGGTTGTTCGGCTGAACTGACGCCGATTTTGTCGGACATCGATGTCCAGCATTTTTCAACATCTCGTTGCCAACCATTTTTGAACTGCAGTAATGGCAAGAGTACACCTTCGACTCCTCGTATGTCAGCACACCGTAGTTCGCATGTCAAGCTTTGCTGATAACTTCAACAAACCGACGTCATGTATATTGTGTCTCCATTATCTCGATGTGCCAGCGTGGAAAAGAGGGCTAGGGTACGTCCGGTCGTTTGTTCATCAGATGAAGCATGGCATAGTCAGAATAACACTTCCAAAGTTCCTTAATTACATTGCCGATATTGCTCCAGTAACATACGAAAATGAACCTGACTGTGTTGGCTACGCTTGGTTCCGCAGCACCAAAGACAACGACACGATACCCTTGCATTGGTGCCGCGGCTTTGAGGTGTTGGTAGAACGAGTCCCGATACCATATGCAACTTACTAAATTCTAGGCAGATACAAAACACCTGAAGCTAGCAGAGTGGCTCACCGTGCAAGCGAACAATACAAAGTGTTTCGTCATGCAGTGGGCACTGAGGCGCTCTTAGAAAGCCCAAGCGACTTGGAGTTCTGGCGGTCTACCGAAATCGGGTTTCTCACCAAGGATGGCTTATCGATTTTCTCCCCTAAGGAAACAAACGAAGAGCTACAGTATGTCGTAACAGACGAGCTCGCAGTACCCGCTGCCAACCTGGAAGCACTTCTTGGACAGCTACGAAAGATTGCTGAGACCGCCAGTCAAGAGCCAAGTGTTGAAACATGCTGGGTTCTGAAGAGGGAAGTGGATAAGCGCTGGTCAGAACTTACTGACAATAATGTATATGTGCTGTTGAGGTTTCGGTCCAGGGCGGCGTATGAGCTCTACAAAGAATTCACTTCGCGAACCGAGTGGAACCTGGTCAGTCAGCTGGCCGCAAAGAGGAGGATAACAACGTGGGAGGAGGCTGGTATTGGATTTCTTGGAAGATGATGGAACTTGTGCCTCCTTCATTTTCAACGCTCGGTTGGCCAGCGAAGAACTCTTCCAATGAACAGAGTCTGTCGATGTGTTTGCCGTGTACGTTCTCAATCATCTCGCTCACTATTTTGTCAACGCGCCGAAGCACAACTCTTGGTTCTCAAAGACATTCAAAACGCTGTTTAGTATTGGTAAGACTTCTGTGCTTAATGTTCTGCATGTTCAATTTTCATCTGCTCATTTGTTTAGAAGACAGAACCCTGACCCTAAAGACATATCGAGCATTTTCGAACCAATCAGAGCACGTTGCGGCCGCAATATAGTTTGATCCCAAAGGTCTCCGCACGGGAGAAATGAACCCGACACCTTTACAGCCCCTTAATGTCCTAGGAGCACCACAGACCTTCAGACAAATCCAGATCTCCCCAAATCTGTTCATTTGGACTTGACGTTCTCAGAGCCCCCAACTTCGATCACAAGACAGCAATCGCATTCGGTGGTGATGCAACTGCTCCAGTGTAGTTCAGTGGCGCCGAAGTGATCAAGAATGACCACCGCTGGTTCTTCCTACAAAGCTCTGCCAGCTCATCAAGGTCGAAGAGCTCGCCGATAGGAGTGCCCCAGCCAGCAAGCAGTATTGGATGTAAATGCCATTCTTTCTCGACAGGTGCTACGACAGGTCAATCTTTCATTCTATTTCACGATACAATACTTGTAAAATTTGGGACCTACGCTTGACTTCGAATCCTGGCGAGTCGCTAGCCACGGCTGCGAATTGTCGCTTCCAAAGCCACTCCGTCGTTTCCCGGCTTTGACCAAGACCGCACCACTCTTTTCGAGAGGCGATGTCACGGCGTTGATCCTCGTCAAGTGTCTTGTATGCGGTCGTAAAGCCGGTGCGAAGGAAGAGGATGTCGCCGGTATGCAGCTCCAACTCCTGCTCTGCAGCAATGGCTAGAACTTGATCTAGTGTGATCGCAAATCCCTCAAAATGTGAGACCTGGATGCCGTTCCTTTCCGCATATGACACAAAGTCAATTAGTACTCCTCGCCCCATCAGACCTTTTTTGGTCCAAGGCTGCAGTCCGTTGACCGCAGTCTGTGCTGCTGAGTGGATATCTTCTTGAGTAGCACTTCGAAGAACGTCAGCAAAGGACTTGCCGAAGCATTTTCAACGCTTACCCATTGTAGAACTTCTTCTGCTGCTGGAACGCGAAGTGCCGCAGGCTGTCCCACTGAGAACTGCCTTGAGTGTTGAACGAGATCTAGCCTTTGATCAGTATCGATGGAGACCTCGAGAACAGTTCAAAGAGCGATAACTCACGACATCATCGTTAACCACAAATGGACTTTTGTCGATGACTCTCTGCTCGAATGCAGCTCTTCCAAGCAGAGGTGGATTGAAGAAATCGAGTGGAAGACTGCTCACATTTAGTGATTGCTCTTCGAGTTAATAATAAAGTCAATCCATACTCTAACCCAACTCGCTCGCCCGTCCTGACTTCTTCGCGTGTAGTCTTCACGACGACATCGTCAGTGAGATAATTTAGCGAGCCGAGTGATGCGGTCTTCGAGTCGTTCCAGAGTCCCCAGGCTGAGTATGGAGGATCGTTTTCGCTCAAGGGGAGATCGGCGAGTTCTGGTAGAGGTGTCTTTCGAGTGGCCATTGTTAACAGGTGTGCAAGTGGTCGGTGCCGAAATTGATTAGTGATCAGGTGTTCAACGATATGATCGTGAGAGCAAGAGTGGTAGCTCTTAGCACGACATCATAGTCATGAGCGAGAAGCCATCATTATTGCTCAGAGCCATCCGGAATACCTGGCATAATTCGTAATAGATCAAACGGAGGTTGTCCGACGACTCGGAGAAGTATCTTGGCCGTGCATGGAAGAGCGGCACAAGATCGCCAGTTCGGCAGTAGATGTCCGCCCCGTAGAGCACGTCTCCCACCTCTCGATCCAAGGGACCTAAGATCAACACTATAACAACAATACCAGCGTACACACATGCTACAAATAGCACTATTTTAACACATCTTGTGTTACTAGTCTATATTGCCTAAATTTACGTTCAACTGAACTCGCTGTCATCATGGCGGAAGAGCGCCCAGCGGTTCCCGGACTCCTCATGCGTATGGCAAGCTCACACGCGAACCAAACGCCACAGCCACCTTTCTCAGACGTCTTACAAGTCTGGACTGCGGTTGCCGACGACGGAAAGGTCCCAGATCAACTCACTCTCTATCATTTGAAAGACGTGAGACCGTTACTCTCATCCTCGGACCTATACGACAAAGATGTCGCGTTGCAAGGCGACGATGCCTCCCTCGCATGGGTCGTCTGCAGCTTCATAAACGGTCGCAGCAAAGACGACTCAGAGTCCAAGACAAGCTCGACCCACCTCCTTTCGCACAGCCCTGCTCAAGGATCCAAATTAGTCATCAATGGCTCAAGTCCGCGATCAGACAAGGAACACGACTACCATGGTTGGTACAATGAAGAACATGGACCAATGCTGTCTCTGGTGCCCGGTTGGAACGAGAATCAGCGATACCGCTTGGAGAAGAGTTATGGCGATGTTGAAACTGCAAAGTTTTATGGTTTCAATTATTACGACGAGAACAATGGTCTTGGAGGACCAGAGTGGAAAGCAAGCACCAACACGGAGTGGACGCAGCGTGTCCGGAGCAACCATGAGAAGCCTAACATCAGGCGAGTTTGGAAAGTTGAACATATTTAGATGACAGTACATGAAGCAAATCGCATGGCGTCTGTAATCGATCTTCAATCTCCATAGATATACACCGGTATCCTTCCGGGCATCCTGACCATCCAAGTTCATTGAGGGAAAGGAGCGAACAATCCGTACAGAGTGTTCTGAGAAATGCCCCATTCCTGATCGTTCAAGAAATCTGATGACCCAGGAAGTCCAAAATCTGTTTCGGTTCCGAAGTGGCCAGCTCCATTCTGCATGTCGAATCCGGTAAGGTAGTTTCCATCTGCAAAGGGCTGCTGGCCAAGGTTTTGCGTCGTCAGCGGTAGATGAGGGAAACAGCTTCCATCTAAGGTACCAAGTTCAACTCTCGGCAAGTGCTCCTGCTGTGCACATGCAGGTCCTGCAACCGCTGAACCGCTCAGCTCCTTAGAGCTGAGCTCGAACTCTCGGGCCATGTTCCGAAGGACTGACAGTGGCTTCTTCAGTCCAAGGTTGCAGCCTTGTTGCAGTTCTCCAAGGCAAGTCCAGAAGAAGGCAATGATACTTGTGAAGTTCCCTCGATCGTGGCGCTCTTGTGGGAGAATGATTGCAACGGCGGAATAGACTGCGTAGCAAAGAAGGAACGGCGCTCTTCGGAGGCTGAATGTCTTGCGGTAGGCATTTACATAGCGCTCGATGGCGAGGGCGCTGGCAATGCATTCTTGCTCGCTCACACGTTTGGCAGCCGGATCAGAGTGGCGGCGAAGATGGCCCTCCTCGGTTAATGCACGGTACAACAGAATGCGGAAGGTATGGTAAGTGGTGCTGTAGGCTCATGTCAGCTCAGGGGTCATCATGAGTTGGGAAGGACAGCAATTACTAAGGCACGATCTGGTGTGGAGGTGGGACTGGATTGTTTTCACCCGGGTTGAACACTAGCTCTTCTGGGAGTGTCTCCAGCCAGTGAGCGAGTTGAGACTCAATACTATGCTTCTCGCGCGTGATCATTTCGGTCGTCTGGGCCACAGTCTCAATGCCGTAAAGTCTGGTCACCTGCGCACCTATTCGCATCAGCTTCACCAGGGACATAAAACTTGATACAGCATATGCCGATTGTGACACATAGGCTCTGGACGTCGATGCCGGCTCCGTCGGGTCAAGGTAAGGCTCCCATTCATTAAGCTCCTCGAATGTGTCCAACAACATCAAAGGGACTCGTGCTTCCGTTGTCGCGAAGCTGCATTGTCTGCCGAGACATAAGGACTGTGTGACATCTGTGACATATGCGGTCCAGTAAAGCCGTTTTCGTGATTCCTGCTCGATGTCCTTGTGAAGCATCTGTGAGCTACTCTGAAACTTCACCTCTTCATAGTCTGGACCCAGCATCATGTGACAACCGAGGTCAACAACCATGCGGTATGCGGTACCAGAGAGGTTCCATGCTGCACTAGCTTTGCCCTCTGATAGTAGTGTGGAGCTGACAAGAAGAAGAGCGGTCGCTGACGGTATGCTGGAATGCAACAAGGCTTGACCAAGGAGCTGAGAGAAGCGAATGTAGAAGCGACTGCGGACGCTCTGAGGATCATCCGATGACCCGAGAATGGATTTACGACCGCTTTGCAAGCTGCTGCTGTAGAAGATTGCATTCAACAGGAGTTTGTTCACCCATGGCCCATTGCACGCGATGCTTTCGAGGATAGCGGGACGATAAGTTGCAATGCAGGCAGGATAATTCCCATTGAAATGTACATCGATGAGATGCCGTGCAAGCTCAGGATCACAGCCATCGAGGTCAATTGACTGTTGTGGCTGCTTGAAGATACGTCCTTCACGCTGCTTTTGCAGAATTGCGTTGCTGATGAGTCGTGCTTTGGAGCCCGCCACTGCCGCTTCGCCTTTGCGGGAAACTTTCGATATGTTTTCTTTGTGAAATGCTCTTCTCGTTGGGTTCATGATGCCGGCTAGACCGTGGACAGATGACACACAGCCGTCTTCGTGGTATACGCCTGCAACCCGAGCCTCACATGGAGACAAGCCGTCTGGTTGCTCATCGCCTGTAGCAGTAACCTCCGGCTGAGTAAGACCACGTGATTGGGATTCGTTCCCATTACTGGTCTCGTGTGATGTGTACTCCAGATGCGAAGTCCCGTGCTGTGGTTCAGAGCTCTCATCTGGCGATCCGCCGCCGGGTTGCGGGAATCGATCATGGGTAGTCGTCGATGACGCTGTAGGAGTAGGGAAGGGGAGCTCAGGACCAGCCCACTCAGGCGTATCAGCACTGATCAAGTCAGGTCCTTCGTGCTCGTCCTCCACCATGTCTTGAGATTCTTGGTTGGCCATTGCCCCTGCGTCGCGAATTTGCTCGATCATCGCCGCCATGGTTGCCTCGAGGTCTAGCAAGCGCACCCGTGATGGGCGTGTATCTTTCCTTGCATCTCGAGGATACACACATGACTGATGGGTCTCTGAGCAAGCCACACACTGTGGGCGAGAACCACTGCACTTGATCTTCTTGCGACGGCAAGTCGAGCATGTCTTGCATGTTGTAGCTGGCTTTGGTGCTTGTGATTGGGCTATGTTGCCTGTCTTACGAGCAGTTCGGGAAGGCATTGTGCGCTCAAGCGATGCCCCAATTGTGCAGGACACTCATGTGAGATGTTCATGGGCGACGATGCCCCATGAGCCTGGGCTACTCGGGTCATTCCGACTCAGCCTACGACACAATGCCATTTCAAGTCAAAGGATCAAACCCCGCAAGTCGTCTCTCGCACGCGTGATCGTTTTCCGCCTCAAAGAGGGGCTGTGGTATCGTTGTCTCCTGGGTCCAAGAGCGCTTGAGGATTTATCCGGCCCGCATCTCGGAGATCGATGTCCGAAGGCGGTCTTCGGACATACACCTCCGACTTGACGCTGCACTTCTGACCTGAACACCAGAGCTCACACAAACGATCGTCAGCAGAGGTCCAATCATGGTAACATACCCACAAGTCGATGTGCATCTTATGTGTCTATATATGAATATGTATTGGAGCTCAATGGCTTTTGAAATGCAGCAACTTTTCGACTCGTGTCATCCACACATCAATCGACTTGCATCCTGAACAGCAATCATGGCGCCTTCAGCAATCCCTGTGGAGCCTATTTCTGGGACGACTGAGTTCAAGAAACCCTGTAAAATCGACGCGGCGGCAAGCAATGCAGCCTTTGTTCAAGCGATGCTAGCGACAGATGCAGCTGCCGCCTTGGATCCGGCTTACACCCTGAAGGAGGAACCCATTGGCACGAGGAGACCCATTCGTGTCGTCTGCATGGGTGCTGGATACTCCGGGTTGATGATGGCCATCATGTTCAGCCAACAGATGCAGGGGAAGAACGCCGAACTCGTTGTCTACGAGAGAAACGAAGATCTTGGGGGCACTTGGCTCCTGAACAGGTACGATCTAATCATCTAATCATCGAGTAGCGAGGCACATGCATATACTGACATATCTACTCAACAGATATCCTGGGGTAATACGACATTGATTCCTCTTCCTAAGACTTGAAATTCTAACAATTTCCAGTGCAAATGCGATATTCCAGCTCACAACTACGCTTTCAGCTTTGCACCTAACGCAAAGTGGCCCAACTACTATGCTACCTCGGAGCAGATCCATTCATATATGCATGACGTTGCCGAGAAGTACGACTGTAACAAGTACATCAAATACAAACACTCCATCAACGGTGCAACTTGGAACGAATCAAAAGGCAAATGGGATATCCAGGTCCAGGATGGTAACAACAAACTGATCCATGAGGAGGCCGATGTCTTTGTCAACGCTGGTGGTGTACTGAAGTAAGATTCATCAAGTATCCTAGCATTCTCTGACATTATTACTAACTCTACCTGTTCTCAGCAACTGGAAATGGCCCAACATCGAAGGCATTCACTCCTTCAAGGGAAAGCTCATCCACTCAGCACGGTGGGATCAGGACTACGACTTCACCGACAAGCGTGTCGCCGTGATTGGAATCGGATCATCCGGCATCCAGATCGTGCCCAAGCTGTCAGCCGTCTGCAAAAGCATGGACGTCCACGTCCGCACCCAGACATGGATCTCTCCCGCTCCCGGCATCAACGAGCCTACAGCCAACGATCCCGAAATGGACGCCAACTACAACTTCACCGAAAAGTCGCTAGAAATCTTTAAAGACCCTGTTGTCCTTCGTGACTACCGCGCTGCGATCATGGACCGCCGCATCGAGAACTTCAAGCGAGCCATCGCAGACAGCGACGTCCAGAAGAATGCACAGGAGCTGTTCCGCAAAAGCATGACAGAGAGGCTCGGAGACAGCGAGAAAGGCCGCAGAGCTGCGGAGCTCCTTCTTCCCAGCTTCCCCGTTGGATGCCGTCGACAAACGCCTGGCCCCGGCTTCCTTGAGTCACTGACACAAGACAACGTCGAGATGCTGTGGGATGATGTCCAGTCGATCACATCCAACGGAATCGTCACGAGATCGGGAGAAGTGAGGGAGTACGACGTTATTGTCTGCGCCACCGGCTTCGATACCTCTTTCAAGCCTTCATTCCCTCTCATCGGCCGCAACGGAGTCAACCTTGCAGAGAAGTGGAGCTTCGACCAACCCAAAGCGTACTTCGGCTTCACAGTCCCTGATATGCCCAATTACTTCACCTTCATTGGCCCAAATAGCCCCATCAGTAACGGATCACTCGTTCTCGGCATCCAAGCCACCGCCGTCTACATCTACAAATGGCTCGAGAAGCTGCAGACCGAGTCCGTGAAGAGCTTCGAAGTGCGACACGATGTTAACGAGGAATACAACCAGCACATGCAGAAGTATCTCGAGCGCACCGTTTGGACGAAGGGCTGTCGCAGCTGGTACAAGCGCGGCACGGTCGACGGGCCAGTCGTCGCCATATATGGCGGTACGTCGTTCCACTTCATGGAAGCGATCAAGAATCCTCGCTGGGAAGATTTCCACATGACGAGGATGGAAGATGCCAGGTCGAATAGGTTTGCGTACCTTGGTAATGGTTTCTCGAGGCGTGAGATGAAGGGGGAAAGTGTTGGTGCGACGCAGACGCTGGATTTGGATGAGTACTGGAGGTTGTTTGTTCTTCCAGAGATTCACGATTGATCTTTTGTACTCGATATACTTTATAGAATGGACGGCCAACTTTCCTTACGTTCAGTTATCTCGAAAGACGTTTCCGACGCTCGATATAGGCTTCTGTGCATTGTGAGCAAAGTATCATCAGTCATGATTGTTCGGATGTCCTTCGACGTTGTCTAGTAAGACTCTCCGCACATTGCAACTCTCTTCAACATTCAAAAGTCTGGTTATCAACGGAAGCAATCCATTGCCATAGCGCTAACCGAACGACGCGTGGCTTCGGCGTTAGACTAACAATATCCCCGCAGGTTGTTCCTTGTCCGTAGAACAAACCATCGATACTGAGATGTCCTTTGAGCATTCTCGAATGACGCCCACTGCTACATCATTGCTTGACCGCAATGGCTTCACCAGCGTATAACGATGATGACATTGTCATGCCTCCCTACAGCGAGCACCATCCACACGCAACTCCCACAATCGTCCTCATTCATGGCGGCATGTCTTGCGGTCACAACGACTGGAAAGAAGTCGTTCCATACCTGACCGACTACCATTTGCTAGTGCCAGATCTACCTGGCCACGGCTCCGCTCGCCAACCTGACGCAGATCCTTCTATTTCTACCTTCTCACTCGACACAGCCACCGCAACACTCAGCCTTCTAATCCGCAAGAAAGCCAAAGCCGGACGAGCCCACATCGTAGCCTTCAGTATTGGATCCCATGTCGCTATGCACTTTGTACCTCGCCAGCCTGAACTCGTCCTGGATGTGTTCTTGACTGGCTATAATCTGTTTCCATCTATCAATGCACGATTTCTGGCGAGCTTGTTCTGGATTTCGCATTGGTCTCAGGCTGCAGTGTCTCGTCTTGCACATTCTGGCACTACAAACCCTCCTTCGACCAGACCACCAGACACCTCATTCGCTGCATGGCACTGTATTGCCGACACGTTATGCAACGATGACTTCCCCCAACCCTGGCCGGCAAGGACATTAATAGTAGCCGTGGGGCGTCCAGGCTTTCCACAATTTGGAGATAGTCCTGCAGTTGCGCTCCGCCTTTGTTCTATAGGTCGGCAGAGCAATGCTCAGACCACTGCATACGGGAGCATGGATCTGACACATGCTTGGCCTGTTCAACGCCCAGAGCTTTTCGCTACTGCTGTACGTGAATGGTTCCAGCAAGGCACTGTTCCGGACTCTCTCAGTTGCCTGGACCGTTGAGTTGCAAGGCGTGATGTTAGTACAATCAAAATCAAGGACCTACCTCTTTGTCAAGCGTTCGCAGATTGACCTCACTGAATGCGTGTGGAACCGACTCACTATTGCCGACGTTCTCTAGGCAACGTAAAGACGTTTGTCGGCAGTCAACATCAAAAGTAAAATGTACTGTCGATGTAATGAGTAAAAGATGTGGTTGGAGTGGTTGGGCATTGCCCTCCGAAGTCGCCTGGCTGAACCCCACGCACGTCACATCTCGAATCTCGAGATTTTGAGGTTTGGTCATCAGAAGCAAACCAATGCCATCCTGACAACCAAATCACCCAGCAATAACCATACCATACCGGCAATTGGTCTTTCTACATACTGGACACACGAACAAGCCTTTACAATCCACGGACATCCCGCGCCAGCGCGCCCTCGCAAGCAAAGATGCCCTCCATCTCCCCACTAGCAACCCTCACCCCACCCTCCAACTCGCGCGCCTGGTCGAGCCAACCGCACCCTCACCTCCCAATTGTCGCGACCGCCTGCTCAGACAAGACCGTGCGCGTCTACTCACTCACCAACTTCGCACAGCAGTCGACCATCGCTGGCGGCCACAAGCGCTCCATCCGCTCATGCGCCTGGAAACCCAACAGCGTCGGCGAGAGCGTGCTAGCAACAGGTAGCTTCGACGCGAGCGCGGGCATCTGGCGGCGATGGGAAGAGGGCGCTGGAAAGGGTGAAGCTGCGAGAGAGGTGGATTTTACGAGTGGGTTGGCGGGCGGTGACGGCGCGGCGGAGGATGAAGAGGAGGAGTGGAGGTTTGCTGTGGTTTTGGACGGACACGATTCGGAGATCAAGAGTTTGGGGTTTGCGCCTACGGCTCCGTTGCTTGCTACTTGCAGTCGCGATAAGAGCGTGTGGATTTGGGAGGAATTGGAGGATGACAACTTTGAGACGGTTGCTGTGCTGCAAGAGCATGAGGGAGATGTCAAGTGTGTTGCGTGGAGTCCCGTGGAAGAGCTGCTTGCGAGTGGAAGCTATGACGATGAGATCCGGCTCTGGAGAGAAGACGTGGATGACTGGGCGTGTTGTACTGTGCTCAAAGGGCATAGAGGGACAGTTTGGTGGGTTGAGTTCCAGGGCGCGGAGACAGTGGGCGCTCTTGCGAAGACAGAAGGCCTCAACGACGCACAAAAAGCATTGCTTGAGTCAAGAGAACAAGCCGGACCTCGATTGGCGAGTTGCTCAGACGACATGACGATCCGGATCTGGAGGAGAATCCCCAAAGACAAGCCTGCGGAGCCCACAGGCCAGGGCAAAATGCCGACCATCTGGAAGAACAAGGACTTCGACGAGGAGTGGGTGGAAGAAGTGAAATTGCCACAGGTTCACGAGCGAGCAGTGTATGCTCTAAGCTGGAGCAAGAAGACGGGCAAGATCGTGAGCACAGGAAGTGATGGAAAGATTGTGGTTTACGAGGAGAGATGGTTGGCAGGTGCCAGTGCCGACGTGGAGATGAAGGATGTTTCTGAAGAAGGAGAGAACACACAATCACCTGTGACCGAATGGGTCGTGGTGGCGGTGGCGGAGAACGCTCACGATGTGTTTGAAGTGAACCACGCAGTATGGGCTCCGCGTGCGGACAAGGACAAGCGCTTTGACGGTGAGGAGGTCATTGTGACGACTGGCGACGATGGTGAGGTCAAGGTTTGGACATTAGACGAGTAAATGAACAATGCTGAGAGCAGATACATTGGAAGGCTTCAGTTAGGACGATAGAAGATACATGCACCCATCGCGCTGCGGTGAGCGGCCCTCGAATAGATTATGATCAGCACCTTCTTCAGCGACGTACAATCATCACCTTCACTGGCCATGTGCATTCGCGGAGATCCAAGTTTCGCGCGCGCGGCGCGCAGAATTCAGAAGAGCGCATCAGGCGTGCTTTCATTGGTCAAAGGGCCAAAGTTGCGAGTGAGGGACAAATGAAAGTGAATGCTGACCAGAAGTCGCACTTGATTGCCGCGACGTCATCTCTTCGCAACTGCGCCTATTTCTATTTGAACAAGATCAGCTCCGCCTTCGTGCCACCCGTCGACCGAGCTACACCACCAACCACCAACCATCGCAACACTCATCGCAACACTCATCGCAACCCACCTATCATATCCACACGATGGATACCTCGGAAGGCCTGGCGGCGGCTCCAAACGCGTCTACTCAGGAGAACGGCTCAGCATATGGATCATCTGTGGCTCACTCGCCTCTGTTCAAGCTGCCCAGAGAGCTCCGCGATCATATCTACGAATACGCCTTCTGCAGGCCCCGATACCACAAAATCACCAAGCACCGAGGAATCCCAGAACCAGCGCTCCTCAGTACATGCAAAATCATCAGAGAGGAAGCGGTTTCACTTTTTTATGGTCAGGATAGGCTCGCCATCGTCGTCAACTCCTACGATCCTACCGCCATGATGATCTGGATCCAGAAGAGGATCAGCCTTCATCGAGCTTATGGCGTAGAATATTCGAGCCCATATTTTCTCCGTACTGGGCCTAAGAACTGGGCCAATTTGAAGCTGTATATGCGGATGCATCACATTGGACAAATCGGCCGGATGTTTTGTCCCCCACCAGGCTCTTCGGGATACACTGACGAAGGGTTTTTTATCATGGGATTGTTCAACGCAGTGAATGAGATGCAAGACAGGCCATGGACTGCAGTAGGAGATGTGCTCGACACTCTTCGTCCCGGGCTTGTCAATATGCATCCTGATTGGGCACTTGAGCAGGCAGCATCCTTCGAGTAGGCCACACTCTCTCCTCCAACGTGCTGTGACCCTGCTGACTGTCCCAGATATCAATTTTGATCCACGTCATCCGGCGACCAGCACCTCCCATCCCTAGATCTTTAAGACTTTAGGCAGTGCGCAAACCCACGGTGGCAACGAGCGGCTCAACTTCGCGCTGCTCATATGATACGCTTGAGCTACCATGTTGCCGAACATCAGTTCCGCCAGCCAACGGACAAAGAAGAGCTGCATGAGCGAAGAAGCCAAGGCGAAGTGCCGAAAATGAGTGTGAAGGAAATGGAATGATTTGTTAATGATCAATGATCGATACAGAAGGGACTTGGTATGGTGTTAGCACCCTTCGTCACTTTCTATTTTGAGTATGGAATGAGAATACGAACGTCCAGTGCCCTTTGAAGAAGCTTTACCAGACGCCAATGCTCCAGTCATCTTGAAACATTTCGCGGGTATGGTCTACCCGATACTGACCTGGCCGATGGTACTGATAACCCATAAAGAAAACTCCCGATTGGCTGACGAGGTTCCAGCGACCCCAATCTCCTTAATCTTCGCATCCTAAAGTCGAAGAATTTCTGATCCCTCCGGTGGGCCTTCGAACGTTCCATATATCATTTCCTCCATGATCCTAAAATGATAATTTCCCTTCGCCCCTCACATCATCGCCTCGTGCACCACGCCCATCAGCGAATACACATCCGCCTTAGCAATCTTCTGCACCCCAGGCTTCCGGCGAAACACCTCCAGCGCAGGCTCCAACGCCTCTCCCACAGCCTTGAACACCGGAACCCAGACATTGGACTTGTAGTCCTGGTGCTCGTGCGTGATCGCCGATTTCGTCAGCCCACTCAAGTCCGCAGTCCAAGTCGCGAAAGACACGACGTTGTCGCCGGCATCGAGCTCCGGCTTCCACACCTGGATTTTGAGGTGTTTGATAGTGGCGAAGTCCTGCTCGCTGATGCGCTTGAGCAGGGCGTCGGTCTTCTTGCAAGTCGTGGTTCGCAGATACAGCCCGGGTTTTCTGCCGGAGAGGATGACGGGCGTGCGCAAGTTGGTGACGAAGCCCAGCGTGAAGGTGGAGTGCGAGTAGTACGCCGGCAACGCCTCGTTGCGAAGTTGACGCGAGGCGAGGAGGGCCGGCGGCTGGTGAGGCAGCAGCGGCAAGTCCCCAAGGCCCTCGAAGTACTTCTCGTAGACGTTGGTGCGCAGCTCCGCGGGCAGCTGGAAGAACTTGGTGAACTTGATGTTCTCGTCTGCCTTCTCGAGTTCGGCGATCAGCGCCGCCTTTCTGACGGTGTTTTTGGGGACGTCGATGTTTCTGGCGCGGATGAGCTCTTTGAGCTCTTTGACGAGACAAGCCCCGTAGTTGGGGACGCCACGGGCTTGGCGGTCGTGGTGGGCGACGGCATCGTCGCCGGTGAAGGGGCGTGGCTTGTAGTCCGGGAAGGTCATGCTTGTGGCTGATCGCATCGATGCTGTCTCGACGGCGGTGCCACCGATAGCCCAGTAGGTGTCGTCTGGCTCGCAGTCACCCGGGAGGGGAAGGTCACGCTTGAAGTAGACCATCGTTCAAAGGCTGTGTGTGTGTGTGTGTGTGTGTGTGTGTTTGTGTGTGTATTCTTGTTGTTGTTTTGATGTATGTGTGAATGTCGATGACTGTTACTCGATCGGTCAAGTCGATATGTGTGTGGGTGTTGCTTGGAGGTCAGCAGTAAGAGCGTGCAGGTGCCGGGCATTAGTACGCACGGGTAAGTGAACGATAAGCATCAAGCATAACGCCTTTCTCTGTGCTCTGAGGTGTTATGTGATATGTGAATTGCTGCGTCGACAGTATCGTCCAATTGGATCGTTCCGCCGCATGATCAATGTCATTGTCAATCGATCTGCCCCTTCACTTTCTTTTCTCAGAAGATGCTAGCAGTGAATTATCAGACTTGTCGTACTAAGGCATCTCTTTGATCCAATTTTATACACCTACATAGACCTCCGGGGTTGCCGACAGTGGCGGATCAATCGCGGTAAACCGCTAGCTAAATCTTGCAGAGTTGTACCGTTGATCGTTGTCGAAGAAACAAATATGATACAATTGGACTCGGTGGAAAGTGCCAAATCCTCAATACATCGCATACCACATCTGCCTGTACCACCTCTTTGTGTGCTCAGTCAGCATATGCTTGTTCGAGAAACAACAAAGACGTAGTAGTGACTTCGCCGGCTCGGAACAAAGACCCCCAATTGGTTGGAAACTTGAACGTCGACTCGCTAGGCCACACACAGTTTGATACTCGACAATGACTTTGAAGGTGACACAAACTCCGCTAGATCGATCGAACATCCAAGGAGGCTTCGAATCAGGCCTCATGTAGACGCGATCCTGGACAGGTGCGGTCTTCGATGTCCGTTGATTCTATCTGATGCTAGGGTTAGGGTACTGGGGTTGCATCCTCGTTGTCTTTGTCAAGAAATCACGATATGTGCTCGCTATGCTACTATATCGATGCATCTAAGGGATTAGTATCAATTGATGGGAGCTACTGATTATCTACCTGTGTCCTTGATGTTCTATCGCATGCTTTGAGAGCGCTGGCATGCGATTTTAACTTTCTTTCGAATTCCCACATCAACCTGGCAATAAAACGTCACCCAAACGTGGACACATTGGGCAAAAATCGATCAACACGAAAACAAAAATACTTCGATCCAATCACGCAGAAGCACGCACACCATCATTCGTCTTAAAAACACCAGTTCAACGACACGCCCCTATTGGAGGTCACTCAAAATACCACGAGCATCATTTCTCACGTGAACAAGCTGGTCATTTGACATGAATGCAAAACGTTTGGATGCGAATTTCAGCCTGCAACCAGCGCCCACAAAGTCTTCTACGAGGATTACGCTTCAGGTTAGATCTCTGGTGAGAAAAATGTAAAAGAAGGGGCACCTGTAGAGGTGATGACATCTTGATCGACGCAGGGATCGAACCTGCAATCTCTTGATTCGTAGTCAAGCGCCTTGCCATTGGGCCAGCCGACCTATTTCATGTTGACGGTGACAGCTTGGTTGTATAGATCCGCTGCATTACAGGTGTAAGTCAGCATCCAAACATCAATCCGAAACACTGACAGCCCGCTGCCCTCAAACATCTTACCCCTTGACACGAAATCCCCAGGCAGGACTCCGGAGCGTGTCGCAATAACAACGATTCAAGGGTCACCCTGTGACGTCGAACGATGACAGAACGATCCTTGGAAGAAAAATTATACAGCGCTAGGGTCCTCGTTCCATCCCTGGTCTTGCGTTCATTACGATCGCAATCACCAGTGAAAGGGTCATCGTTGTTTCAGACCGCAACGCAGGAGTCAGCGGAGGCCAGTAGTGTCATCTCTTACGAGGTCAAAGGGTCCTCTTAGTTGGCTTAGGTAAGGCTGTGTGGCTGACTCGAAAGACAAATACACAGGCAATCTGTCAAACGCCGGTGGCACGAACCGCAAGAGTGAAGGCCGGATAATAAGTCCGAGACGATCGACACAAATGCCGCTGTACAGTCACGGAGGACGCAGCAGCGAAACTGAGGAGCGTCGGGATTTGGAAAGAGCGTAGGTACCGAGATGCAATAGCAAAGCCTGTTATCATCTTCGATGCCTTCCAGACTCATCGTGATGGTTTCTGCCGTTCCATGCCTGATTGGGGAGCGTACGCGAACACGCAGATGCAGACGGCTGAGTGCTCATCACAAACATAGCGAAGACGTCGTCCAGTCTGAGACATGCGCAGGAGGCAGTTTGATTGTTGATGCGAGCGATGCTTGGTGGTTACCGGGTCCCAGCCTGCTCCTATTCTGGGACGGCGTCTGCTCCTCGGGCGGCGGATGGTGGTTGCGCAACCTCGTGGGCTCGGCAGCGCGAGGGCTAACAACGGATGTCGCCGGCGTAGCTGTACCTGCGCGGGCTGAGACAGGGGAGTGCAACAAGTGCAAGACCTCACCTCGCCCATCGCCCCCAACTGCCAATTTCCGCTTTCGATCAGGCGCGCCGCCAGCGCACTCGAAAAGAGTCGACAGTGCTCGACACCCTTCTGCCTGCGTTTGCTGTGTTGCGAATCCATCCCGCGCAGCCGCGTAGATGGGAAACGGTGCGCTATGCCCCTTTGGCGCGCACCAAGCGAAAGGTTCCGCCCTCGCACCCTGATAGAGGTCTTGCAGCCAGGGCGTGGAGGCATGGCATTTCCCGTTCCTGTCACCTGGTACCTCTGGCGACTTCCTAGCAGCAGATCATGAGAGTGAAAATGGGTATCGGGGACAATGATCCGCAGGATTTCGCTACCGCTGCAAGCCACCGCTGACTCGAGGCCAGCATACAGCCAGCCACGGTACCGCACGTCGGGCACGCCGCGCTGCCCTCGTTGCTATGTAGAGTATATTGATTCTGTCCGCGCTGGGCGGCGACGAGGGAGGAAGGAAGGAAGCGAAGCAAGCCCAAGGTCGCGCGGCCCATTCACAGCCATCTTTGATCATCCTCGATGGTGAGGTCTAGCGGACCGGTAAAATTCCAGGCACAGTGCGCAGTGTAGCGCCGTACACACACGCATTGGCCGCGTTTTTTTCCCTTTTTTCAACAGGCTGGCGCTGGCGTCTCAGATCTTGAGACAGCTCTAGCTCGCTCCCAAGCGCTCACTCTGATTTAGACTCTCATCATCTCGCCATCCGTGCCCTCGCACCAGCTATCCGGACGGGCGGCCACGTGCGCGCTTCAGAGTTGGCGGTACCGCTGCCAGGTACAGCTGCCAGTTATCCAGCCAACGGGCCCCCCGAGCAGGCGTTCGCATCTAAACGCCTCTCCCGTCGTTGTCTCAGGCTCCTGCGGCTGTCTGGCACTCTAGCCCTTGATCGCATCAGGACAAGCAGATTCCAGAGCAAGCCATCGAGGCGCCAGCCCTCTTTGCGACGCTGCTCGAGCCTTTGCCGTAGTTTCCGATTGGGCGCCGTTGTTCGTTCTGTTATGCCTTGCCATGTCATAACAGGTCAGGATCATGCTCGGCAGTGCCCTCGACCCATGCTGTTTAGTCTACCTGTCAGCCTAGAGCACAGAGCTGGGGCCCTGCCAGCCTGATGGCATACTGGGGACGGGCGCGCGTTTAGCTAGGGTCATCCCGACATGTCTTAAATGTGCTGGGTGCTTGGACGGCGTGAGTGTATATCATGAGGCAGACCCTCGTGAGTCGTGAGTCTCTTGTTTTTCTTGCCATCTGACGACATCCGAAGCACAACGCTCTCTCAGCAACACACTCCTTCCAGCAAACATTCACTCTTTATAACCGCCGACAAAGTCTATCTACCAACACTAACTCATACCATCTCGACTACAACATCACCACCGACATATCAAACGACGTCGACTAAGCTGCTACATCAATCACACAGCGACTACGACGACAAGAGTTGCATCAATCCACGACTACGACATTGAAAGCGACCACGAACACGAAAGCATCTTGACACTTCCACATCAGCATAACAGACGCAATGGATCACCTTTGCCCTCGTCTCTCTTTCCCTCTGGCACCCTGCATGTCCTGCCTCTCAGGATCGCCAGCTTCTACTCCCGTCACAACACCTACCACCATCAAAGCCACCAAGAGCACCAACTTCATCCAGTCCATGGTCTTCCCAGTCCCGCCCAAGTCACCACGCACATCGCCCAAGTCATCATCACGCACCAAGCAGAATGACAAGCGATCTCGCCGACCCAAGTTGAGCCTTCAGACTCGTCTCTCTACCATCCCGCAAAGCCAGGTCATGAGTGAACTGCAGCTCAGCCTTGCGGCGTTTGTCATTGGCCAATCAAACACAAGCCAAGCACCAGCACCTTCTCAGCCTCTGCCTGCGTTGTCTGTTCGCGCGATGAGGAAGGACTCTGCGACAGCACCATGGCTCCAACCTATCGAGCAGGTGCGCAACACTTGAGATGATGACGAACGCAGACTCAGTCAATGCGACGCACACATCATCGTCCATTACTATCGATGTCTCTTCAGTATCTCATCACTCGATCCAAGCTCGAATGTTGCGAGGCACAGCAGGACTGGCCTCCTCTCCCCTAAAGACCTAGGAAGGCGACAGTACCGCCTGCACTCCACTTCACCACCGCACATTGCCTGGCTTCCACTTGGAAGCTCGACTGCTCAATTTGCAAGAACCCAACTCTGTGGTC
>Ga0265797_10003535_pt1 | contig 24856 bp, 26 predicted proteins | sample P2T30metagenome_FD_192433 | JGI IMG/M metagenome (GOLD analysis project Ga0265797, IMG submission 192433) | Plant litter microbial communities from East Loma Ridge, Irvine, California - P2 T30 | ecosystem: Environmental > Terrestrial > Plant litter > Unclassified | place: USA: California... | reverse complement strand
CAAGCTTTTGTGTTGCAGACCAGTGTTGCTGGTGCAGGATGAGGTGGTCAGTGGTGGGAAGGTTAAACATACGCCTAGTACAGCAGTGAACCAGCACGGCTTGGGCCAGTCACCAGTGGGCGATGTTGTTCGGCGGAAGGCCTGCGTGGGTCTGCGAGGGCTCCACAACTCGCGCATTCGTGCAGCGGTTGACGCCGCAGGAAGCGTGTGCATGGTGGGGACGCGCCTTTTCGGCAGATATCGACCGCCATCCACCTCCCGTGCGGCCTATCACCAGGCCTCACGGCGTACTGTGCGACATTGACGGGGCCCCGATGCGGTAACACGCGCTTGCGCAAGCGGCATCTTCATGCTTGCAGCGCTTCACGCGCGACGACCGCTGTTGTGGTTGTGATGGGCAAGTGAGATATGCACCCAGGCGAGGCGCGCCGGCGACCATATCCGAAGGTTTGATGCTGCAACAAGGGTGAAGACAAGGTTGCCTCTAGGCAAACTCAACTTGACCTCGAGCCACATGGTTTTTAGACTTTGCCCAGAGCGTCACCGCCGCACGAGTGCTCTTCGCATGTACAACGCTGTAACGACTCGTGAGACTTTCTCGACAGCTAATTTGGCCTGCAACCTCCGTTCTTTCTTCGCTAGCAAAGCACGAGCGTCGTCTCTCAGTCTCGGTAGATGTTTATGGGTACTTTTGGCCGTTATAATTCCCACTTTCAGCCGAAGCCCATGCGCCAGACCAGATCGCTCGACCCTTGATCTGTCAGCCACATGGATAGCATTCATGATGACCTCGCTTGTCTTCACGAGGCAAGCTCGGTCTCAGGCAGCAACAGCGACATTCCCATCGAACGTGACACGATGCGAGAGGTGCATTGCACATCCCGATGACTGCCCTTTATCGGCATGACAGTATCCAATCGGTTGACATGGTACACTCGAATATGATCAGCCGGCACCTGAGCAAGCCGCACATGACGGCTCAGGCAGGCACGACGTATCGCATCAGGGCTCCAGGGCTCCATACTCAACTCTCTTTCGCTGAGTGCTGTCATGGGAATCCTTCGACCCAGCCACAACGCTGGATGGCAGAGGCAACACGGCTGGTATGCAGCGCAACAGGCGCTTTGCAACTGCGGCAGTGGCCTCACATGCACGGATGGTTGCAACACTGATATTACGGGGAAGCTTCCGTCTGTCTGCAAACTTGTTCTTGTGATGAAGACCAAGGAATATTTGCTCATAGTCGTAGCAAAACATGTGCTTGGCGAGGCCGGAAGGAATGTATTCGTCGTAACTCGTAAGCATGACGACTCGTACCTCACGTCATATGCCCAAACTTAGAGCTAGAGCGCATCCATTTCGTGTGCTTATATCCAGACGGATCACAAACGCTTTTCCCCTGTTTGAAGATGTTATACAGCCAGAGACGAGACACTTCAGAGCTCGCTAAGATGGTATGGGATGACAAATATGCTGTAGCTCGCTTGAGACACCTGCCGCCTTCACAATTGCCGTGTAGACGGTTGTTTCGTTGCCGGAGACAGGACCGGAAATAACGGGCTGGCCTTCGAGCTCCAGCAGTGGAGCGTACCGATCTTGAACCCTCTTGCGGTTGAAGGCCGGTTAGTGCGTTTGCAAACGATCTCCCAAGGTATCTCGGCTCTCTAGCCTAAAAGCCCTGTGAGCCGTGTGCCTGGGGCAAGGCCGGCTGACTCGCTGCAAGCCCAGAATAATGCAAGTAATGCCAAGGTCCAGCCTTGCTGTCGGCGCCGGACGCTGCGAGATTCGAAGGACATTCGAAGCTCACTACTCGAACATTAAGTGCCCGCGGAGGCCACGTGCTGTCGAACGACTATACAGTGGGCTTGCCCCTTCTTACATCAAGTTCCTCCTGTCATTAAGGAGGCGTCGACGATGCTTTACTGTTCGGCGCCACAATCCTGGGAGTTTGGCCGTTCGAACACTGGAGCTTGGACCAAGGAACAAGGAAGCAAGTCCGAATACTTCCTCTACACAGCTCAAATGAAGTCGATTGGAGTCTCGGAGTCTCGGGCCTACCCGACGCCGAGGCGTTCATGCCTGAGGGCCTGAGGCTACTCGTCATGCTAGAGAAACATTGAACATAGAGGATACCTTATGTCATCAAATAGGCATCATCATAACAAAGAGTGTATATACCGTCTATACGCCTGCACCACATAGCGCGCAAGAATCCGCTACCATAGCCAACATGTTTGTCTCAACCCGCATGGCGCAGCTTTTGCGCCAGAAGCCCGTCCAGGAGTCCATTTTCCAAGCAGCGACACGAAGGACTCTAGTCAAGCAAGCACCTCTGCGCCAGCACCCCAGCAACCTTTCACGCACATATTTCACAGCCCGTCCCACCAAATCACTGCCTCTGCGATCATGGCACTCCACATACCGCGACATGCTCCTGCGACCGTTCCGCAGCTTCCGCTCCTACTCTTCCAAGAACTCTCCTCGTCTCAACCCAACACCACATCTCGGCAGCCCTGAGGCTACCGGCATCAAAGCGCGACTGAAGAAGCTCTCGAAAGAGTATGGTTGGGTAGCGTTAGGTGTATACTTTGGGTTGAGCTTGTTGGACTTTCCTTTCTGCTTCCTAGCAGTGCGACTCGCTGGGCCCGAGCGGATCGGCCAGATCGAACACGCTATCTTGACGAGGGTGAAGACATGGACCGAGCCAGTGTGGAACATGATTGAGCCGATTGTTGGCGATTGGCGCAAGGAGAAGCAGGCCGTGGAGGAGGCGGGTGAGGCTATCGTGGAGGCAGGAGAGCAGGCGGAGAAGCGCCCTGCGGCTGCTAGTAAGTCTACAGTGTTGGTGGCATGCCGAGGTACTTACTGACAAACTATGAGGCATCTGGACTGAGCTGGCCATCGCATATGGCATCCACAAGACAGTTGTGATCTTCCTCAGAGTGCCGCTTGCTGTGGCCCTCACACCCAAAGTCGCGAAGGTATTACGAGGCTGGGGCTACCAGGTTGGCCGGAAAAAGAACTAATGATAATACGTGTAAGAGGTGGCTACTTAAGCAACAGATACTCGACTCTGTCCTTGGGATTGTACAAAGAAATGTAAAACAGACAGGCGGCATTTGTGCGACAGTGTATATAAAGAAAAGGATGTACTGATAGATATGTAGAATACAAGCCAAAGAGAGGCCTGGACGGATGTTGCACGCCTTCCACTGTTCGTTTCGTGCATGTGTGATCTGAGCATCAAGCAAGAGCTCCAGCATACAAGCTTGTCAGTGGCAAAATACCTCGAAATATGAGCATCTGGCTTCTGATCGCACTCGACAGAGTATCTCTGATGGCATCGGCTAAAGATCCTCGACGATTCAGTCATCCTCTGATCAGGCAGATTACATACCTGTTAATCTATTAGACACTGCAGGAACATGTACACTGCTACGGTATCATCGGCGAACAGGGTATGCCATCAAAAGCGAAATTCTTTTCGTAATGCTCGAACTATTTTCTGTGAACAAATTTTGTCGTTTCGCCACATCATGCATGGAAGAAGTACGGGCAACGAACAAGGTATGCAAGGGTGTTGTTCGTCGTTATCTTTCTCGAAGTGATCGGCCTTGGCGTCCGACAACTCTAACCATGTTCTCCACTTCCAACTTCACAACCTTGTCGAGCTTGTCAACACACGCGTGTTTGGTGATCTTCAGCAACACACACAACTGTTTTTGGTTTAACTCGATCATTTCTCGGCTGCTTGTTTTCAATTTGCAGACTGGAGTCGTTCGCCACATGCCCTGGTATAAGGCAACCAGTCTTTAGGATAAACGGACGGACAGGGCTGGACCTACGTCACCTTTAATTAGAGATTGTATGTCTGACAGCGTGACATTGATCACGGACACCCTTGAGTCTCCCTGTGTTCTTTTGTGTGTGTACACAGTCCCATGGTCTAGCTTCAAAGTTGGTACTGCTTGCTCTACCGCTGAGAGGCCAGTACGGAAATTGAATCTTAGACCGTGAGACGGTACATTACACACTTGACGATGGTCAGGTCTTTGATACTGGTCCCACTGACTCCTGCTATAGAAATTCCGAACCACGAAGTAGATAGACATGGCGGCGGCCACAGATACAGCGGCAAAAGCTGTCAACACACAGCCTTCTAATACCACACCTAACAAGAAGCCGCGAAAGAATCCAGCTCGCCGAAAGGCTGACAGAGCGAATTCCACGACGAATGTAACCCAGTCGAAGAATACTACTGCGTCGACCAAAGGCTCAGCAGCTGTTCCTACAGTATTGACTCGACAAGTCAGCGCGCCGTCTGTTCTGAACGACACAAACACCAGCCAACCTACTCTACAAGGCAGGAAATCGAGCATTGCTTCACCAGCACCCACAGTACCTCCAACATCAACCGTAGCTATCCCTTCAAAACCAAGTAGCAGCATCGTTGGTCAGGACAAGCAGCAACAAAAACCCACAACCCCCATAGCAACTCCACCCCACCCCCCATTCCGCCGCAGCAACACCACCAGCTCCACCCTAGCCTTCAACGCCCCCGCCCTCGTGACCGGCGGCCTGATAGGCTGCGCCGCCGGCGCCGCGATCCTCATGGCGGTGCACGTCTGGTACGACTTCGCAGGCGTCAAAGCCGCCATCGCCACCGCCCGCGCCGCGCGAATCTGCGTCGACAACCTGAGCGAAGAGCTCATCACCAGCCTCAGCGTCGGGACGTACAGCACCGACGAAGCTCTCGACATCCTGCGACGAACGACGCTGGCGTACGCGAGCATGATTCCCGACGGCGCGCCTGTCGTCGAGCGGATATTCCGCGAAATCAGTCTTGTGAGGCAGTCGAGAGGGGCGGATGTTGATAAGGTGCTTGCGGGGGCTTATGAGGAGTTGAGAGCTGCTGGGGATAAGGGGCTGTCTGCTTTGGAGACTAGGAATATTGTGCTTAAGCATTTAGTGAAGTTGAGTTTGTTTGCGAGTCGGGCGACGCAGGATGTTTTAACGAGGAATCCGAGGTTGAAGCCTTTGAGGGATGGGGCTGTGAAGGCGTTGAAAGAGCCGCCTAGGGATAAGGTGCCTACTGCTAAGGTTAATTTGGTGGTTAAGCATAAGTAATATGGGACAGAGGGTTCCTTACGAGTGGCCACGATAGATCATGCTTTACGAAGAGACACATGAATGAACACGATTGCACGATGATACATGTAGCGTCCCAACTTTCCCGCTCCACCTTGATTTGCCTACCTCAGACATACTTAGAACACTCAGCCTCAATTAAGATGAATCTACGCCCTCGCAGACAGCCAACCAGTCATCAACTTCCCCTTCTCACCCATCGCACTCGTCCAATCAATATCAACCTGCGCCAACGCCTTCGCGCCACCACCAGGCGTAGTCCAGCCCCGATCCCTCACAACAAACATAACCTGCTCCACATTCCTCGGCTTCAACACAATCGCCTTTCCTTGCGAAGCAGATCCACCTCCCTCCTCTTCTCTCCCAACCCCACCACTCCACTCAATCCCACTCCCTCCATTCAAACAAACCTTCTCAACAACAACTCTCTCCTCACCCACATTCTCCAGCTGCGCTTCTAGCATCCACTTCCTCCCGTTCTCTTTTGACATCCCGAGAGAGCTGACTTTGCTCCGCACCGCTAGCACAGGCTGCGCGACGAATTGGTACAATTTTCTAAAACTCCGCGCTCGGCCTCCGCTCGCCACTTCGCCCTCGCGCGAGGTCTCCGTGTACGAGATCGTGACAGCGAGCACGTGCGCGCCAGCTTCTTTCAAATCATGAGAAAGCGTTTTCTGGAGCGTAGCAGCGGGTGGGAAAACGCCTCCTGCTTCGCCTTCTTCTTCGGCGAAAGCAGTGGCGAGCTCGAGCGGGATTCCAGTCGTGTTGCTGGGCGTTTGGAGTTCTGCTGCGATGCGGACGGCGGTGATGCTCTTGCCGGTATCGGGGAGGCTGAGCTCGTTGTTGACGCACAGCGTGCAGGCGAAGGTCTCGCCGACGTAGGCTGCGCCGAAAGATGCCGGGAGGGTGAGCAGGGGCGTTAGGGGAGAGGTCGATGAGTGCTCGGCGGAAGGGTAGGCCTGGGATGCTTGGGCTGGGATGTCCAGATTTGAGCCGAAGGAGGTTGTTGGAAGTGGTGTTTGGGTGGCGAGAGATGGTCTGGAGAGGCGGAGGACTTTGAGGGAGAGGGAGTGTGGGCTTGTGGATTGGGTGTTGGATTGGGCCATGGTGGGTGTAGTGGTTCTTTCGCTCGTAGATAGGTGGGCAAGTTCTTCTGTCCCAAAGTATTGGGTCTTTCCCTTTCCTGGGCCACAGCTTGTAGTCCAAAGCAACGCAGCCTTGATGGTTCAGTGTATGACCTGCCAACAAGTCTCCGGTTCCAAATCTGCTGTGCCGGTCCGCGAGCCTGGAAATCGCCGTTCACTCGTGATAGTACCCGACAACGTTTCCGCCACAAGTCAGTAGCTGGATCTTCCCAAAAATAATCAGATGTGTGGGATTGTACATGTATATCACGGAAATGCACTTGATGTTACAGACAGGCGTAGGAAAGCGTCCAAGGTCCGACCAATCAATCCGAAGCCGGAACTCTTGGCAGGACAACAACACCCCATCGCCATTACGACCATTCACACACGACCCGCCTACAACATGAGGACAATTGATGGCCATTTCAAGATCTTGTTCCAAGAACTAAATTGGATCAAAATACCCATCGTCCACAGCGATCCAACGGCCGCCACTCAACGCAGGTCACTCCAGCACATATATAACATTGATTCGAGATGCGAACATGAGAGTCACAGACAGAATCACAAATCAATCCAGTCTAAGTAAAAATCTTCAAAGCCCCAAGAGAGAAGGTCAAAAGAGCAAAAGTAAAAGGAGAACAGACAGACTTACTCGCCCTGCCTCTCTACTTCTCTCTCCCTCTTCCCCTCTCCCATTGCAGCTTCGAGAATTTAAATATTTGACAATACCGTTAAGCTGAATCTAACGCTCCCTATGTACAAACAAACAGAGATTGCCACTTTCATCTGTGAAGAAAGAAAAGTAGAACAAGAAGCAAAAGCCCATCCAAGAGAAAAAAAAAACGCCGAATCCCCTCTTTCCATTGAAACGCCATGAAAAGTAAAATAAGAAATGCTTGCTTCCCATATGTACGGTTGGCCCTGTGCAAGACTGGTGTGTGCAGTTCCCTGAGGCTCTTGTGATTTCCCTACGAAAGTTCGTCGTGTTTTGAAGAGAGCTCGAGGTAGGCTGGGATTTGAGGTTGCCATGCCAGTTACCACACGGGATCTTGGATTAAGCTCCCTCGAGTTTCGTCTTTCAGAACTTGAACGTGAAGAATGTTTGACGCTGAGAAGTCGAAAAGAAGGTACATTGCGTACTGTACAACCGGCAACCGAGGCCAGGCTATCTGCAAGTGGGGCGGGACAAAAGGGCAAGAATGGGAACAGTGCAAAACCAAATCCGTACTGCGTGAGAAGTCGAAGATGGGTCGTCCCGAAAGGTAGCTAATGAGAATGCGCCGATGCTTGGATGGTTTCCACATTTGAAGAAGTGTGCTTGTCGTGATAAAGTCTATGTTGCTTTGCGTGTCGTTATAAGCTTTCTCTTTTGAACAAAGTCGATTTCTGACCGACTGGCTGATTTAAAGGGCGAATTGAATGTTTACAGGCCCATGGTGTTATCCTTGCGCATATTCCAGCTGGGCTTCAATTGCGCGGCGAGGTCATCGCGGGTACCGACCATCTCTGGAGGCAAGCGAGAGACGCGGTAAGCTCCGGCGCGGAGGGCATCGGAGTGCATGTTGGAAATACCTGAACGAGCACTGCGGATTGAGCCAGCATCGCTCATGTTGTCACCAGGCGCTCTGACACGGCTGGGAGGAGCGAAGTCCAATCCAGTGAAAGTTCCTGACTTGCGCATCTGGAAGGGCGAGGGCATTGGGCTGAGTTCGGCCATGGAGGGAGCCAATGGGACGTGTGATGCCACGCTCGGGCTGTATGGGCGCAACGAGCCTGTGGGACTGTCCATACCGCGGCCTGCTTGACGGTCACGGTAAGAGACTGGAGGAGCAAAGTCGTCGGCGTTGAAGATGGCGGTGTCGTCCTTCAGCATACCAGGTGTTGGCAGTGACTTCAAGGGCATGGGAGGCGGAAGCACCTTCTTGGGTTGCACGGGTCCACGCGGAGGGCCATAGCGACCGACAGTCTGAGTTGACATCTGGCGGCGGTGAGGACCCGGAACAGGTGTCCTGGCGCCACGAGGAGGAGGGGTCATTGCACGGCGTCCGAGAGGTTCCGCGAACGGTCTGTTCGCTGCGCGTCCAGGTCGTGCAGCCACTGCGAAACCTCCAGTGTCTGGGTCGTAGATCGCGGCATCGGTGAGGTAGTCAAGGTCGTATGTATCTTGGTACTGGGCTCCGGCAGGTTCGGGCTTGCTGTCGTCGAAGTACTCCTTGTAGAACGAGCGGATCCTGTTGGCGCGGGTTTCGGGGTTGTCTTCGGGACCAGAGGGTGGCAGAGGGCGAACACCCATCACAGACAGTCGGTTGTTTGGCGCGGATGGTTGAGCGAGGTTGAGACCCTGAACGGACAATCTTTGATTTTGGCTGTCAGGTTGCTCGATCATGAGTGATGGGACGCGACGTTGAGGAGCAGCATCAATCTCATCGACTTCGATATCTCCGTAATCACTGGACTGGGTTGACATGCGTGGTGGGATGGCGATGTGAGGAAGCGGGCCCTTGCGTGCTGCAGGGCCAGACTTGTCGACAGCAGCGGACGAAGTGCGAGGCGGTGGTGATGAGAGCTCCTTCTCCGGCGGCGGCGGTGGGGAATGGACGTTGATACGGGGACTGTTTTCTGTGATGTTGGCGAGTGCCGGTTCTGATTGTGGAACGGGTTTGCGACCAGTGGCACCGTTGTTTTGGCTGTGCATGGTGCGGGCTAATGATGCGTCCGAGCTAATTGAGTCTTGAGGTGATAGTGGTTCGTTAGAGAGCTTCGAGTCGCCGCGTTTGGGGAATGATTGAGACATGCGAGACGCGTTGGCAACCAGGCCAGCCCTTTCGGTAGAGTGAACGCTGGTGGCGCCGGAGTAGATGGAGCCCTTTTCGTTGTACGCACGACTGCGAATGGATTCGTTGTCGCCCTTGATGAATGTAACGGGTCGGTAAGGATCGTGGTCGTCGTGTAATGAGCGGGACATGCTGTGGATAGAACCACCGGAGCCAGCAAGCTCTCCAGGGAGTAGGTAAGGGTTGCCGAGTCCCATGTCGTCGAGTGACAGGCCACGGTCCTTGCGACCAGACTTGGGAGCGTCGACGTCGGTGACGCTCATCTCCGGGCCTTTCCTCTGTTTGGCCCACTTGGATTCCTGCTTTCCTCCAACGCCTTCCATGCCGAAGTCAAGAGATTTGTGTGGGTCATTCTTGTCTTCGATGCGCTGTTTCCTCACGTGGCGTTGATGTAGGTAGACGAGCACGAAAGCTGCACAGATCAAGGGAATGCTGTTGTTGGTTAGTCACGCAGGCATTGATTAGGAATGTCGTACAAACTCACCCAGCGCCCAGGGCAATGGCAATGGTCTGTGTGTGTGATCCGGCGACAGGCTTCTGGCAAGCATCGGAGGTGTCGTTTGGTTTACATGTTGTCTCCGAGTCTCTTGCTGCGAGTGTGCGAGTGACGGAATGCATCACGGAGGATGCAGCGGCGCCAGCATTGCCTTCGAAGCCGCGCTCCTGTATTTGTCGCCATTGCTGGCCCGCCTCGGATATCAGGGCGAGCTTCATGTTGGCTGATCTCTACGCTCCAGGGCAGCGACACGGCTGTGTGCGGTCACACGAGATATGCTATTAAGCCGTGGATGGATTGGTTGGCGCAAGGCCGAGAGCCGAGTGAATAGTATCGAAGCCAAGATGGGAAGTGTTTGTTTGCTGTGGTCGGGACGGAGGTGTTTGTCGGCGTTTCAGGGGAGAGTCGGGTGTTGCAGACGGTGGGGATTAGACAGTAAGGAGTGAGGTGACGCTGTACACGCGCACGTGAGTGAAGGAGTGAGGTATGAATGAGTGAATGCGGTCAATGCCAAAAAGAATGAATGATGTCGCCCACACACACGCCCGTTGTTGGATTGCGAGGAAGCGAACGGTGGTCGAGCAGAGTCGTCGGTGGTGTGTGGCCTCGGGCGGTCTGGAAGAGAGAGCTGGAATGCAGCCAGCCAGCGCCTCCCAAGCCTCGCGCGTGGCCAATGCACGACACTAACGCTTGCTTGCTTCGCCTCTCCGAGTGTGGAGGCACGCGATATGCGGATGGCCGTGGACTCCTCACACAGATTGCCATTCATTAGAGACATTGCAAGGCGAAGCGAGCAGCCACCCTGCCCGTGCCTCGTTTCATCCTGATAGATATATCACAATGCATGTCTGCATGCAGCATCACACACGTTGTTACTGTATTGCTATCACTACTGCCATGACATCGTCTTCTCTATTGTACCCGTCAACATGCTTGAACAAAGCGTATATACACGGCCTCCCGCTCTCCTTCTCTCCTTTCCCATCCACCACAGGTCCACAACCAACGGCAGATAACCTTCTTCTCCTGCATTGCCCTTAGCGCCAGGAACACCCGCCCTCACCCGCCAATCGCAACGTCCGGCCGTGCCTGTTCCTGACCTTGGCGCACCACCGCGGCACGCCAGAGTCCACTTGGTTCCAAAGATCGTCTTCAGAAATACTCCGGGCCCGCTCGCCTGCAGCACTGCTATTTGTTAGCCCGCAGAATGGCTCTGCTGACCTGCCGCCGTCGACCAGCCCACAGCAGCACAGAAAAGGCCTTCCAATTGTGCGCGCTGTTGAGCCCAGCAGCCCCATGCTCCAGCGGGCCAACGATGCTGGAGATCCCACCTGGCCAATTTCCCTGAGCAGCCTCCCGCCGGATCCTCTGCCAAATCATGCAGCAGCAGCAGGAGCACAGGAAGCGTCCGTGGGCGAAACATCAATTCCAGACGCCGCGTCGCCTTGTGCTATCTCGGCAAGACACATGGCCTACCTTGTCGGCTTGTCTACTGTATTTCCTCTTGTCAAGGCGTTTTCTGCATCAAATATGCTTTTTATCTGACGTCGTCTACTTGTGACGTCTAATCAATTGTTACTGCTGAGCCATGAGGATCCTTGCGTCTCATCTCGCATCTGGTGTCCCGTACCGAGCGATCCGAGCGGAGTGAGCTTGTGCGCGCGATAGCACCTCGACTTCGAGGTCTTCTCATGAGAGTCAAGACGATGATGGCCTACTCTTGCGATTGTTATGTAGGGAGTCGACGGTAGTCAACTACTCGACGCACCTGATGCAATGGCCGAGAGAGGAAGTCGTTGAAGCAGATCAGACTTCATGTTCGTCACCACTCATTTGGAGTATTCCCAACGTGTCTGGCTTGATCCAAACCCCAAGAAGCAACGGTCCATATCTCATGCCTATCTCTATTCTTATCTATCAACGGGATCCTTGATGGTTCGGGCACGTCATCGCTGGCTACTTTGTAACAGATCATTGGAACTCGAACTGCCAAATTTGAAGCCCAACTGGAGAGCTAAGTCACCATCTCTGGACTCTCCATTAATCCGACATCATACGTTGACACGCTTCGTCCGGCCACCATGGATTGCCACGATGGAAAAATCAATAACCCTGCGGCTAACCTCTGGTGTTCTCGCTCGTCCTACGACGTATACGAACACTTTCAACATCTGACGAACTGTCCCATCCTACTACAGCGAATCGCGCAGTCCGGTCGACACCTCGGCTTCTCAAGACATCAGTCTCGTCCCGCTGCTCGCCCGCCTTCAGCGACCAGCCCCATGATACCCAACGCACTCCTACATTCCCTGGTCCTCCAGAACGACCACCAGAGCCTCCAAAAAGCAAAAGAACAGGCGGTTGCCAGGACTCGAACCTGGGACCTCTCGCATTTGATGTCTTGCGACAGCCCTAAGCGAGAATCGTAACCTCTAGACCACAACCGCTGGTTTTGATGCTGAATCAACTCTGGAAGCTGATTCGATGGTGTCAGCGAGAGGTGTGCCATTTATCAAGCAATTTGCAACACCAGAAGCACGCTATCTGAAGCCTGTCCATATGAATGTAGTGTCCAGTGTCTACTTGCCTACTTATAATCAGCAGCACTTGCTTGTATATGACGCAGCAAATTGATCTGATTCAGCCGATGTGCGGACAACGAGGACCGCGCGAGGAGGATCGAGTTCTGCTCAAAATCGATCATCTTGATATCGTGCTGATTGCTTGGAAGCATGGGAAATGGCCCTGATCGATCCAACGTAGCAGACTTGCAGCTACATGTCGACGATAAGCCGTCGGCTGCATTATTGCTCCGGGTATGATCGTCTTTCTAGGGAGAAGTAGGATCGCTTTCATCTATCGGTTCAGTGAGGAATCGATGTGTTCTCTCCTGTTCCACTGGCATGTGGTGGAGGCATTTATGTGAGTGGGTAACATCGTTAGAGCCGTAGTAGTGTTCTCGGGGCCGTATATCGTGTGATATCTTCGATTCAATAGCGTGTTTACAGAATGTGCACAAATCGAGATGTCAGAATGCCATTTGTTGTCCTTGTTTTGTGCGATGTGTGTGCGCCAGTTGATGAGTGATACTTCTTAGAATTCGGCTCGCTGACTGTTGAGCTGACCCTCGCTGTTATAGCGTGCAAATGACGTTTGATATATGCAAGGATAAGCAAGAAGCTATCACGAGTCTTAAAAACCATCATCTGATCACCTGTCCGTTGGAACGAGATACTCTGGTGTTGGATTCATTCAGACACGGCGTTCGAAAAGGGTAAGGGTTGGGGTCGTGGCTTCCACATCGGCCAATGACGCACACTGCCGATCCTTCCATGCACGCCCAGCCGCTTGTGCACCGTTCTTACATCTTGGGAGCAGTATTAGTTTCCATACAACTATTCACCATCAATGTAACAGCTAGCAAGTCGAACATGGCTCGATATACGCGTCAACTGTCTGGAGTCAATCTTGACATGTCCGATTTGCCGTATCAAATACGTTTATCGCCATCGGTGAAGTACAGCAACGTCCGGCGAAATCTGGCCGGGTCGAAGGTTTGTGTTGCGTCAATGGCATTTGCTACTAAGGGTAGAAATACCACCGCCTCGCTCGTAGACTGAATCTGGTGTTCTTTCTTTCATACACACCTAACTCATAATACCAATATGTCATCTCAAACAAGCATCCTCATCGCTGGTGCCGGCATTGCCGGACCTGCTCTCGCAATCCTACTAAACAGGAACGGCTTTAAGACCACCATCGTCGAACGAGCCGAGAACTTAAGAACCACCGGCCAACAGATCGATGTCACCGGACCAGGCGTCGAGCTCATCCGCCTCATGGGCGTCGAAGATGCCATCCGCTCTCGCACCGTGAAAGACGACGGTCTCAAATTCGTCGACGCCAACAACAAGACTTTCGCTTCCTTCCCGGTATCAGACAGTACTGCCAGTCTCGTCCGAGAGATCGAAATCATGCGCGGCGATATGGCCGACGTCTTCTACCAAGCCACCAAAGACGAGACGGAATACATCTTCAACGACCGCGTTGCATCACTGACCGAAACCGAGAAAGGCATCACAGTCGGCTTCAAGAACGGTGGCGACAGGACTTTCGACCTCGTAGTAGCCGCCGACGGACTCAGCAGTCGAACCCGCGAAGTCGCCTTCGGAAAGCCCAAGGAAGCTTGCATCAAGAGTCTGAATCAATGGACCGCTCTCTTCCTCATCCCCCACACCCCAGAGGACGGCACCTGGAGCCGTGCCTACAACGCCCCTGGCAGTCTCGCTCTTATCGTCCGTCCAGACATTCAACGAAAGCGGACGAGCGTGTACCTGGCCCAGGGCACCCCAGACGTCTCTATCGTGTCCAAACCTATCGATGAACAGAAGAGACACGTCCAGCGGCTTTTCGCCAACGCTGGCTGGGAAGCGCCCCGTATCCTTCGGGAAATGACCACGGCAGAGAACTTCTACGTCCAACAGACTGCGCAAGTCAAAATGGATTCGTGGTCTACAGGGCGGACAGTCCTACTCGGCGACGCAGGCTACTGTCCTGCGCCTGTCAGCGGGCTAGGAACTACCATGGCTCTTGTCGGAGCATACATCCTGGCAGGCAATTTGATCACACACGAAAAGGATCTCTCGAAGGCGCTGGAGCAGTACGAGACGCAGATGCGCCCGTTCGTCGATTCGGCGCAGTCACTTGGTCCTGGTCTTCCCGCCATCGCCACGCCACATACGGAGTGGGGGATCTGGGCGTTGAGAACTGCCATCAAGACTGTGGGATCGCTGATGAGTGTTTCCCGGGTTACTGGCCTTGGTACGGTGCTTGGATGGGCGCTTTGGCCCTTGTCGCTAGCATTGAAGCAAGTTGGGTGGCTTGGAGGTGTGGAGAGTATGTCGCTGCCGAAGTACGAGAAGATGAAGGCTTGAGATTTAATCACGAGGCGCTGAAATTGTATTGTGTGTTGCGAGACTGGATATCTCAGCGGTGCATACGATCTAGATCGCAGCGGGATGCACTGGTCGTAGCACAAGGAAAGTGCAGGGAAGGCTTTTTGTAACAATGAGTACGATCACAGACATTCTGAAATAGTGATTATCTGAACACATCTACTAGGGTCATGGTCACATGTCCAACGTCTCTTCAATCCCCAAACGCTCGAGTTGATCATCCATTCAATTAGCAAGCAAGCCTCACATTTTAGAGCGCTATGGCCTCGTAACCTTTCACTTGCACGGGTGGCGACAGGACCAATCATGACACGCCGCGCGAGTTACATAAAGCTCGAGCTCCACAACACGAAACTACATGTACGCAGCTCTCATGCGCAAACACTCTTTCAAACGAGCGGTTCACCATGAGTACGAATGCGGTACTGCGCTCCATATGGCGGAGGAGTAGACTAAACGCTCCTCTCGCAAGCTGCTGGCCTCGTTGTTGGTGGGCAAACACCACATACCAGCGCGCTCATATCACTACCACTAGCCAGAGCCTCATACAAGCCCCAAACGTGCTCAGAGACTCACACACTACAGGTCTGCGTGACAGAGAAGAACTGCATCGCTACACTCGGGCCCGGTTTGTCTGCGACGAAACCTACGAAATGGCCCAGCGCTACGTTCCTTTTAACCTCGAGGCACTCGCTGCCGTCTCCGCCGAAGCAGTAGAATCGGCTCGATGCGTCTCGGTGGAGAAATTGCCCGATGGAAACTACAACAAGACTCTTCTCCTAACAATGGACGACGGCGCCCAAGCCGTGGCGAAGCTTCCGAATCCAAACGCAAGGCGTCCACATCTCACTGTAGCCAGTGAAGTGGCCACGATGGACTTCGTAAGCATTCTGGTGCTCCGAAAGCACAACTTTGGCTGACTTCTCCAGGCGCGTGATGAGCTCGGAATGCCCGTACCAAAAGTCTACGATTGGTGCTCACACGCGGATCGTACTCCAGTGCAAGCAGAATACATCATCATGGAGAAAGCCAATGGAGTGTTGCTGTCCACTATACTACCGAAGATGGATATCAAGAAGCGCTGGGCGATCGCACGAGTCGTCGCAGACTACCAAATCCAGTGGGCAGATGCACCCTGGGAGGCGTATGGCAGTCTTTACTACCGAGCTGATGTTGCAGCGAACAACTATGCGGCTTCAGACGTCCAAGGCACACACCTAGAACGATTCGTGATCGGTCCAACGACAGCGAGAACATATAATGAAAGGGGAAAGATCTCTGTCAAATGCGATCTCGGACCATGTACGACAGTACCGTCACCTACTACCTCTGCGAAAGACGAAGCTGACACAACTGTAGGGAACAGCGCACTGGACTACTTCAAAGCCATCGGCGAGCGAGAACTCGCCAGCATAAACCAACTCGATCTATCTCTACGACCACCCATCTCCATATTCGGTCCAGGAGTCTACGAGTCAAATAAACGTCGAAAGATCAAAGCCGCCGAGAGTTACTTGGACGTACTACCGCTCCTCATGCCGAAGGATCCAGACCTGCTGAAACCCTGTCTCTGGCACCCGGACTTGCACGACGAGAACATCTTCGTCAGCCCCGATGACCAGACAGAAGTCATGGCGATCATCGACTGGCAATCGGTAGAAATAGCGCCGCTGCTCTCACAGGCGGGCAAACCTCCGTTCATCGCTCACAAAGGTCCACAAGCTACTGGCCTGGACAGGCCGCAACTTCCTTCCGGGTTTGAGAGTTTGCCCAAGAATGAACAACGACAGGCGCAAGATTTGTGGCTGAAGCAGTCGCTGGTGGTATTATACAACACTCTGATCAGCCAGCGCAGTCCGAAATTGTGGCAATGCATGGAGTATCAACGAACGCTAGAGTACCAGAGTTTATCCGTCGCCAACATAATCTTGTTCGAAGGCGAGGCTACATGTCTCAGGATGATTCTTGACTTGTTGGAGTCGCATGAGGACGTCATGGAGGACGATACTCTCAATGCCGCCTCGCGGAGAAGGCTGTGGGCTTTGATCAGCAATCGAGACCTTATACGAAAAGATGCTCAGGATGCTGAGCGAGCTGTTGAAGTCATGGCGGAAGTGCGAAGCATTATGGGCGAACTGTATCCGCTCCACGGGCAAGTATCACATGGTAGATACCACGAGACGAAAGAGGCTTTGCGAAAGATGAAAGAGCAGATTATCGGTCAATATGCTCAGACGGAACAAGACCGGCTCGCATGGCAGAGAGCTTGGCCATTCGATGATTGAAGCTGAAGTATGGGTACGAGAGCCAAGCAGGAGAGTGGTGTCTTGAGGATTTCGAGATGGGCGATAGGAAAAGTTAAAAACAACGGCGAGGACGAACAAGACGCGATTAGAGAAGCAGTCGCTCCGGATCAAAACAGCACATGCACAAGTGAAGGGCTTCATATGTTAGCTACTGCTATGTACAAATAAGTACCCAACCGCAAGCATCCCTCGATTGTCGTCACGAAGGGATCGTTGCCACTCCACCCAGTATGTTCATTCAATCAGTCAAAGACAGATGTGATCAGCGAAGTCGCTTAGCAGTTGTTGTAGATGGCTAGAAGATCGTCAGCAAAAGAATCCACGGAAACATCAAATAAGGCAGATTGCACATACCGCCAGCGAAAAGAGCGTAAGAGTCAGCGTTGATAAGAGCCTGCGAGGCAGAAAGACGGGTAGAAGCAGAGTATCCGTAAGCGTTGTCGACAGTACCGGGGCTGTAGACACCAGGAGCGTGAGTGGACTCGTGAAGAACGGTGGTGGCCTGGTCCTGGCCATAGCAAGTCCTGGTCAGGGGAGTGAGCTGGTTGAAGAAGGTGTTGCAGTAGGCGAAGAGGTTGGCAGACGGGAGGGTGTAAGCGAGAACGCCGGCGGAGCAAGCGCCGTAGACGTCGGTGCAGTAGGTACGGGTCACGCCGCTAGTGGTAGAGCCGCAGTCGTTGGCGACAGCGCGGAAGCGAGCGGCGACGGTGTTGCGGGTGGAGGCTGCGGTGGTCTTGAAGAACTCGCTGAACTTGGTGGCGGAGCCCGAAGCGGCTGCGGTGGCAGCGTTGGAGGCGAGACTGCGGCAGTTGCTGATGGCTGTGCGGATGGCAGAGCCACGGGTACCGGTGCAGTCGCTCTGGACAGCAGTGCGCTTGGTGAGCTTAGAGACTGCGGTCGAGACAGTGGCAGCCTTCTCGGCGTCGACATCAACAGAGATGGCTTCGCCAGAGTAGGCAAGGACATCTCCGGTGAGCTCGGTGGAGCCTTCCTCAGCATAGAGGAAGCCACCAGCGGTAGAGACGGTGTAGGTGCCGGTCTCGGAGAGCTCGTACAACTCAGCAAGCTCGATCTCAACCTCGATGGTCTCGCCGGCCTTGATGGTCTTGAAAACCTCCTCAGGGAGGTTGGTGTAGGCCATACGCTGGAAAAGACCGGTGAAAGGTGCCGGGGCCGCGGACGAAGTGACGGTCAGCTTATCGATTGGCGCATCGTCAAGGAAAGACTCCTTGTAAAAGAGCTTGTAGTCAACCTCAGCGGCATTGGTGAGCGCGACCTTGACCTTGCTGTCCTCGGTGTGGGTGAGTTTGACGGAGAGAGGAGAGTCCTTCTTTGCAAGATCAACAGCCGCAGAGCTGACGGTGGTGGCCAGAACGGCGAGGCATGACAGAGAGTATCTCATGTTGACGGATTGAGGTGGCTAGATGGAGCGAATGATGATGCTGATAGACTAGAACGAACGATGCTGTTGCTGTGTTGTGGAATGGTTGTTTCAGAGAGAGATCTCCCGTCTTACTTATATACCCTCATGGCTGTATCCAAGAGATATGAGTGCTCATTCAATTCCCTCATCGCTTGAAGCGCCAGCGTGCTTTGTTCGAGGGTTATCATTCATCTTGGCATGTTGCACAAGATAGATAAATTGCTCCGCAGGTATGCTTGGCTGGCGATGCTAGATATGGCAGGTCAGCGAGGTGAAATTCTTGGTATGATTCTTGGTATACCTCTACTTGCCCAGTGGTCAAGAGTGAGATTGTGATACAGATGCAGGCCAGGCCGAGAGATCGGCAAGTAGGACGAAACATAAATCAGTAGCAAGGAGCGAAAGGGGAAGTTGTCCGGCGCGAACAAGTGAGCGTGCGCCAGGGCAAACCGTGGGTTCTGCTTCGTTTTCGGCGGTACATTGAAGCGAGAGGCTTGGTGGACGAGTAGAAGGCGTAGAAGGGTATGATTGTGGAGTCGACTAGCTCCGTTGCAGAATGCGAGTGAAGCCACTCCCATGCATGGCGTGGAATGGCAGCTGTCCGCACCGCACCGCGCGGGAGGATTGCTGTATGATATCTCCCGAGATCGCCGCCAGGATCAATAGTGACTTGGTAGCGATTCTTGGTACACTTTGGAAAGCTGCAAACTACAAAACGGCGTGATTTCCTATCAGCTTGGCCAGAATGCGAACATGTTCATTGGAGGAGCCACTTGACCGTTAGCCTCCACAGTTACGCTCACTAGCCGAAGTAGTTAGATCTGCTCTTTGTGTGATAGCTGTAAGTTCCAGATAGGCGACATCTTGTCCATCGAGGTACTTCCAGAAAGCCAGCCGAATGTTACGAATTGCCGCTTGAGGAGTTTCACGAGCAATGTAGAGGCCAATCACCGCGCGAGATTAGCGACGACAGAAAAGTACAGGGAAAGCTAGTCAACATGGCTCAGGCGTGGCTCAAACAGTACAAGATTTGCGGAGGCAGAGGAGGGTGCCCTTGGACTTCCCATGAAACGAGTCGGATAGGGCGAAGTCTTGGAAGCTGTAGACCTCCAGAGTAGTGTGAGGAGGCTCTGGAGGATCGTCAGAGAAGATCCCAAGTTTGAAAGTTGGACCGGCTGAGAAAGATTGCTGCAGTCGATGAGGTTGCACCGTCGTTATCACGCGATGGGCGCTATAGATGAAAGTTAATGAGCGACGATGTCCTGTACCAATCGACGTCCGCAGAGGTGATGTCCATCAAGTTCTCACATCGGCGGCTCTGTTCGCGCCTTCCTCTCCTGGCCGGCTCCTCCGCTCGCTAGCGCCTTGGTACGTGGCTCTAAAACACGCCCAGGCAACTCCTGTACTTCAACTGCATTTACATGCATCCAATCACCATTGCGTGCTTCAACATCCGGAAGACACTTTTCCGTGCTGCTATCAAAAAAACTCACTGCCCCATGCTTGAAAATGCCTCTCACCAAAAGGCATGGACAAGGGAGTGCATGGCGCTGCGTGAAACCGCCTCTCTGCTCTCGCTTCCGCCGTCACTGACGCCATGTGACAGTCTACCATGGAGTTTCTCCTCTTGACGATTCTTATCGCAAAGTCACCTTAATACCTGCAGGCAGCCACGTAACGCCTTGAATACCCACATCTTCTCCACAACCACTAGTTTTATACCGAGGTGATATACAACTCACTGCTGCTGTTTTCACATCTAGCGCCTGCAGGCCCAAACCAGACGAACTGTCCTCTCGCGCACGGCCATCTCCGACACAGCACTAGCTCAGCCCGTCATCATCATCGTGTGGATCACCAGAACCACCTTCTACTCTTCGAACAAAGACACGGCGCCATATTTCTCATGGCCCTCCGGACAGCCATAGCAGCAACCGCATTTCTGGGCACTATCGCCACACTCTACCACGTCACCACTTCCCAGACATCCATCATGGCGTCTCCGTCTTCCGATCAAGCACCTCTCCGCGACGTGAGCGTCGAGATCTCCTCAGCTGACGCTCCTCTCACCGTCAAGGTCACCATCCGGAACGACTCGCCCGACAAGACTTTTTCTTTCCTCAGCTGGGACTCACCCTTCGACCCTCAAGCCGTCAACACCGGTGTTCTCAGCCTGATGGATGTCGAGACAGGCGAAGAAATCCAAGGACCTGGCCTCAAGTTGAACAGGATGTTGCCACCGCCTCGCGATGATCTGGTCGAGATCAGCCCGGGAAAGTCTGCCACCAAGGAACTCGGTCTGAGATCTCCTTGGGTTCCGACTGATGGCAAGAAGTACCAGATCCAGTTGCGAGGCAACTGGAGAGCTGCTTGGGCAAAGGCGGCGACCGATGTCACTGATCGAGAGCTGGAATCGATGGGAAGCGATGGTCCTTCAAAGTCTTTCGAAAGTGGGCATTTGGAGATGCAACTGGAACAGTAAGGTGTAAATAATATGCTATAAATTACTTACGCCAACGTAGTCTCATAAACCATGGAAGTTCTCCAAGTCATTACCTGCCAGAACCGAAAAAGCTGAGCTAGGCAGCTCGCTTCATGCATCATTCGCAAACGCCATAACTTCCACCATCGATCTCATGAGAGTGTTCTAGAAAAGGCATCCAGTCTGGTCGTTCTTGATCACATCGTCCAAGTTGGAACCCAGCAGACCAGCCCTCGCGATCCAAGCCTGTAAAAGTAAACATCAGCACAACACTCCTCAGTATAGAACTGCTAGACATGGAGCAAACTTACATCAAGAACAGAGTCTTCCACCTCGCGCTCGCGGCTCAGCACAAACAGAGTCGTGAAATTGCTCGACTGCACAATGGCGAAGTCTCCGGTGTAATCTATCTCTAGTCAGCTACCGACAACCCTCAAGTATGATCTCACAACAACGCTTCCGGAAAAGACTTCATACCCTGCACAATGTAGTTCGGCCCAGGACACTCCGGACCAGGCTGGCCAGGGAATCCAACCTGGAAGACACCCGCAGCGCCATACGTCGGGTTCGCAGGCGCAGCGGTACCAAGGATGTTGACAGCCTGGCCTTCCGCTTGGCAGGTGTTGTTGACGGCAACGGTACCTTCGTCCTGTTGGGTCTTGTTATCAGCCTCATCCTACTCTCCTCACTTCTTCTTGTTGCGTATGAAACTTACGTTAAGCGAATACTGCGCCTGAATACACTTGCACCCAGCAGTGAACGGCGCCACTGTTCCAGCTACTTGGAACCATTTTCCCAGGTATGTCTCGAGTTGGAAGCCGATGTCCGCTTTGGGGTAGTAGCAGTGTCCGTCCCAAGAAGAGGGCACGGCGTTGAGGGTTTCTTGTTCTTGTGACGAGGCGAGGGCGGCGAGCGCCAGGGATAGAGATGCTGTGGTGAAACGCATTTCGGGATTACTGTGCGAGTGTTGTTTCGATGTAGGCGAAGCGTCAGATAGAGACACTGGAGTGTTTGATGGTGACGGACTGGGATGTGGGAGTTTCTGATTGATGAGGATATATATGACTTGTGAAGACAGCCCTATGTATATCCAATTTTTCTTTCCTACTTATATACAGCGATCGTGGTACATTACTTCATCGTTTGCAATAATGCGCATCGCAGCAGCAGCAGTTGTGGAAGCGTATACGCATTTGTTACGGATTGGGATAGTTGTTGGTCGTCCATGACGGAAGCCGAGAGGTTTTGCTCTCGCTAAGGAAAGTGTAAAGCGTGGACTTTGCACAGGATGCGACAATGCGAGCTGTTGTAGTTGAATGATCGATGTTCTATAGACTTCTGTCTATAAATTGATAATAGCATTATAGTCTTCTAAAGGTGTTTGAGATCTGCAAACGAACGACATGCATAAGGTAACAACTCTGCTTATCTCTAGCTATCTGTCTCAGATTGATTACGGACAAAACTGAGATTGTCTTGCACCGAGGCTCGTACTTCGCCAAGCATAAATACACCATGCACGTCACCGCCATGTTTGTTTCACGGCGCGCCAGCCACGCGACAGACTCCGGGGGATCCGGATGCCAATGTGGAGTTTCTTCTTGTGCCCTCGCTTACGAACATTCACGACCTGCAGGAGTCGAGTCATGTTGGATGGAGAAGACTCGGTGCTTGGTGTTTGACTACGCGTCTCACTGAGTTCGTCGTCGACTGCTATGGTACGGAGTATAGTGCGAGACTAAAATCAGTAAATGACCCGCTCATCGCTCTCACTGGCATACAGTACAGACAGGAAATCGAAAAATCGTGTACATTAGTGCTCTCTAGTACGACTACCCAAGGAGAAGAAGCAGCAGTAAACCTCCACCCGTTCAAGCCTTGCCCAACAGCTCAAGATACTGGTTCGTGAGGTCGACAACCATATCTTCAAGCGACTTCAGCTTTCGTCCAAGGACCTGCTCGGATTTCCCTGCATTGGAGACACCAGGCTTCGACTTCTTGGTCCCGGTGGCTGAGAACTTTCCTGCCGCGATGGCATTGGGGAACTTCTCTGCGGCGATCTTGGGCACGTCGTCCCAGGTGATATCTATGTCGGTCAGCTGCTTCGCTCTCCCGCTGCTGCCATTGACGGCTCTTGTTTGAGTGGCTTACCTCTGCTGACGAAGAAGTTCTGGACGGCTTTGGTCTTGGGCACCTTGTTCTGGTCAAGAGCAAGGACGTGGAGCTCCGAGACATCGTCCACGTGGACAGAAACGCCAATCTCGGGCGGCGTGGCCGGGTCAGTGTTTCCGGTCAAGAGATTGAGGAAGACGGCGTTGGTGCCATCGTAGAGCTGTTCTGGAGTGTTCGCGTGGATGTTGCGCCCGAGAACGTACCTGAGGACGTAGTCAGTATTCCATTTGTTCTCGCTGACTGATACCGCGGTCAGTTATATAGCGCAGTCATGACGGTACTCACGAAGGATATATATTAACAACGTCAAAAGCAGGCCGTTGCTCCGACATGAACTTGTCAGAAGCATTCAGGGCCGCAACTTTAGAGGCTGTGTAGGCCACAAACGGGTTGTTGAATGGGGCTTTCATGTCGGGAACTCTGTCGTCGCCGGATGCGATGTGGCCAGTTGGCGGATCGTCAGACGGAAAGAGTATGGCCGGGGGGACGATAGCAACGGTGGACGAAGTAATGACCACACGATTGACGGTACCGGACTTCTGCGCTGCCTCGAGCGCACGCAAGGTTGCGTTGACTGCTGGCACGATCAACTCGTCGTGTTGGCGCTCTGGTGGGATGTACCCATGGAGCGGGATTGGGGAAGCCAAATGGATGATGTAGTCCGCACCAGCTGCGGCTGTGTCCAGAGCACCCGGAGCCAGAAGATCTGGAACGAGGGCGAACTCTGCTTTCTCGATGCCCGCAAGGTTGAGGTTGTCAAGCAGGTTCTGTTTCTTGTCTTCACTGCGCACGACGATGCGGACTTGGTAGTTCTGCTGGAGCAGTATCTGCAAGACGCGGCCACCAATGAAGCCGGTTGCGCCGGTTATGACAACGAGTTCTTTACCCATGGTGATGCTGATGCTCGAGGGATCTGGATTTAGTTCTGGCTGTGGTGGTGTTTCGGACTGAGGCTGAGTGGACTGATGAGTCTGTTGACAACTTGAACAGATGCGCGAAAAGCCATGTATATATGTGTCTGTCTGCCACATACCGACAACATGAGGAAGTATCTTGCTTCCAAATCATCATGGCGTTCGCATTAATTGATCAGCAAGGTGCTGTTGCAGCTTCGATACCATGCAGGCTTACGCGATGCACAGAGTTGTCGTTGTAATCAAGATAGTAGCATCGCCCACCTGGTCTGCAAGCGATGGCGAGCTATGCGTTTGATTAGAAGAAGAAAGTCACCGTGTTGCAGAACATGACTTATTCAGCACAGGAGCTCCGAACAGCCAATGAGTTGCTCCTCATCTCATGTAACAAGAGACACGTATTTATTTGTGGTCGTCACACCATCGGCTTAGCAAAGCATCAGTTGCAGTAATAACATGGGCCTGGCGCGATATCTCCTGATATTTGAGAACGAAGGATTAGTGATCATAGCCGAGCTGGACTTAGGGACTTCTGAGCGATGGCACCTACCTCCTTCCACAGGCGACTGTCAGTAGTGCCACCTGCCTGAATAATGCACACAAGTATACCTTACCAATGTAAGATATGTGATCTCAAACTAATACTTCGTTGTTCAGCTCAGCGTCACATGATGGAACAGAGATTGCATGTGTTTAGATACTCTGTGCGACAACCACGCTTGCCGCCGATCACCATTACCTCGTGAAAACCAGCCTTGGAGAATTACCTGCAGGTACGAATCACCTTCGGCAAACCGAACCGGACCGAGCACGACTGGACCTCCCCAAGCATATCTGCTCCAGTGTTTACCAGAATTTCCACCGTTTGCAACATTTTGAATACGACATCCTGGAGATAACACTCTGCATTTACCAGTCTCATTACATTAGTTCCCTAGCAATATAATCATCCCTATGGCAGACGATCTCGGCCGCGCCACTCTGGTGCGCAATCCG